>LFRM01242571.1_pt2 | contig 25382 bp, 23 predicted proteins | sample 618341 | NCBI WGS metagenome assembly LFRM01 (sample SAMN03654438, study PRJNA283298) | anaerobic digester metagenome | isolation source: pool of bioreactors CSTR01a, CSTR02a, and CSTR03a thermophilic anaerobic... | place: Denmark: Kgs. Lyngby | collected 2014-05-21 | reverse complement strand
TTTAACAATTATTAAGTGTGAATTTCACTTCACAAAACAAAGACTGTTGCTTTTCAAAATATTTAGCTTGACTTCACAGGGATCAAGTTGTATTATTGTATTAACCCACTAGTACAGTGGTACATGAATAAAGGAGGTCATACCGTGCCATGGAATTTTGATAACAGTATACCCATCTATCTACAAATCATTCAAGAAATCAAAAGAAGAATGATCCGTGAAGAACTTAGATCTGGAGACAAGCTTCAAAGCGTCCGGGATTTAGCTAAAGAAGCAGGCGTTAATCCCAACACTATGCAAAAAGCCCTAGCCGAACTCGAAACGGAAGGACTACTTGAAAGCGAGCGTACCACAGGACGATTTGTCACGAACAATAAAGCTCTAATCAAGAACCTTAGAGACATTTACCTAGCTCAGCAACTTCATCCTTTCCTAAATGAAATCTATTCCTTAGGAATCAACAAAGATGAACTCATTGCTCTGATTGAAGACTATTACAAGGAGGCAAAAAAATGACATCACCTATTATGGAATTTAAAAATCTTAGTAAATCATATGGAAAGCTGAGGGCCTTAGACAACCTAACCCTATCTATTCCTAAAGGGAAAATCATTGGCTTGCTGGGACCTAATGGTAGCGGTAAATCTACTCTGTTCAAGCTTATTAATGGATTGCTACAACCTACCAACGGTGAAATCCTCATAGAGGGTGCTACGCCCAACATAGACTCTAAAAAAATCATATCCTACCTGCCAGAGAAAACCTATCTTAATGAATGGATGAAAATTGGAGAACTATTGCACTTTTTTGCTGATTTTTACGAAGACTTCGATATGGTAAAAGCCAAAGAAATGCTGTCTGTCTTAAGCCTTGATGAAAAGCATCCTCTAAAAACTTTATCAAAGGGAAATAAGGAAAAGGTTCAATTGATTTTAGTTATGTCTCGAAAATCAAAAATCTATCTTTTAGATGAGCCTATTGGTGGGGTAGATCCTGCTGCACGAGACTTTATTTTGTCCACCATCTTAGGAAATTATCATGAAGACTCCACTATGATTATTTCCACTCACTTAATTAGTGATATAGAGAAAGTTTTTGATGACGTACTCTTACTACAAAACGGTAGACTTTATGATTATGATAGCGTAGACCATATGAGAGAAAAAAGTGGTCAATCCATTGACGAACTTTTCAGGGAGGTATTTAAATGTTAGGAAAGCTAATGAAATATGAATTAAAAGCCACAGCCCGTTATTTTTTACCTCTATATGCCGCTATTATTGTTTTATCATTTTTTATAGGCATTAGAACCTATGAAGGACCTTTCCTCTCTTTATTAAATGGAATTCTACCTACAGCTCTAGTTCTGTCCTTTATGGGGCTAGCAGTAATCACCATGATTTTGGTGGTAAACCGATTTGATAAAAACCTATTAAGTGATGAAGGCTACTTAATGTTTACTCTACCCGTAAAAACGACAAGTTTAATTAATTCAAAACTTTTCACCTCCTTAATCTGGATTTTTGGTAGCTTTTTGATTTTTATCCTATCCATGTTCCTTATAGGATGGCGATACTTTGAAGTAGACTTTTTCCGAGAGAGTTTTAGAGTGATTTTCTCTGAACCTTATTTCCTTATTATTATCTTCTTATTATTAGTGATGACCATCGTAAATTTCTTACTACAAGTCTATGCCTCTTTAGGAGTAGCTCAAGCTTATAGTGTTACAAAAAGCAGAATTTTAGGTGGTACTATAATCTTTGTAGGTATCGCTACTTTCTTTAATGTTATTGAAAGTTTGGTTGTATTTTTAGGAACTCTACTCTTTCGAGATAATCAATGGATTCAGGACATGGCTTTACAGTTGGAATCTGATTACTTCGGTGATATCTTACCAGCTTTAAGAATTCTTCTTACGGTGGTTTTACTCTATACTATCCTCAAGAATGTTATATTCTATGTTTTAACGAAATATCATCTCAATAAAAAACTGAATTTAGAATAAGAATATCAAGTAAAAAACAAATAAAGNNATAAAGTTTTAATAAATTAGGAGATTAGGAGAATTTTTGATGAAACGAAATGTATGGAAAATCGTGTTAAGCCTCTTTGTCATTTTATCCTTAGTGGTATTTAGTTGGTGGAATTCATCTTTTAATAAGACCACCAGACAATTAGAAAAAAATCTAACCAGCTCTATTTTAAACCAAACAGGTATGGGAGAAGATTTATTCAATTTTGATTACGACTTTCTCTACGTGTTCGAGCCTTATCAATCTCAAGCAGAAATGGAAGAACAGATTGGTTTTAAGACTCGAGTTCTTCAAGAAACTGTTAGTGAAGGCATGTTGAATTTACTATTTGTAAAAAATCAAAAGCCTGTAGCCTATTTATATGGATATCCCTCTAATGCGAAATATAATATTGAGTTATTACCTGGGTATTACACTCAATCTGCTATAGATTCACTTGAATATATAGAGATAGAAACAGATTTAGGAAACTCTTCTGGGGAGCCCATTATTTACACAAATTATCAATTTAAACAATAGTGTTTAGTGAATAATAATTCACCCATAAATATGACCATAAATCCAAAACACCTAAAAGCTTATGAGCTCTTAGGTGTTTTTAATTAGAAATATTTATGCTTGTTCTTCAAGTTTTTTTATTTTTGCGGCGAATTCTAAGGCTGCTTTTTTGAAACAGTCCATCGGTGGGTTAACAATACCGGCACCGATCATGCCAATACCAGCGTCTTTATGAGCGATGGCTGTATTAATTAGAGGCAGTACTCCTGTTTCAAGAACCTTTCTGATATCGATGCCTGTAGGAATCCCTTTAAAGTTTAAAATAGGAATGGTGACATTTGGATTTTCTGTGGTGGTAATCTCTCCCATTTTCTTCGTGTATCCTATGGCGTCATCTACTGTCCCTCCGACTAAAGGAATGATTGCTAATGCCGCTGACATGGCAAATCCTCCAATACCGTAAGTCTCAGTGATGGCACTGTCTCCAATATCTAAACCTGAATCCTCAGGTTTAAAACCTGCGAAAAGTGGTCCTACAACAGTTTGCGCTGGGCCTGTAAACCAATTGTATCCGCCTACTCCACTAACCCTAATCCCAAATTCATATCCATTTCTGCACATAGTAGTCACAATAGAACTATAGTCCACGTCATGGGCAGCATCCATAGCATTTTTAGCTAAAACCATCCAAGTAGGACCGGAAAAATAGTCTGATGACTTTACAAAATCAAAGACATCTACTTGATCTTTTGTGGAGAAGCTGGTTTGAACTAAAAATGGCGCTAAAGCCTGAATTAAAATTGTAGTTCCTGCCACATTACGATTATGACATTCATCTCCCATATGGATAGCTTGAGATAGCATTAATCTTAGATCTAGCTCTCCTGCAATCTCCATAGCTTCTTTGAGCATTGGACCTAAGACATCTCTCATCCAATTTAGACGATCGATAACACTTTGATCATTAGCGCCCATTCTTAGGATTTTTGATAGTTGTTCTGAAAGATTAGTGTAAGATACATTACCATAGGTTTTATTTTCTACAATATGCACATACATGGACGCTGATGTAACCCCCGCCATGGATCCCACTGTGGCATGTTCATGGCATGGTGAAAACTCAATTTCTCCTGATGCTGCAACTTCTTCTGCTTCTTTAATATCTTTTGCTAAACCTTCAAATACGATGGCTCCAGTTACGGCACCTCTCATGGCTCCACACATATTTTCCCAAGCTATTGGTGGCCCAGCATGGATAATCATATTTTTCTTCATACCAGGAATCACGTTAAGTGCTTTATCATATCCCACTAACATAGGGCGAGAACCGATAATTCTCTCCACAACCTTCTCATTAGCAGCATCTATCTTCGCTTTTATAGCTGGAGTATCTAAATAGTCTAGGGCTTTAAGAACTTCCACATCTCCATCTGCAGGAGGCAGAAAATTCACTTGAGCAACTTTGACTCCTTGGGTATTAAGGTCTTCCTTAAACATCTCTAAGCCCACATTAACAACTTCTAAATCATTTTGAAAAAGATCATTTATCGTTTTCATGCTTAATTGTCCTCCTTTTCGACGAATCCCCTGGAAAGTAATCCTGTATTTTCACTACTGCTGGCGATGGTTACCCCTTCAGCCATGAGCATCTCTATTTGTTTATCAATCACTTGAGGATCAAGTTCTGTTCCTAGAACAAAGGCAAGAATCTCTAAATGTCTGCCGGCATCCTTAGCAATTTGTTTTGCTTCTTTGATGGCTGGTAATGTTACACCTACCGGGTCCATGTGAGAACCATATCCAAGGACAAAATCCATGATTAGCACTCCAACTTCTGGGTCTTTGGCTTCTTCAATGATTCTTTCAAGTCTTAGAGAAGGATCAATCATAGGATGAGGTCTACCTTGGGTAAAACTATCATCTCCTAAATCAATAAAGGTGTGTTTCTTACTGGCATCATCTGGACCGATCTTATATGCTTCATCTTTAGCGATATTACTATACACTTCATCATACTTCTCTTTTACTAAGAAGGTAACTTCTGCACAAAGAGTTCCACCAGTGAATAATCCTCGGATATATTTTTGTTCTGGATTTAGCTTTTCTTTTATCTCATCAATGAGAGGTAAATTCAATGAATGAAGATCAATGGTCTCTTCTTTAACTCCTGAAGCTAAAACCGCGGCTAGGGCTGCTCTTTTTGTAGTCTTTCCAAAGGTGGCTCCAGCAGCTTCGATTTCTTCTTGGTTTCCACCAATAAAACAAATCACCACAGGTTTTTTGCTGCCTTTGATTGTGTCGTAAATCTTTTGAGCGACTTCCTTAGCGGGGGGTTTAGAAACTAAAACGATAACTTCCGTCATATCGTCTTTCATTAGCGCATTTATCCCATCGATCATCATAATTCCGCCAACTTCTTTAGAAAGGTCTCGACCACCAGTTCCAATTAGTTGAGATACTCCACCACCAAAGTCATGGATTCTTACGCTCATCTCTTGAGCCCCTGTACCTGATGCCGCAACGATTCCAATATTTCCCCGTCTAACTTCATTAGCAAAACATAAGCCTTTACCATTTAAAATTGCCGTACCACAATCAGGTCCCATCACAAGTAGTCCCTTATCGTGAGCTTCCTTCTTTAAGGCGATTTCTTCTTCCAACGTGACATTATCACTAAAGATCATAACATTAAGTCCTTCTCTTAACGCTTTCCCCGCAACTCTTGCGGCGTAGATCCCTGGAACAGATACAATAGCCAGTCCGGCATCCATATTGTTCTTCACTGCCGCCTCAACGCTGGAAAATGTAATATCTTTTGTTTCACCGTCTGCTTCTTTTCGAACCATAGTATCTTCTACTTTTTTGAGTAAGTCATCCATATCCATAGAATCATTCGCTTCAATAACAATAATTAAGTCTCCTGGCTTTGCATCTTCTGCCTCTTTTTGCAGTAGTCCCGTATTTTTAAGGACGTCTTTATTCAAACTGGTCCCCATGGCAATATTGACGTTTTCTACACCTTCAATATTATTGGCCTTACTGGTTAAGGACATTAGGGAAACCGAGTCAAAGTAAGTATTCTTTTTGATAATTGTTTTAATCGCCATTTTTTCTCTCCTTTTCAATTAAAATATGATATGAACATAGTTAAGCTATCTAAATTTACGCCTTCAAACTCTCTTGCACTTTCTTCTTCTCTGCTTCGTATACGGAACTTTTTTTCATACTTAGCGCTTTTTCTAATAGTTCTAAAGCTTCATTATTTTCTCCAAGCAAATGCTGTGATTGAGCTTTATGAAAAATATACAGTGAATTCTTTGGATCTGCTTTTATTGCTCGATCCATTGCCTGAGCTGATTCTTCATGCCGTCCTAAACTTCTTAAGCTATTAGCCTTATGGAATAGGTAATCATATCGGTTAGGATCATTTTCAAGTAGGATATCCATAGCCTTTATAGCTTCTTCATGTTTTCCTAATTCTCGTAGGTAGTTGGACATATGATAACGGTAAAAGAAATCTTCTGGATCCATCTCCACCGCTTTCTCATATTCCTTTAGAGCTTCGTCACTTCTCTTTAGACTCCTTAATGTATTGGCTGTATGGAACAGAAACTCAGGAGAACCCCCAGGTAGCTTTGCAGCGAAGAGGTACACCTTTAGAGCTTCTTCATAGTTTTCTTGTCGAGTATACATTTCACCTAATAAATAGTATAACTCTAAGTCTCTATATTCATCCTCGATTCCCTTAACCAACAATTCCTTTGCATTAATATAGTCTTCAGAAAGAATCATTTCTCTTATGGTTTTAATGTCTTCAGACCACTGAGCTTCTCTTTTTTCTAGTATAGCCAAGACTCTTTCTTGCTTTCTTTCTTTCGCATAATCAAGCACATTTTTCCCATCATTGTCTTTCAGGTTCACGTCTGCTCCTGCGTCAATAAGTCTTCTTAAAATATCTCTATAAAGATATCCTCCATTACCTAAAATCACAGCTTCTTGGAGCGCTGACCACATTAGATCATTCACATGATTAACAGGGACCCCAGCGTCTAGACCTACTTCTACAGTTTTAAGATATCCTTTTTCAGAACTTGGAAGTAACACGGTACCTCCAAAACGATTGGAACTCTTAATATCAGGGTTATATTTTAGAGCCTCTTTTAAGATTTTATGAAATCCATTGGCTCCAGCACATAACCAAGGGGTTAGCATGGTATTTTCCCGGGCATTAAGGTCTGCGCCTTTTTCCATAAGATAACTGGCCAATTCCAAGTTATTCTTTTTTACGGCTATAAACAACGGAGTTTGTCCATTTTCATTCTTTTGTTCTAAATCCGCTCCACTTTCAACTAGCTGTTTAGCTTTGTCTAAATCTTCTGCTTCGCAAGCACTTATTAATTCTAACTGCATGTTACTTCTCCTTTTATTTCGTCTTTATTTCTATAAAGATGAAGAAAGAAACTATTGTCCTTTCTTCACCGCTATAGTCATTCAATAATTTTATTATTTAAATTTGTTATCCTTGGTCTGGCATAGCTTTAAGTTCTTCACCTAATTCTCCGTTGCTCTTCTTTTCCATAAAATACTTATAGGCAAATAATCCAGCCATAAGAAGGTATCCTATAGCAATTGGTATTTGACTATTAAGACCAACAGAGACGCTATGGATTACACCGCCATAAGTTAAAATTGCGGCCACAACAGCTGTAATAATAGCTTTGACTGAATCACTTCTGATGGCAAAAACCACTAAACATCCCCAAAGGATACTCGAAATGGGTGCTCCTGATCCCAAAGCAACTAAACCTCTATGGTAAACTCCGGCATCTTTAAATGCGGCTAATCCCACTTCACCTGCATTAGTTCCTGCAGCATTAAGTGTGTTATTTACAAGAGTTAGAGCCCAGTTAGCAATCCAGGGGAAAAGAGAAACAAATAATACAGGGATTTCTAAGTTTGATGTTTCGGTGGCGGCTTGTTTAGCCACAACAATTCCCACGTAGAATAGAATTGGGAATACTGCACTTAGTGGAATAATACCAAGAAATAATCCACCTAGTCCTAAGATTGAAATCACAAAGACTGTAAATCCTGAGACTAGGGTATAACCAATACCAGCTCCTATGGATTTCCATCCTGGATGACCAATATAAACGGTTGTTGGGAATGGACTTCCAAAGAAACTTCCTATAATGGATGAAAAACCATTCGCTAACATAATATTTCGAACATTGTAGTCGTCTCCTGCGGCTGATGCGGATTCAATGTTCTCCAGGGTAAAGATAAAATTAGTTACCCCTAGAGGAATCGCGGAGATTAAGAAGACTAGTGCTGGGGAAATCCCTTGAAATAAATCTCCAAATGAAGGAATCGGAATGGAAAGACCTACTTGTTCTAGTCCTGCAGAAATCCCTGCTGGGTCCATTTGACCAAACACCCACGCTAAGATCGTACCTACAGCTAAGATTAAAAATCCAGTAGGGATTTTAGGGAATATGGGCTTCTTACCAAACCAGTTAATAAAGATAATAGCAATAACCACAAAGGATACATAAGGGGCTTCAAATGATTGTAGAATTGGATTCATAGCAAGAAGTAGTAAGCCTAGACCTGCTAAAGCAGAAAGAAGGACACTTCTTGGTATAATCCGTCTTAACCAATCGCCTATAAATGCTCCAGAAAGTTCGACTAAAGATTCTAAGAAACACCATCCCAGAGCAACTCTCCAGGCAAAATAGACGTCTCCAGTGGCCTTTGAANNAAGAAGACAATAATAAAGATGGACGGTGCACTAGGTCCTGAGGGAAGTGCGGTGACATCAGTCCTTCCTGTTTTCTTAGCCAGATTCTTTCCTGCATACCAATAAAAGAATCCTGCTAGAAAGATGGCTAAACCAAAACCAGGAGCAATTCTTGTATAAACGAATTCTGCTGGCATACCTACTGTGAAAATTAGTAATCCCGCCATGGTAAAGAAGTTAGTTAAATTATTGGCTAGTAGTCCGAAGTATGCACCCCAGTCACCCTTTCTCCAACCTAAAAATTGACTCATAATATACCTCCATTAATTTATAATTTCGTTTGATGATAATCCATTAGCACTTTTCTATTTTGGGGATCCTCCAAAACTAAGCTGTTCTAATGTTTACTATTTACAACTCTTATTCTAAAGGATGAAAACAGTTACATCATTAGCTATAATCACCTAACATCTAAAATTTCATTTGTATCATCTGCACAAATAAATTGCTAATTCTTAAATAAATTCGTATACTTAGGACAAAAGATGGAGGGTCTTAAAATTTCTTACCTCTATTATAAAGGAGTTCTATATGTTAACGGTTAGACAGTTTTTACAATTACCTGCCTTTAAAGATGTTCACCTGATGGCTGGAGAAAAAGCTTTAGATAATATTATTCAAAGTGTAAACATTATGGACAATCCTGAAGCTCTTGACTGGTTTGCCCCAGGAGAAATGTTGGTGACTTCAGGTTATTTTTTTAAAGATGGCTCAGATATCCAAGAAAAAACTCTTCGTCAACTTAGGCGGATTAATTGTCCTGCACTTTGTATAAAACCTAAAAAATATTTTGGGACAATTCCTCAAAATATTATTACCTTAGCAAATGAAATAGATCTCCCTGTTATTGAATTACCTTATGGTGTGTCATTTGGGAAAATCACCTCTGAAGTGTTGCAGCAAACCAGTGATAAATACGATATTCTTAATAAGAAATCTTTAGACATCCATGAAGAGTTTTTTAAAATCTCTTTAGAGGGAGGAGGTTTATCTATGATTTGTTCCTCCTTATCTACCATGATAAAAAATCCAGTCATTCTATTAGATCAGTTTTGGAATGTGCTTCATTATACTGCTCTGCCTAATGATCCATGTTCCATGAAAGATTTGCTTGAACTCAAACCTAATGAAAGTTTTCTTGACTCAGCCTTTCTCGATACACTACCTCTAGCCTTTGAGACTCTTAAAAAACCCATCACAAGACAGGTTCAAGTTAAGGGAGAGTCAATTTGCAGCGTCATCATGCCTGTCAATATTGGAGCTACTCATCATGGATATATTTTTGTTTGGAACACATTTAAGGACTTGGTGGAGATTGATTACATTGCCCTAGAGAATGCTGCCATGTCTTTTGCTTTAGAAAGAACTAGAACTAAAGAACTTGATCGAACAAAAAATCGAATCCGTAGAGACTTTTTTGATGAACTTCTTTCAGGCAAAATAACAAACCAAGAAAATTTACAATATCTCTGTGATCTCCATGGCCTAAATTCCAATCTTTTCTACACACCTATGGTTGTAGAGCTCCGGCTTAATATACACAGTGATAATGATTTAGTTTTAAACAAACAGCAAGAAGATTCTACAATCAGACAATCTGTACATACCCTTGAAGATTATGGTATTTCGAAATCACTAATTTTTCATGTTTTTCATCAGTATCGGAAGATTATTATTTTAATGGGAACTAGCCCTAAAGATAATTTAATTAATTTAGATGACATGAAAAATCTTGGGAATGAGATCATCAATACTCTAGAGAAGGAGATTACTGATTCAAGTTTCCACTTAGGTATCGGACGCACTAGTACTTCTTTATTAGAAATTGAGAAATCCTTTATCGAAGCTAAAGAAGCTCTACGTTTAGTGCAAAAGTCATCTGATGCTAAGAAGGTCTGTCATTTTGAAGATTTTGTAGTTCATCATTTTCTTGAAGAAAATATAAGCGAAATCGAAATGCGTAAGTTTTTTCATAATGCTCTAGGTCCTATCTATCAGTATGATAAAAAATATAGTAGTGAACTTATTTCCACGCTGGAGACTTGGATTAGTCATCATTTTAATGTGGCTGAAACCGCCAGAGCCCTTTTTACTCATCGAAATACTGTATTATATCGTATGGATCGGATAAGCACGATATTACAATCAGATTTAAAAAATGCTGATGAAATTCTAAAATATCAACTAGCACTTAAAATTTATCATCTTTTAGGGTTAAACTAAAATAAGAACTGTTTCTCTAATCCTTAGATTAGAGAAACAGTTCTTATCGTAGAAAGCTATCTAAATATTCTTAGTCACTAGGGACGTATCCGAGTTCCTGTTTGTCCTTTTATAGCTTCTTTAAGTTGATCAATGGAGGTGATTAGAGCCTCTCCTCTACCTGACTTAACATATTCCATGGCGGCATCAATTTTAGGCCCCATACTGCCTTTAGGAAACTGTCCATCGTTCATATGTTTCTCTGCTTCTTTAAGCGTCATTTGGCTTAAGGATTCTTGGTTTTCTTTTCCAAAATTTATAGCTACTTGAGGTACTCCTGTTAAAATAACAAGAAGATCCGCTTCGATTTCTTGAGCAAGTAAAGCTGAGGCATAGTCTTTATCGATGACAGCTTCCACACCAATTAATTGATTATTCTTTTGAATAACGGGGATTCCTCCTCCACCGGCAGCAATAACAATGTAGTTTTCTCTGCTTAGAAGTTTTATCATGTCTTTTTCCATAATCTCTATAGGCTTAGGGGATGCTACTACTCTTCGGTATCCTCGTCCACTATCTTCTACCATCACATAGGCTTTTTCTTTTTCTAGACGATCTGCTTCCTCTTTAGTAAAGAAAGGTCCCACAGGCTTAGTGGGATGATTAAATCCAGGGTCTTTTTCATCCACTAATACTTGGGTCACAAGGGCAGCTACTTTCTTATCTAACCCCCTCTCTTTCAATCGATTGGCGAAGCTTTGCTTAATAATATAGCCTAACAAACCTTGGGTTTCCGCACCATAAGCATCCATGGGATAATCAGGCACCTGATTTTTAGAGGCATCTCCTTTAATCAGAGAATTTCCCACATGGGGTCCATTTCCGTGAGTTAGCACTACTTCATACCCTTCTTCAATCATATCAATGATGGCGTCTACGCTAGACATAACATTTTCAAATTGTTCTATAATAGTTCCTTTTTGTCCTTCTTTAATAATGGCGTTACCTCCAATGGCTACTACTGCTGTTTTCATCATTATCATTCCTTTCTCTTATATCTAAAATCGTTTTCTTTAAGAACACTGTATCATGATGACTTTTATTCAAATAGGACTAAACTAAACATAATTAACGAAATACTTTTGGTTGTTTTGACTAAATTTACTTATATTTGATAATACTATTCTGAATTCTCGAGAAAAAAGACCGGAAAATTATTACTTTTCAGGTCTTTTCTCATTATTAAATTCTAAACCGCTTTTCCTGCAGCCATTACATTATCAACATCAAATGCGTGACATGGAGTCACCGCATAAATCATTTGACATGAAGGACAAGCTCCTTCATGGGTTTCCATTACAAATTCAGTGTGACATTCTACACAAGTTACGTCTAGAGCCATAGGCATTGGTTGCTCTGCAAATCCCATATTCCTTACCTTAAGTAATACCTCTTCTCCACTTTTAAAGCTTCCGCTACATCCATCATGCATAATTATTATCTCCTTTTATGTTAATTTTATTTTTACTATTTTATCATCAATATTTTTAGTCTTATCTATAATATCACTTTTTAGTTGTTTTGTGTTAAAAGTTCTTTTCCAAGCACTTTTCCTTCCCTTAGAGCTGTACGCATTCTTCCAATCATTTCATCTACCTTAGATAGACTAATTAAAATTTCTTTTTCTTCTTTTGTAGTGGTGATGACTTCTTTGATACCACCATTTTGAATAATGATTCGATGATCAGCCATTAAGGCTAGACTTGGGTCATGGGTAGCCATCAAAACAATCTTGTCACTACTTACTAATAGGTTTAATGCTTTTTTTCTGTCGATACCAGCGTTTTCAATCTCATCAATAAGAACTATGGGTGAGGTACTTAGAATTGCAGTATCCGCTATCATTAATGCTCTTGATTGACCACCACTTAGTCCAGTAATGGGGGTCTCCATGGAAAACTTCTCCCCTGCCAGGTCATTGGCTGCATCAATGATATCCTCTATAATTTCTTCAATGTTTGAAACCATTCTACTCTCGGCATGGAGGGTTAAAAACTCTCGAACCGTAAGGTCCATGATAAAGTTCATGTTTTGAGATAGTTGAGCCACTAATTTGTTGGATGTTGAAAAACGACTGCTTTTTTCTTTGACTTTTCCATCAATTAAAATGGTTCGCTTTGTAGGCGTATCCCCATCGGCAGCCCACTCAATATCTGCAAGTAATCTACTTTTCCCAGATCCTGTTGGACCTACGATCGATACAATTTCACTTTTTTTGATGACTAATTGCTTAAAGGTTTCTTTTTCTCTAGATTTATTTACCCCTGGAAGAATGGTAATTTCTTTAACCGTATTATCTTCTATACCAAGGAATTCTAGCATCTGCTCAGCAAAAGCATGCAGGTCTTGGATGAGTTTTTGCTCATCCATGGCCATTTCTTCTTTTTCCAGCTCCGGAATATCATTAAAATAATCTTCTAAGGTCTTCTCTTCATATCCTTTAAGATCAATTTTATTCTGGTCAAAAAATCCAGCAAGAAAAGGATAACTCATGTCTAGATCTTTGATTCTAATTTTTTCTAATCCATTAATTCTTGACATTATTTCTCTCCCATATTCATCTTACGAACGTTACCCATTTGAAATTCCTCACCAATTCTCGTCTCTCCTAGGCAATAAGAACATAGGGCTGAGGGCATAGGATATTTTAGTTCCATACCTTTAACGGTTTTAATGTTTACCTCTTCATCATAAAGAAGGGTGCTCAGCTCATATGCTCCTTGGCCCGTTAAGCCATTGACTCCAATAATGATGGCCTTAGGGTTAACCGCATGGACTCGAGATGCAAAAACTTCTCGTTCAGCCTGAGATACAATATCTCCCTTGGTAATGACTACTATATCAGCAGTCTTAAGCATGGGACCAATTTTTTTAGGCGTATTAATCCCACTTAGATTATCAATAACACATACAGCTTTAATGCCTTTAATGTAAGGTGAGCATCGGTTGCAAAGTCCTGCACTTTCGGTGATCAATATCTCCAATTCTTTTTTTCTACCCCAACGAACTACTTCTTCAATATTACTAACAAAGTAATGATCTGGACAAAGGGAGCCTGAAAGCCCTTTCATTACTGGAATTCCAGCTTTTTTGTACAAAATATCATCATCTGTATATAGACAATCAAACTTAACCACTCCCACCGGTAGATCCTTTTGCTTCATAGCTTCAATAGTTTTTAAGATGATAGAGGTTTTTCCTGATGAAGGAGGTCCTGATATGATAACTAAATTCATTTTAGATTTCTCCCTTCATAGACTGATTAAATAGAGCTTCAGCATCCTTAATTAATTGAGAGATATCTTGATTTTTTAGATAATCCCAACCTAACCACATATAAGTATTTTCTTTAGGAATTCTATTATCTACTTCAGGATTAACACTAGGGAATCGGCCATTATGAGACAGAATTTCTCCAATTTCTTTTGAGGCGAAAAAATCTACAAAAGGCTTAACCTTCTCCTTAGCTTCTTTCTTACTCAGCATAAATATAGGGCTGATAATAGCGCCATCTTTAGGCCACACCGCCACCATAGGTCCCCCTTCTTTCACCATTTTAGTGAAAAAATAGGGCATAATAGTGACAGAAGGTCTCTCTAATAATTTCATGTGAGATTTTACCATTTCACTAGGATGCATACTCTTTTGCATGGATCTTCCCAATTTAATAATCCCTTCATCGCCGTAATTCTTAGAAATATTAAGCAAGATGGCATTAAACAAGTCAAAATCACCTACAGGTAAGCTAACACTGTTGGTAAAGTCCTCATGAAGGATATCTTCCCAACTGGTGGGCATTCTTCTTTTTCCTAATTCTTTTTCATTCACTAAAAATACTGCTGGTACTACACTTACAATGGAATATTGTCCCTTAGGATCCTTTAGATCCATGGTTTCATTATTAAAGTCCTCATTATAATTATCATAAGCCATGAAGTCTTCAAATAAGTTTTCTGCTTTGTAATGACCAAATAGTTTTTCATCAAAAAATAAATCAAATCCTGCAGAAATGAATAGATCAGGTAAGTCTTCTTTTGTTTTGTGCTCAAGAGTATCCTTAATCCAGTCAATCCCCATAGAAGCAGCTTTGAGCTCATAATCCACGGGATAATCTAGGTCTTTATCAGCCATGAACTTTTCAAAAGCCTCTGTTAAAGGTACTCTCACAGGACAAGGTAAAATCCCTTGGATGGATAGAGCCCCATCTCTTTTTATGGGATTATTTTCTCTTATTTTACTTTTAAGCTCATCGACGAAAGTTTCCAACGGAATCCCTTTCATTTTCAAAGCATCTACAATGGTAATACTGTTTCCCATGGATCGTCTCATCTGCTCGTCTTTTAGGCTGGGAAATCCTAAGCTAACCAATAATTCTATGGACTCAGGATATTGGCAAGTCACTTGAAATAATGTACTTATGGGATTAATCTCAATCATCTATATTTTCTCCTTTACTCAGAGAGTTTTCTCAATTATACCAACATTAGTCTACCACAAAGATAACCTCTCATCCGTACCATATGGTACCATAACCGGAAATGAAACCTTTCGGATTGGAGTATTATAATAAGGCTAGGGAGTATCATGCATACTCTCTAGCCTCTTAAATTAGTTTAACATGACTTCTTCCATTTGCTCTAAACTCAGCAATTCAAATTGATTTCCCTTATAATTGATCAGTCCATCTTCTTTCATAGCCATAAGTTCCCTAGAAAGAGAAGGTCTAGTCACTTGCAAAAAATCTGCCAGTTCTTGCCTCTTTAGAGGTATGGTAAAACTTTTCTTATGGGTGGATTCATGTCTTAGTAATAAATACCGGCATACTTTTTTACGGATGCTCTTTAAGGATAGCATCTCTACTTTCTCATGAAGTACTAAAGCTTTATGAGAAACAATATGCAACATGTTTTTAGTCAGAATTTGGTGAGTGTCACAAGCCTTAGGACAAAAACTAAAGATGGCTTGGGGGGAGAAGAGTAATACTTCTGTGTCTTTTGTGGTAATGGCCGAAGCTGTCCAAATGCCTTTAGTATACGCTGCCACTTCGCCAAACATCCCATTTTCTTTTAATCGGGTTAAAATTATTCTCTCTCCCGTGGCTGACTCTTTATGCACCATGACTTCTCCTAAAAGTACAATGCCGATGTACTTAATGGGTTCCCCTTCATAAGCGATAAATTCCCCTTTAGGGAATGTCTTCACTCTAAAACCTAAACAATCAAAGAATCGTTCAATTTCATGAGAAGGTATACCAAAAAAAAGAGGATGACCTTCAAGTTTTAGAATCCATTTGTTTATCATGCTGTTGTCCTACTTTCTTTACTATGGCTGTTTTATTATTTAATCCGTGTAATTATCAAAATATCCTTGAATTAAAATGATTGGTGTCCCTTTGTCTCCACTACCTGAAGTTAAATCACTAAGTGACCCTAAAAGATCCACCAGTCTTCTTGGTGTGGTGCCTTCTGAGGCCATATCTCCTAAAAGATTGCTTCCTTTTTCTTTAATAGCTTTTGAGACCGCTTCTTTAAGGGCATCACCACTTAAGTGAGCAAATTCATTATCAGCCACATATTTTAACTTAATTTCATTGGGTTGCCCCTTAAGACCATTTGTGTAGGCGGGAGAAACCACAGGATCTGCAAGTTCCCAGATTTTACCTACGGGATCTTTAAACGCTCCATCGCCATAAATCATGACTTCAATGGTTTTTCCTGTTTTTTCTTTAAAGCCCTTTTGCACATCATCTACAAAACTCTGACAATCTCTTGGAAAGAGCTTCACAGATTCTTCTGTGGCTTTGTTGCTACCCAAAAGACCATAGCTCTCATTATAACCGCTGCCATCCACGGAAGATGTGAGGAAATCCTCCAGGTTAAGAACCTTCTTTACCCCATGTTTTTCTAAAATTCGCTTGGTTCTAGCTCGGCTATGAACGTCACATGTAATCACATGGTCAGTATAATCCAAAATAGCCTTAGGATGGTTGGCAAATATAATCTCCACTTCACAATTCTCTGCCTTAATTAACTCTTCATAAAAGCTAATATAGTCCACTCCAGTGAAGGGATGTTTTTCATAACCAAAAAGAGTCCTAAATTCGTCTTTTGTTAAAATATCCGTATATGGGTTTACATTCTTATCATCCATCATCTCCATGGTAATTAGTTCATTACCCACTTCGTCAGAGGGATAACTAAGCATAAGGACAATTTTATCTAGCCCTCTAGCCATGCTTTTTAAGAGGAGTGAAAATCGATTACGACTTAGTATAGGGAAAATAACACCTACGATCTGACTATCCATCTTCTCTTTAATGTCTTTTGCCATCTGATCTACTGTAGCATAATTCCCTTGAGCCCTGGCCACGACAGCTTCTGTTATGGATACCACATCTTTTTCTCCTAAGACAACTCCTTCATCAGTGGCGGCTTCTATGACAGAGTCCACCACGATTTTTCTTAAGTTATCCCCTTCTCTTATAATCGGGGCTTTAACGCCTCTGGAAATGGTCCCAAATTTATTTCCCATGTCTTTCCTCCAATTTTTACAAATGTTTTTTTACTAACTGCATTTTTTGTTCGCCTTATTATACCCTTCATTACCCCTATGAAGCAATATAAAGTCCCTTTTTATTTTTCTTTATCTTAATGTCTCTTTAAACTTCTTGCTTTTTCTTCTCACTTTTTTTAAATTAGCGTATACTATATTTAAGACAACACAAGGAGTAAAATGAATGAAACCTGTGCGCAAAACCCTGTTAAAAGCACTCTCAAGAGTGAATGTGAATATTAAGAAAAATTATAAACTTATTCGTTCCGTCCAAAAGATCGTTAATCCCCCCATAGCTCGAAATTGTGAGACTTATGATGAATATATTTCAGGGCCTGAAGGAAGATTTATCCCCATTCGGTGGTTTATCCCTAATGATATTACCCCTAGTGGTATTATTCTTTTTTTTCATGGCGGTGGTTGGATCAGCGGTGATGTGGATTCTTATACCATAGCTTGCAACGAATTGGCCATTAAGAGCAAAAAGAAAGTCATCTCTGTGGATTATCGTCTAGCCCCTGAATTTCCTTTTCCCCACGGTTTAATGGATTGCTACCATGTGGCACATCATTTTTATTATAATGCAAACAAGTATCAAATAAATAAAGAAGACTTCGTCTTAATGGGCGATAGTGCTGGAGGAAATTTAGTGGCCGCTTTGTCCTTAATGGGTCGAAATTTCTCCACCTTTAAGTTTAAGACTCAAGTCCTGATTTATCCTGTTACCTATTTCTACCATGGACCCGGTTCCCCTTTTGCTTCGATCATGGAAAACGGAGAAGATTATCTGTTAACTTCTGAGAAAATACAAGATTATATGGATTTGTATGTAAAAGATCCTGAGGAACGGTTGATTCCGTATGTCTCTCCGCTGCTTTCAAGCAACCACGAGAATCTTCCCGATACTTTAGTTATCTCCTCAGAGCTAGATCCTTTACGAGATGAAGGAGAAGCTTATGGACTACTACTTCGCGAAGCTGGAAACAGGGTGAAAATTTTTCGAATCAAAAACGCCCTTCACGGTTTTTTAACGCGTGGTGGGTCCGATGAAGAGAGGCAGACCTTTTGGATGCTTCTAAGTGACTTTTTAGAAAATAAAGAATCGAAGGAATTATTATGAGTGAAAAAAAATTAAAATGGACCCGTTTAGATAATGCTTCAAAAATATTTCCTCCTACTATTACCAATCGAGATTCTAAAGTTTTTAGACTATCTTGTGAACTAAACGAACCGGTGGTGGAGGAAGTCTTGCAAGAAGCATTAAATAGAGCAATAAAAGAATTTCCCCATTATCAAAACATTTTGCGTCGAGGTTTCTTTTGGTATTACTTTGAGCAATCAGAACTTATCCCTGTGGTGACAAAGGAGAGCCTACCACTTTGCGCCCCTCTTTATTTTAAAGGTGAAAAATCTTTATTGTTTAGGGTGTTTTATTTTGAAAATAACATTAGAGCTGAGATCTTTCACGGCCTCTCAGACGGTGCTGGAGCCATTTGGTTCTTTGAGACCCTAATTGATGACTACTTTCTACTTCTTCGGGAGAGGCTGGGCAGTGAAGCACTACCTCCACTGGCCTCAAAAGCTTCCATGAGTCAGAAAATTGATGATAGTTTTGAAAAAGCCTATGATGAAAAACGAGTAAATTCTGGAGCTTCTCCTAAACATAAAGGGAAGGTTTATCAAATTAAGGGTTCTAAGGTAGATGAGAATAAAACCAAACTTATTGAGGGAACTCTTTCTGTTAAAGAAGCGTTGACTCTTTCACATGAATATGACTCTACCTTGACTGTTTTTCTTACCGCCCTACTAATTCACTCCATCTACCAAGAAATGCCTGCAAAGTCTAAATCCCTGCCCGTGGTTATTCAGGTCCCCATTAATTTAAGACCCTACTACGATTCTCAAACTGCTCGTAACTTTTTCGCTACCATGAATATTCGTCATGATTTTAAAAGTGATGGCCATGAATTGGAGGCTATTATCCATTCTGTAAAGAGAAGTTACAAGGAAGAGCTCACCATGGATAAGTTAAATGATCATCTTCACGAACTTATGGCCTTAGAGAAAAACCCTTTAGCTAGATTGATTCCTCTCCCCTTTAAAAATCTTACGCTGAAGTTTTTCAATCATATTCGTGGAGCTAAGGTAACCTCTTCATTATCTAATGTGGGCAAACTTAAAGTGAGAGATGAATTTAAACACCGAGTGGAAAATTTTAGTACTGCAGTAAGCAGCCGAAGACCACAAATTATTGTGACCTCCTTTGAAGATAAATTAGCCATCTCCTTCACTTCCCCCTATGAAGACACGGAGCTACAACGAATCTTTTTCAAGTTTTTTACTGATCGTGAGTTTGACTTGGTCATTTCTTCAAATCTATAAGGAGGTGTTTTCTGTGCAACATTGTCAGCATTGTCATATTTATAGCAAAGAAACTAGAGAATACTGTCCTCTTTGTGGGAATAAACTTTCTCAGCCTAAGTCAGATGAAGTTTTAAAAAGTTTTCCAGATATCCCTTCTTATCTTAAGAGTCATCTCAAACTTCGCCTGCTCATTTTGATTACCATCATTATTATCGTCGTAAGTTTTACGACCAGGGCTATTTTTCCCACAAAAATTAATTGGCCATTTCTATTAGTCTTAGCTTTAGGAAGTCTCTGGTTAGATATGGTATTTTTAGTTCAAAAAAGGTTTCATTTAGCAAAGAAAATCTTAGGCCAAGTTATGATTTTGTCCTTATTGTCTCTTTTTTGGGACTTTACCACTGGCTATCGTGGCTGGGCCATTACTTATGTTTTCCCCGCTCTGTGCATCTTAGCCTTGCTTCTTATGTATAGCATCGCTCTAATTATGAAGTTAAGCCCTAGAGACTACATCACCTACGCTGTACTCTCTGCTCTTTTTGGCATTATTCCTCTTCTTTTTATCTTAATTGGACTGGCGAATCCCACTTACCCTTCAATTATTAGCATTGCCGTGAGTATTATTTTCTTAGCTGCTATTTTTATCCTTCAAGGTGAGAGTATGCAAAGAGAATTTAAACGGAGAATGCATTTTTAATTCTATGCACAAAAAAAAGAGAATCTCAACCATGATTTAATTATCCATGGAGTGATTCTCTTTTTGTGTTCTAACCTTCTTTTTTGGTCTTTTTATCGTTTGACCATAATAAAGTTCACTATAAGTCTAAAGTAAGAAGCAAATCTCTTAACCTAATAACTTCCTCTTTTGTCAGAGTTATTCCTTTTGCCATTTTTTCGTGTTCTGGTGCCCATTCCCTTAAATCATATTTAGGTTCACGTTCGTTCCAAGACACTAAATTTAACTCTTTTGTCCATCCTTTGGGAGACATAGAAATCTCTCCAATTTTCTCTGTAATTACATATTTTAATTCAGCCATTATTTTACCTCCATTTCGTAATACCTTTATTATACAGACTCCTTAAAGTTTTATACATTAAAATTGATTTCGTTCCTTTTTAGATTATTCATTAATCATGTAAACAAATATTTCTTCATGATTTTAAAATATCTAAATTCATTACACTTTTGCATTAATATGTGCTTGTTCTTAGAGGCTGAGATCATTAAAATTCACACTTTGTGAACTTTTTTAAAAATCTTTATAACTTCCACACATGTTATACATATAATCACTTTGGAATTAAAAACTAAATTCATTTGATGTAAGGAGAACCTATGAAGAATATTAGATTAAAAGTTATTGCTACGATTATTGCCAGTGCCACTCTGTTTGGTACAGTAACACCCGTTTTAGCAACACCTATTTCTGATGAAGCCCTACAAGAAATTACACAAACTCAAAAAAACTATGAAGAAATTGAAGAAAAGATAAATACGCTCCACCTAGAAATTGATGTGATTTTAGATGAAGTCACTGAGATCATGGTGAAGATTGAAGATAATAATAACGCCATTTTAGATGTTGAAGAAGAAATGAAGTTAACCCTAGATAAAATTCGGGTGGCTGAAGCTGACCTAGCTCTTAAAATGGAAGAATATGGTGATCGATTAAGAGCCATGTACAAACAAGGTAACACAGGAATCTTAAGTGCCATCATGGGTTCTGAGAGCTTTTCAGATTTCATCGGTCGAGCAGACACCATCATGAAAGTAGCTAAAATTGATCGAGCCCTTCTAGATGAAATAGAAGATGCGAAAATCAAGCTAGATAATCAGAAGAAAATTCATGAAGATAAAATTAATGAGTTTGAACAACTTAATCTTGTTAACACTTTGGACCTGGAAGCTGTGGACGTAAAAAAACAAGAAGCTGATGTTAAGCTTGTAGAATTACAAGAAGAAGAGAAAAAAATTGAAGAAGACCTTTCAGGAAAAGAGCTTTCTTTAATGGCTTCAGGTAAAGCCATAGTTAATAACAGTAATAGTTCTGATAGCGACTTAGAATCAGCCATAACAGAACTAAGAAACGTTCGTAAACAAATTATCACTGATAGTGCAGATACTGAAGTGGTGGATTTAATTGAAAAAGCAAAATCCATTTTAAATGAAAGAGCGTCCTCAAGACAATCCTCAGGCATGAGCTCAGGAACTGCTTCTGCATCTAGTAGTTCTATTGTAAATAAAGCTTATCAATATTTAGGAGTTCCTTATGTTTGGGGCGGAACATCCCCTGGTGGTTTTGACTGTTCTGGATTTATCCAATATGTCTATAGAGCGCAAGGAATTAACTTACCAAGAACTTCAGGTGGACAAGCCTCATCTGGATCTTATGTTTCCATCTCCAATGCTCAACCTGGAGACATCGTTTATTTTGGACAATCTAGAGTTACCCATGTAGGAATCTACATTGGGAATAATCGTATGATTCATTCTCCAAGTCCAGGAAAATCTGTTATGATTACTAATATGAACTGGCATTTAAATAATTACAAAATTCAAGGCGCTAGACGCTTCTAAAGAATATATTTGAAAAACCTCGGAAGTTGTAAATACTCTCGAGGTTTTTTTGCGACTAATTTTACTTTTATTTTAAGAGGTTTTTAATCCACTGCTCAATCCAATTATTTAATATAAGGTTTTTTTCTTAAATTAGTTATCCTTCTGTAGAATTAAGCTGAAATAATCTGATAATAGGTTTATTTTATTATCAGAGCTTATTTTATCTTGACATATATTAATATTGTTTTAATAAAAGCTTAACACTTCACAATTTTCTTTATAACTTATTCATAAGTGAACTTTATACTCAGTTTTGTAACGGAATCGTAATAATTGTCTTTTTTGGAGGATACTATGAAAAACACAAAATATAAAGTGATGGCCGCGATTATCGCTGGTACCACTATTTTTGGAACTGTAACACCTGTTTTAGCTCTGCCCTTAACACAGCAGGCTATTTCTGAAGTTCAGTCCAAACAAAAAGAATATGAAGAAATTGAAAAAAGAATCACTCAGCTCCATGTAGAAATGGACGAGATCCTTGACGATATCAGCTACATCATGTATTTGATTGATGAAAATAATATAAAAATTGAAGAAGTAGAAGCAGATAAAGCGGAAAAAGAAGCAGAAATTGCTGTGAATGAAATCAAGCTAGATGAAAAAAATATTGAATATGGAAATAGATTGAGAGCTATGTACAAGCAAGGAAATAGTGGAATTATTGATGCTCTGCTAGGTTCTGATAGTATTGCTGACTTTGTCTCAAGAACCGATGCCATTATAAAAATTGCTAAAATTGATAAAGATCTTTTAGATCAAATTGAAGCCATTAAAGCAGAAATGCTAACCCAAAAAGAAAATCTACAAAGTGATATCGATGCTTTAAATAGCCTAAATGTCTTAAACAAGGAAAACTTAAGTTTCGTAGAAGTGAAAAAAAATGAATCTGAAGCCACCATGGCAAAGGTTAAAATTGAAGAAGAAAAAATAATGGCAGATTTAGCCTTAAGAGAAGCCGCTTTAATTGGTGGAAATGAATCCATCATTGATGATGTGGCCAGTTCTGATGCTGATATCATTAATGCTATTAGTTCTCTTAGAGAAGGTAGAGAACATATTATAACGGAATCCGTAGATCATCAATTTGTAAGTTTAATCAAAAAAGCTCAAACCACTCTAGAAGCCCGTAAAGTTGCCAGAGAAAAAGAAGCTAGACGTTTAGCCCAAATTGCTGCTGAAGAAGCTGCTGCTAGAGCTGCTGCTTCCAACAATAGCTACAATCAAAACAACTCAGGAGCCTCTACGTCAGTCTCCAGCGCTTCAGGATCAGCTATCGCTAATTATGCTCATAATTTCATCGGAATTCCTTACGTATGGGGTGGAAATACCACCAGTGGTATTGATTGCTCAGGCTTAACTCGCATGGTTTATGGCAAATTTGGTGTTAATCTTCAAAGAGTATCTAGAGATCAAGCAAGACAAGGGACATATATCCCCATGTCTGACATCCAAGCTGGAGACATGCTTTATTTTGGACAATCTAGAGTTACTCATGTGGGAATCTATATCGGTAATGGACAAATGATTCATGCGCCAAAGCCTGGAGACCATGTGAAGATTTCTTCCATTAGTTGGCATGTGAATACTTATAAGATTCAAGGTGGAAGACGTTTCGTCAAATAATAAAAATAAGTAATTCATACATCCCTAACCTGGATTGATTTTCTTCGTGAAAATTAATCTAGGTTTTTTATTGTTCTCCTGGAGATTACCCATTTAGAACAAATTCCTTTTTCACTCAGTAATCCTTCTTCTCCATTTTTATTATACTTGAGATCCTGTACAACTTTACTGAAGTTCTATAACTATAAATTACAGTCATGTCTAAACTCTTTGTGTCCCGTCCATTAACTTTGACGCTATAGCATTGACAACAACTGGATTTTACTTTATATTTAATATCATATTGTATCAAATTTGTTGTTAAGCTTCCCTATTTTAAAACTTTAAGTTCACTTCAAAATTCTAAAATACCTTGCTTTAATAATATGATACCTTAATTTAAGGAGGAAACTTTATGGAAACACTTTATACCGTTCTTATTCTTATCGTAGCCGCTGCAATTATTTTTGGATTATCCTACATGCAAAAAAAACACCTCTCTTTTACGAAAAGAGTCTTAGCTGCATTAGTGGGTGGTATCATCTTTGGTGCTATCATTCAATTAATTTTCGGTACTGGATCTGAAGTAATCACTGAAGCTAACGTATGGATTAGCATTATTGGTTCAGGATATGTTAGGTTACTAAACATGATTGTTATCCCTTTAGTGTTTGTTGCGATTACATCATCTATCGTAAATCAAGAAGCTAGTAATCTTAAGAAAAGCGCATTTTCAATTATTGCTGTTTTAATGATTACCACTGCCATTGCCGCTGGCCTAGGCGCTACAGTCTCCACCGTCTTTAATCTGGATTCCAGCGAACTATTAGCTGGTCAAGCAGAAGTAGACCGTGGTGCAAGCCTAGAAAGCACTCTAGATGACTTCCAGTCTAAGACTATTCCAGAGCAAATTACCGAAATTGTGCCAAAGAATATTTTCTATGCCATGACAGGCCAAGGATCTTCCGCTACGCTATCTGTGGTTTTCTTTGCAGGATTTATTGGTATTGCTACAGTAGGACTTAGGCGTAAAAAGCCCGAAAGCGCTGAAGCCTTTACAAAATTCATTAATATGCTTAATGATGTGGTTATGCGGCTCGTAACTCTTGTTTTAAGATTAACTCCCTTTGGCGTATTCGCTCTTCTGACAAGATTTGTATCGACATCGGACTTCGCTGAGATTTTAAGATTATTCGAATTTGTATTGGCATCTTACTTGGCCATCATCATCATGTTTGTTATCCATCTGATTATATTAGCCATTTATAAAATCAATCCATTTACGTATCTCAAAAAAGCCAGTGTACCTCTATCTTTTGCCTTCTCATCGAGATCTAGCGCAGGTACGCTTCCATTAAACGTGGAAACCCAAGTGGAGAAATTTGGTGTTTCCTCAGGAATTGCGAATCTGTCTGCATCTTTGGGGACCAGCATAGGTCAAAATGGATGTGCAGGTATTTATCCCGCTATGTTAGCCGTGATGATTGCTACAGGAACAGGAGTGCCAATGGATCTTTCCTTCTTTGTTAGGTTGATCTTAATCACAGCGATTAGCTCCTTTGGTATTGCTGGAGTTGGTGGTGGAGCTACTTTTGCTGCTCTAACTGTTCTTAGTTCCATGGGACTACCTGTTGCCTTAGTTGGTTTA
>LFRM01133297.1_pt2 | contig 25411 bp, 20 predicted proteins | sample 618341 | NCBI WGS metagenome assembly LFRM01 (sample SAMN03654438, study PRJNA283298) | anaerobic digester metagenome | isolation source: pool of bioreactors CSTR01a, CSTR02a, and CSTR03a thermophilic anaerobic... | place: Denmark: Kgs. Lyngby | collected 2014-05-21 | reverse complement strand
GATATACAGGGTCCGGGTGTGGTGGTTACGGTAAATGTGAAACATGTGAATGAATGGGGCGAAGATGCTATTATTCAAAATGTACGATATGACGATCTCCTTAAGCTGGTCAACGAGTTAAACGCTGCGGGGGCCGAAGCCGTTGCGGTAAATGATGAACGCATAATTGCCACCACTGAAATACGAAATGCCGGGGATTATATTGTAATCAATACAAACCGGTATTCTGCGCCTTTTGAAATAAAGGCGGTGGGCAATCCTGAAACGCTGGAGGCGGCTTTGAAATTACTGGGAGGAGTTGCCGATGAGTTGGGGGCATATCTGCAGATAAGCATACGGAGGGAGGAGAATATAAGAATTCCCAGATATAGCGGGACGCTACAGTATAAATTTGCTCAACCATTGCAGGATAATAAATCGTGAGGCGATATAGATGAGGCTAAGGAAGGATATTTTAGTTTTCTCTGTGATGTGCGCTTTTTTAAGCTTTTTTCTCGTTAAAGCTTTTAATAATCAGGCATACAGCTACGATATTGGAGCCAGTACATCGGTTAATAAAATTCAGGAGCTGATGGCTCAGCGCAAAGTGTTGGAGAGAAGCAAGGAACAATTATTGGAGAGTCTGAAGAAATTAGAGTCCCAGATCCAGGAATATGAAGACATGATTGCGGAGAATTTATATATGGGAGAGGAGATACAAAAACAGCTCTTTGAAGCCAGGGTGCTAGCCGGGCTCACCGATATTCAAGGGCCGGGAGTTGAGATAATATTAAATGATCGTAAAAAGGACACAGTAATGCCTGACGAACTGTATTACATCACCGATTTTATAGTTCACGACAGTGATCTACTGGAAGTGATTAATGAGCTAAAGGCAGCGGGAGCTGAGGCCATTGGAATAAATGGTGTGAGAATCCTAGGTAATTCTAGAATCAGCTGCGGGGGTCCCACAATAAATGTAGGAAAAGATCAGCGTTTTGCCCCACCCTTTATCATACATGCCATTGGTGATCCGGACGCTCTAGCGGCTTATTTCCAGCGCCCTGACAGTATTTATCATATTCTGACCTTTTACGGCCTGGAATTCAGTATAAAAAAGATGGACAATATAACCATTCCCCGGTATTACGGCGAAGTTGAATTCAAATTTGCCAAACCTGTAAAGGAGGACGAGTGAAATGCTAATGCCCATTATCGGTATACTTGTTGGAATTATTCTGGGTTTGGTTTTGCCCGTACACATACCCACCGCTTATTCATCCTACATGTCAATTGCCGTATTGGCTGCCCTTGATTCGGTATTTGGAGGTATACGTGCAAGCCTTGAGAAAAAATTTGAAACCGATGCCTTTATCTCGGGTTTTTTCGGGAATGCCTTGTTAGCAGCCGGCCTTGCCTACATAGGGGATCGTTTGGATGTGCCAATCTATTTGGCGGCTATATTTGCGTTCGGGAGTCGTCTGTTCCAGAACTTTGCCATGATTCGGCGTTTCTTTCTTAACCGTATCCGTGAGAGATTCAGGCAAAAATATGAAAACAACCATAGCCAGATATAAAATAATTTATTTTTTCACAATAATATGATAACATAGTTTATATAGATTCGCGTATCTGAGGTTAGAAAGTGGACTGGCTTAGGTGCTTTTTACTGATATTGCCTGTAATTGATAATATCCATAAATCATTTATGTTGTAAGAGGAGGGTCCGATTTGATAGAATTCGATGTTAATATGGATCAGTTCGCGCAGATCAGGGTAGTAGGAGTGGGAGGCGGTGGCAATAATGCCGTTAACAGAATGATTGAATTTGGATTGAAAGGCGTAGAATTTATTGCCATAAATACAGATAAGCAGGCTCTGTTTAATTCCCAGGCAAATCAGAAAATTCAAATCGGAGAAAAGCTGACAAAGGGCTTGGGAGCCGGGGCTAATCCTGAAATCGGCCAAAGAGCTGCTGAAGAGAGTCGGGACGAAATAATGCAGGCTTTAAAAGGAGCCGATATGGTGTTTGTTACGGCAGGAATGGGGGGGGGTACGGGTACCGGTGCGGCACCTATCATTGCAGAGATAGCGAAGGAGTTGGGCATCCTGACTGTAGGTGTTGTGACCAAGCCGTTCATGTTTGAGGGCAAGCAAAGGATGATGAATGCTGAAAAGGGGATCCAGGCGCTGAAGGAAAGGGTTGATACCCTGGTTACTATCCCAAACGACAGGTTGTTACAGATCGTTGAAAAGCGGACATCCATGCTGGAGGCATTCAGAATTGCCGATGATGTTTTGCGTCAGGGAGTTCAGGGGATTTCGGATCTCATAGCAGTACCAGGGTTGATAAATCTTGATTTTGCTGACGTAAGAACCATTATGAATGAAAGAGGGCTGGCTCATATGGGGATAGGAAAGGCCAGCGGCGAAGGTCGGGCTCTGGAAGCTGCCAAACAGGCGATACAAAGTCCTTTGCTGGAGACTACCATCGAAGGTGCCAGAGGCGTCTTGCTCAACATAACCGGGAGCGAAAATCTGAGCTTGTTCGAAGTGAATGAAGCGGCCGAAATGGTAGCCCAATCCGCCGATCCCGATGCAAAGATCATATTTGGCGCAGTGATCGATGAGTCGCTTCAGGATGAGGTGCGGATCACGGTTATTGCTACCGGCTTTGAGTCGACAGATAAGGGAAGGGACAACAGAAAAAAGATTGAACGGGCGGCTGCAAATGTCTTCAGCAGCGAAAAAGAAGATGATCTTGATATTCCTACATTTTTGCGAAGGATGAGGACATAGTGGTGATAATACGCAGACTGCGGCAGTCATTCGGTATATTGCTGCTGAATGCTCCAGATATAGCATATAGTTGGCGGAGGCAATCCTGAAAGAAACGGACTGCTCTAGCCGGAGTATTGCCTTTTTTGGTAAGCAACAGAATATGCTCTGTAAACGACAGTAAAAGGAATTTTATTGTCGTTTATTTTTTTTATTAAAAGACCTATTTTTACAAATTTTTAAAGCCTCTTGATTTATAATTAAGACAAAGCTTGCTTGAAATATGAGGACGACCGGGGTGGGGGCATGGGGGTTGAGTATCGGTATATAGATGTCCTGTTTATAGATAACCTGACGATGAATTTTGTTATTCTTCGAATAGCACACAGGCTTTCCAAGAACGGAAGTAACGTTTGGAGGCAGTGGCTGGCAGCAGGAATCGGGGCTTTATACGCCGTACTCATTGTTTTGCCCGAGTTGCAAATACTGCAGAAATTGCCCATGAAATTAGCCCTGTCTCTGATAATGATATTGACGGCCTATAAACTCAATACGTTTAAGGAGCTTTTTAAGATATTTACCGTATTCTATATAGTGACCTTTATATTTGGTGGAGTGGCTTTAAGCTTATACTTTATCAATCATGAATTTGTGGACATAAGCAACGGAGCATTTGTAATAAAAAGCTATCCGGCAAAAAATTTAGTGATGACATGCATATTGGCCGGAATGCTGATCCGCAGCCTTGTACAATTTATACGGTTACGCCTTTCTAAGGATGAGCTTTTGTATAAGGTGGAAATACTATTTGAGGAAAAGAGGATAGTTGCGAATGCGCTGCTGGATACAGGGAACACGCTATCGGATCCAATCAGCCATTATCCGGTTCTGGTTATCGAGTTCCATAGAATAAGGGATGTTCTGCCTCCGGAAATAAAAGCCATATTTGACGAGTCCAGGGAAGATGATTTGGAAGCGGTAATGAGAGCAATTAGCCAATCATCATGGATGGCCAGATTCAGAATGATCCCCTTTAGCGCTCTTGGGAAAACCAACGGAATGCTGATCGGCTTTAAGCCCGACGCTGTTGATGTTCTTATAAACGGTAACTGGAAAAGAATATCTGACATTGTTGTGGCCGTATATAACAACAGGCTGTCTAAGGATAAGCACTATCAGGCGCTTATAAATCCTGAAATGGTTGCCTGAGGAAAGGGGGTATTGGATTGAGGTATTACCAAAGATTGATGTTATATCGATATGCCGTTATTTTTAAACTGCTAAGAAAAATTCCCTGGCTGAGGAGATTTTCCATACTGTACATAAGCGGTAGCGAAGCCCTTCCTCCACCTTTGACCAGTGAAGAGGAAAACGATCTGCTTCTTCGATTGGAACATGGGGATGTTTCGGTAAAGAGCACCCTGATTGAACGCAATCTGAGATTGGTTGTATATATCGCAAGAAAGTTTGAAAATACGGGAGTTGGGGTAGAGGACCTGGTTTCCATAGGAACTATAGGCCTGATCAAAGCCGTTAACACTTTTGATCCAAAGAAGCGAATTAAGCTGGCCACATATGCTTCAAGGTGCATCGAAAATGAGATACTCATGTATTTAAGGAGAAACTGTAAGGTAAAATCCGAGATTTCCTTTGATGAACCCCTCAACGTGGACTGGGACGGCAATGAACTGCTGTTATCGGATATTCTGGGAACGGATAACGATCTTGTTTACAAGCTTATAGAGGATGAGGTGGAAAAGGAACTCCTGGGTATTGCCATGAACAAGCTCACCAAGCGGGAGAGGCGCATAATGGAGCTCAGATTTGGCCTGGGAAATGAGAGGGAAAAAACCCAGAAAGAAGTTGCGGATATGCTTGGAATTTCCCAATCATATATATCAAGATTGGAAAAAAGGATAATAAAAAGGTTAAAAAAGGAAATTAATCGCATGGTTTGAGACTGAATAAAATCCTCCTGCCGTGGCAATACTTTTCATAGAATCAATTCAAGAACTAAGCAATCATCGCACAAAGGGATGGAGGATTTTGGCATGTCGATGAACAAGGTTGAAATTTGCGGGGTGGATACATCCAAGCTGCCGGTTCTAACAAACGAAGAGATGAGAAGACTGTTCGAGCGGATGCACGCCGGCGATAAGAGTGCAAGGGATGAATTTATTCAGGGCAATTTACGGCTGGTACTAAGTGTGGTACAGCGTTTCAATAATCGTGGAGAAAACATAGATGACCTGTTTCAGGTAGGATGCATCGGACTCATAAAGGCTATTGATAATTTTGATGTTTCACAGAATGTGAGGTTTTCAACCTATGCCGTGCCAATGATCATCGGTGAAATACGAAGATATTTGAGGGACAATAACTCCATTAGGGTCAGTCGCTCTCTAAGGGATATTGCATATAAAGCGCTGCAGGTAAGGGAACAGCTGGTCAACAAATATTCCAGGGAACCCACCATAACCCAGATAGCCCAGGAGCTCAATCTTCCCAGGGAAGAAGTGGTCTTTGCCCTGGATGCCATACAGGATCCGGTTTCGCTTTTCGAACCCATCTATCACGATGGAGGAGATGCTATATATGTAATGGATCAGGTGAAGGATGAAAAAAACCAAGACGAGAGCTGGCTGGAAGGCATTGCTTTACGGGAAGCGATGAAAAAGCTTAACGACAGGGAGAAGCTGATACTTACTCTGAGGTTTTTTGAGGGGAGAACTCAGGTGGAGGTTGCCGAAGAAATCGGGATTTCTCAAGCCCAGGTTTCCAGATTGGAAAAGACTGCACTCAATCACATGAGAAAGCATATATAGGGCGAAAAACGGGATGATCAATGTAAGCCTTGCTCAGCTTTATTCAGCTGACAAGGCTTATATTATTTGCAATAAATAAAACCATGTCAAAGAAAGTATAATACTGAGGCAGGGCAGTGGCAGGACTTGATATTTTCGTGTAGAATATTAGAGAATGTTGTTACAAGCAGGCAGACAAAAATCGGGGAGGTTTATTTTTATGAAGAAAAAATACGGCGCAATTGTTTCACATACTCATTGGGATAGGGAATGGTATCAACCGTTTCAGGGGTTTAGGAAAAGACTTGTATATATGGTAGATCATTTAATTCAAACCATGGAAAGCACCAAGGATTTTAAATTCTTTTTCTTTGACGGCCAGACCATCGTATTGGAAGATTATTTGGAAATCAGGCCTGAAAACAGAGACAGGCTTGCTGCTCTGATTAAGGAGGGAAGGATAGAGATAGGGCCTTGGTATGTAATGCCCGATGAGTTCCTGGTAAGCGGAGAGGCAATTATTCGCAATTTATTAAAGGGTTTCAGGGTAGCAAGGGCTTTTGGTGTGGAGCCGTGTAAATGCGGATACGTATGTGATATGTTCGGGCATAACAGTCAATTACCCCAAATTTTGAACGGCTTCGGGATTGATACTGCAGTTTTCTACAGAGGGGTTAAGGATAATTCCATACCGGCAGAGGTATATTGGGAAGCTTCCAACGGCAGCAGGGTGCTGGGGATAAAGCTTGATGCCCAGCGTTCCTATTCGGATTTTTACTTTGCCATACGATGGCCTTTTGATGGCAGGGATTATGATGTTGAGGAACTCATAGAAAGGATGAAAAAGCATCTGGCCTATAAACAGGGCTTACAATCAACAGATGTGTATTTGTTTATGGACGGGGTGGATCATATAGAGATTGAGCCCAGGCTTCCCTGGATGATTGAGCTATTTAACGAAACCTTTGATGATTTCGAATTTCATCATGAGACTTTAACCGGTTTTTTCAATCGTCTTAAGGCTGAAACAGGGGAATTCCCAGTGCTAAAGGGTGAGCTTCTGGAGCCGGGATACATAGGAATAAACAATCAGGTGTTATCAAACGTGTGGTCATCGAGGGTGGATATAAAAAAACAGAACGATCGATGTCAGGAGCTCCTTACCAAATGGGCAGAACCTTTGAGCGTATTTGCGGTTCTTAAGGGAAGGGATTATCCGTATGGCTTTTTGAGAAGGTCATGGGAATACCTGTTAAAGAATCATGCCCATGATTCAATATGTGGTTGTTCAATAGGACAGGTGCATAGAGATATGCATTACTGGTTTGATCAGTCCCGGCTTGTTGCGGAAGAGATGATTGGGGATGCAATGAAGTATTTTGCTCAAAATATCGATACCTCTGACTTTAGGGGGGATCGTACTGTTACCGTTTTCAACAACTCCGAGATTGATGAGGAAAAAGTGTACATATTCGAACTGGCCTTTGACAGTCATGAAAATCCTCAGAACATTCTGTTATATGATGAAAAGGGGCAGGTTATACCCTACCAGATACTGGAGACATATCCGGACAGGCGTGGTGTTCATGAATTCGGACAGTTAATAAAATTTATCGACAGGAAAATCATAAGGATTGCCGCAAAAATATCCATACCCTCCATGGGATACAGAACCCTCTCCTATGAAATGAAAAATAATCCACCCCTTGAAGCAGGGGAATACACCTATAAATACTACGTGCAGCCTATAAGGTATCTTGGAACAATGGCAACCGGCTACAATACCTTTGAAAACGAGTATCTTAAGGTGCAAATAGAGGGAAATGGAACGCTGACCGTAACAAACAAGGAAACCGGTAAAACATTTAAAAACTTACTGCTTATAGAAGACCGGGGTGAGGTAGGGGATGGCTGGAACTACCGAAAACCGCTGATGGACAGCATCTATTCGAGCTATGGAACAAATGCTGACATATCGGTTGATTGCGATGGAATAAATGCCGTCAAGATAAGAATAATGTTTAACATGAATTTGCCCAAAGGCATGGAGGCTTCTTCACAAAGGAGAAGCGATGGGTTGGACAGGATGGGGGTTACCCATGAGATTCTGCTTGCCAGGGGTTCCAAGCAGTTGACTGTTAAAACGATAATTGACAACAGGGTTAAGGATCACATTGTAAAATTGCTTTTCCCCACAGAATTGAAAACCGATTATTATTACACCGATACTCCTTTTGATTTGATAAAACGCTCATTTATTCGGCCGGATCGGAGCGACTATACCGAGATCGATACCCGGGTGTCACCGTCTCAGGGATTTATGATGGTACACGATTCTCAGGATGGCCTGGCCGTATTTACCAAAGGGCTTTATGAATATGAGGCCTATGATAATCCCCAAAGAACATTGGCCCTTACTTTAATGCGATGTTTTTCAAATGAAGTTGGAACCTTTGGCGGAACCGACGGCCAATTGCAGGGGAAAAATGAATTCGAATATGCGCTTCGGTTTTTCACGGTGGGTGAGGAGAGAAGGCTTTATAAGGAATATCAGCAGTTCAAAGCCGGTATAAAATGGACGTGGGGTAGAAGGCAAAAGGGGAACTTACCGCCTCAGGACAGCTTTGTAAGGCTTTCGTATTCACGTGTTGTCATCAGCTGTATTAAGCGGGCCGAAGACTATGAAAATGCTTACGTAATAAGATTATTCAACCTTGGGGATGAGTCGGTAGAGGATAAACTCGTTTTTAATCAGCCTGTTAAAAAGTGTGCTTTGGCTGATCTAAATGAGAATTTCATTAAGGATTATCCCTGCCAGGATTCGGAAGTTCCCTTCACAATAAGCAAAAAGGAGATATTGACCTTTATGGTGAATTTTTAGGGAGTAAAGCATATATTTTACTGCTTCCAATTGTATTATTCCGGGTATGCCTTTTGAGAGCTGTCATATCATGCTGGATGAATATGAAAAGATGGTTTATTGCAAAGAGCAGAGCTTAGGCTTGCTTGTGAAAAATGATGTAAAAGAGGAGAGATGGATATGACCGGAAGGGAAAGATTTTTAGCCGCTATAAACAATGAAAAACCCGACAGACTGCCCTGCCAGGTTCACAACTGGATGCAGTACTATCTGGATACATATTTAAATGGTATGGATGCTTATCAGGCTTATGAATACTTTGGCATGGACCCAGTAATATATATCGGCCCCAGGTATATATATGACGAGAAGGATCTTAGCAACTGGCAGGTGAAATATTACGATTTGGGGACGGATGCCGACGGAAACCATCATTGGAGGAAGGAGATCATAACCCCTGAAGGGGTTCTCACCGAGCAAGGGGCTTATAATCAGTTTACCCCCTGGACTACCGAATATATAATAAAGGATGAAAGAAGCTTTGAAATATGGAATAAATACGTTCCCATCCCGGTGGAAGTGGATTGGAGTCCGGTGTTGGAAGCAAAGAGGCGAATTGGGGACAGAGGTATTGTAAGGGGTGGTTTTTTTGACTTCGGACAGGGAAGCCCCTGGCAGAGCTTTTTGATCTTGTTCGGTACCGAACAAGCCATATTGGCCTGTTTCGACAAACCCGATTGGATCCACCATGTATTGCGTTCTCTGCTGGATAAAAAACTGCGTGTGATAGAGATAGCTGGCAAAATAGAACTTGATCTGGTGGAAACCGGTGGAGGCGCTGGTTCGAGTACGGTTATCAGCCCAAAGCTTCACAGGGAATTCTGCCTTCCCTATGATCAGATCCAGCACAAAGCTCTCCACGAAGCCGGCACCAAGGTTGTTTATCATCTCTGTGGAGGTTTAATGCCCTTGTTGGAGATTGTGGCGGAAAACGGTGCTGATGGCTTGGAGACCATGACACCACCTGAAATGGGCGGTGATTGCGACCTGGCTGAAGCCAACAGAAGAGTGGGGAAGCGATTGTTTTTCATTGGTGGGTTTGACCAAAACAAAGGCTTTGAAAAGGGCAATCCCCAGATTGTCCGGGAGATGGTGCACAAATTACATGCGGCCTGTCCGGATGGAGGCTATATTTGCAGCCCGTCTGATCACTTTTTCTTCGGAGATCCGGAGAACATCAAAGCCTTTGTGGAAGCTGCACGGGAATGCGTCTATTAAGCCAGTTGTTTTTAGCCAGGGAAAAGGCCGTGAAGGGGGGAAAGATATGTTTATTTCACTGAACGAATATCAGTGGAAGGTAAAAGGGTTTTGGCCTTATGTGCCGTTGCAACAGAAGAGCATGGAGCTGGGCAAGGAAATGATGGGGGTAACCGATTGGCTGGATGCTAGCGTGCCGGGAGGGGTTCATCATGATCTGTTGCGGGCAGGTTTAATTGAAGATCCCTATTATGAGAAAAACAGCCTCAAATGTGAGTGGGTTGAAAACAGATGGTGGATGTACAGAACGGTTTTTAATCCCGGGGATAAAATAAGGGGAAAGCATTTTAGGGGAAAGCATTTTGCCCTGATTTTTAAGGGCGTTGATTATAAAGCCCATTTTTACTTGAACGGCCAAAAACTGGGAGTCCACGAGGGGATGTTTGAACCTGCAGTTTTCCCGGTGGACGGTGTGCTTAAACCTTGTGAGGACAATGAACTGATAGTGCTGTTTGAACATGCCCCATGGGAGATGGGCCAAATTGGATATACCTCCCAAACCCGCACCCAGAAAAGCCGTTTTAACTATAAATGGGATTTCGGTACGCGCCTGGTCAATATAGGTTTATGGGACGATGTGCTGCTCCGTGCAACGGGGGATTTAGCGATTGATGACGTATTTATACACACTGATACCCAGGATAATGAAGGGATAATAAGCGTTTCATTCACTGTCCACGGAAATGCCGGTTCCAACGGTAAGGCCCAGATTTATGTGGATCTGGAGAATAGGGAGATAGCATGCTGGGAAACGAAGCTGCCTGGAGCCGATAATGCGGCTCAAGTTTCTGTTGATTTTAGAATACCCGATCCCATGCTGTGGTATCCGAATGGTTTGGGGGAGCAACCCTTGTACAGGGTTACGCTGAAGGTCTTCGATGGCGACGGGTTGAGCGATCAGCGTGAGCACCACACCGGGATCCGAAGGCTGGAATATCACAAGAATCCTGGCGCTCCTCCCGATGCACTTCCCTATACTTTTGTGGTAAACGGTAAACCCGTATATATCAAAGGGGTCAATTTAACTCCTTTTGACCACTTATACGGCAATGTAACAAAAGAGGCCTACCATAAGTATATAGATCTCATTCAAGGAGCCAATATCAATATGGTAAGAATTTGGGGCGGAGGAATTATTGAAAAGGAATACTTCTACAGCTTGTGCGACTCCCACGGTATTATGGTATGGCAGGAATTTATCCAATCCAGTTCCGGAATTGACAACGTTCCTTCGCTGGATCCCCGCTTTCTGCAACTTCTTAAAAAGACGGCTATACATGCAGTAAAAGAAAAACGAAACCATGTCTGTCATACGGTGTGGAGCGGCGGTAACGAACTGATGGACGACAGATATGTTCCTATAACAAATGAGCATCCCAATATCAGGATGCTGGAGGATATTGTAAAACAATACGATCCGGGAAAGCTGTTTCTTCCATCCTCAGCGTCGGGACCTAATGAGTTTTTGAATATTGAACAGCAGGGCATGAACCACGATGTCCACGGGAACTGGAAATATGAAGGCATCTATCAACACTATCAAAAATATAACCAATCGGACAGCCTGTTCCACAGCGAGTTTGGTGTGGATGGCTGCAGCAGCGTGGCTTCGATAAAAAGAATTATGGGGCTGGAGCATTGTAAGGTAACCGATATGAGGGAGAACCTGGTATGGAGACATCATGGAGAGTGGTGGGATACCCGGCAACGGGATGAGGAGATTTTTGGCAAATTTAAGAGCCTGGAACAGTTTGTAAAGGCCAGCCAGTTTATACAGGCTGAGGGCTTGCGCTATATAATAGAGTCCAACCGGAGGAGAAAGTTTTACAATTCTGGCAGCATCGTATGGCAGTTCAATGAACCTTGGCCGAATGTATCATGTACTTCTCTGGTTGAATACCATGGAAGACCAAAAATGGCTTACTACTGGGTACGGAAAGCATATATGCCCGTCCATGCTTCCCTGGCTTACGCAAAACTTGTGTGGAAACCACACGAGACGTTTATAGGCAGCGTTTTTCTCCACAACAGTCTTTCCGAACGGGAATTGACAGTTGAATGGGAGGTATTGGATGTATATGGAAAGGCATGGCTGGCCGGAGGGAAGAGGGAGAGTATACAGGAGAATGGTGTGAAAAATATCGCAGACTTAAAACTCACTGCTTCCAAGCTCGATCCTGGCATCTTCTTTGTCAGGTTGAGGGTCAGGGATGCGGATAACAGCATAGTCGATGAAAATGTGTATGTGTTTTCCCAGGAAGAGAGGTATCCCTTTGCTTCGCTAATCAATATGGAGCCGGGCGAGTTCAGCGTGGAAAGGATCAACGGTGGTTTTCAAATCAAAAATATAGGAGATATAGCAGTTCCGTTTATATATGGTTATCAAGAAGAGGGAAGAGCCTGGATCTTTATTAAAGATAATTATACCACCCTGTTCCCGGGTGAGGAGCGGGAGCTTACCGTTGATATAATAGGGGAAAACGAAAAGGGATTAACCCCTGAAGATCTATCTATACTTTGGTGCTCGCTTAATGGTTGAACTGATTTGCTGCCAGGGCCCCGGAGGCAAAGATGGTTTCCGCCTATGTTGCCTATACAGACTGAAGTTCGGGTGTTTTTCCGAAGCAGGCTTGTTTCTTACCCTTAGTCATAGAATATATCGCTCATCATTATCATATTATGGGAATAAGCTATATAGATAGATGATTTATGGGAGTGATAGACATATTATGGAAAAAACATCCGACTTCAGGCAGAAGGAAGTAATTAACATTCGGGATGGGAGAAGGCTGGGAGTTATTATAGATATGGAATTCGATTTGGATTCAGGCAGGATTGTAGCTATTGTTGTACCGGGACCGTCCAGATGGCTGGGCTTTATAAAGGGCAGCCAGGATATAATAATTCCCTGGGAGGATATTAAAAAAATAGGGGATGATGTGATTTTGGTGGATGTGGATCCATCCATTATCAGGAAATAGTATAGCTTACCGGAATACCTCTCCCTCCCGGATGCATCCATAAAATATTATATTTGCCGGACAGTCGGAGACAGCAAAAGGTGGACGAGCCGGGATAAAAGGTTTATAATCTTATGGTAAGGATTAATTGTTTGAAGCTTGATAGGAGGCAAAGCCCATGAGGTGTCCCTTTTGTTATAATATGGAGAGCAAAGTGGTGGATTCAAGGCCAACCGATGAAGGCCTTACCATTCGCAGGCGCCGTGAATGCATAAAATGCGGGAAGCGTTTTACCACTTATGAAAAGATCGAACAGCTGCCGGTATTTGTTGTTAAAAAGGACGGCAGGCGGGAGTCCTTCGACAGGGATAAGATTTTACGCGGGCTTGTAAAGGCCTGTGAGAAAAGGCCGGTATCTTTAAAAGAGCTGGAAGCCCTGGTTCAGGAGATAGAAAAGCAGATCTTCAATTCGTTGGAGCAGGAGATTACCAGCCAGCAGATCGGACAGATGGTTATGGAAAGGTTGAAAAAACTGGATGAGGTGGCTTACGTCCGGTTTTCTTCGGTATACCGCCAGTTTAAGGACATCAATACTTTTATGGAGGAACTGAATAAATTGCTGATGGAAAAATAGCTTTATGCATTTATAAAAATCTGTTGGGAATAGGAGTATTGCTATGGCTGAAACGACAGGCTTTCGTTTGCATGTAAAAAACGATGTGTGGTACTACACAATTTCCAGCTTTGATGATACCGGTCTGGTAAAGAACGGATTCAGCACCAGAAAGGGAGGGGTAAGTTCAGGCCAGTACAGCACATTGAATCTCGGCATAAAGAAAAGTGATTCCAGAGAAGCTATCAGAGAAAATTTTTCCAGATTTTGCAGTGCGGTTGGAATAGACCCCGGCAATATGGTGTTTTCCGATCAGGTACATGGGGCGCGGGTAGCGTTGGTAGACGGCCATGATAGGGGAAAGGGCTTTCTAAGGGATACCGATATCTTTGCGACAGATGGGCTGATGACCTGTCAGGCTGGGGTTGCATTGGTGACATTCTATGCCGATTGTGTTCCCCTTTTCTTTTTGGATCCGGTATATCCTGCCATAGCTTTGAGCCATGCCGGCTGGAGGGGGACAGTGGCGAAAATCGGAGCAAAGACTTTAGCGATGATGCAGGAAACCTTTGGGACCCGACCGGAGGATTGCTTGGTGGGAATAGGTCCTTCAATAGGCCCTTGCTGTTTTGAAGTGGATCCACCGGTGATGGAGGAATTTGCCGCAGCATTTCCACAGAATCGGGGCATTATAAGCCCCGGAAGAAAACCTGGTAAATATAATATTGATCTATGGGAGGCAAACAGAGCGGAATTAATTGGAATGGGTGTGCCTGAAAAAAATGTTACTCTGGCTTCCATATGCACCTGCTGCAATACCGATATATTTTTTTCACACAGGGGTGACAAAGGACGCACCGGCAGTATGGCTGCTATATTGATGCTAAAAGAGTAAAACTATACATTGAAACGGAAGAGCACAACATCCCCTTCCTGGATTTCGTAATCCTTTCCTTCTGATCTTATCAAACCTTTTTCCCTTGCAGCAGTAAATGAGCCCACAGCCATGAGGGTGTCGTATGGAATCACCTCTGCCCTGATAAAGCCCCTTTCAAAATCACTGTGGATCTTTCCTGCGGCCTGAGGGGCTTTGGTTCCCCTCTTAATGGTCCATGCCCTCACCTCTTTAGGGTTGAGGGTTAAAAAGCTTATGAGATCCAGAAGCTTGTAACATGCTGAAATCAACCTGTCCAGACCGGAGCATTCCAACCCCATTTCTTCCAAAAATGCCTGTTTTTCATCATCAGCCAGCTGAGCAATTTCCTCTTCCAGTTTTGCACATAAAACCAGCACGGGGGTTTTTTCTTTCTCTGCATATTCCACAACTCTATTGGCCATAGGAGGATATGCGTCTTCCAGAACATCGTCTTCGGATATATTGGCTACATATATCACCGGCTTTGAGGTGAGCATAAAAAATTGTCTGACTATTTTTTGTTGTTCATCGGGGAACGAAAGATTCCGAACCGGTATGCCTTTTTCAAGCTTTTCTTTGATATACTCCATAAGCTGCAGTTCTTCAATATATTTTTTTTCTCCGCTTTTTGCCAATTTTTGATTTTTGGAAATTTGCCGCTCCAGGCTTTCCAGGTCGGCAAAGATTAATTCGAGGTTTATGGTTTCTATATCCCGTATGGGATCCACCGAACCGTCAACATGGCTTATGTTTTCGTCCTGAAAACAACGGACCACATGTACGATGGCGTCCACTTCCCGAATATGAGACAAAAATCTGTTGCCCAGGCCTTCGCCCTTACTAGCGCCTTTCACCAAACCTGCAATATCAACGAACTCAATAAATGTTGGGGTAACCTTTTGAGAGTTGTATATCTTTACCAGCCTGTTCAGCCTGTCGTCGGGTACCGGAACCACACCCACATTGGGATCAATGGTGCAGAAAGGATAGTTTTCAACCTGAGCGCCTGCATTTGTAAGGGCGTTAAAAAGTGTGCTTTTTCCTACATTGGGTAAACCCACAATTCCCAACTTCATACCAAATCCTCCATGAAAAAATGCTCTTATTGTCCGCATAAACGCACAATTTTATAAAAATATCTTCTTGTATAAAGAGACAAAACCACATATGATGTATAATAAGATTATAATTTAATATATCACAATAAAATATTACCAGATTATGAATATTCAATCAATAAGAGGAGGGGAAGAACTGTGTATCATTTGGATATAGGGGTTATTGTATCTCTGGAGAGTTTGCTCAATAACGGGATACGGGAAATCCGGGAATTGGGCCTCGATACGTGTCAGGTAAATGCCTGGAATCCCGATATACTGACTGAAGAAAATGTACATAAGCTAAAGGAGATCGCTGCTGATGATATAAAGATACCCAGCATATGGGTGGGATGGCCGGGACCAAAGGTATGGGATTTCATAGATGGACCTTCTACGCTGGGACTGGTGCCCAAGGAATTCAGATATGTTCGTATGGAGGCTCTGAAGCGGGGAGCCTGGTTTGCCAAACAGCTGGGAGTAAGCGATATTATTACACATGTAGGTTTCATACCCGAAAATCCTTCCACAACAGAATACAGGGAAACCGTGGTGGCAATAAGGGATGTAGCTTTGTACTGTAAGGATTTAGGCATTTATTTTGATTTTGAAACGGGGCAGGAAACCCCCATCACTCTCATTAGGGCGATAGAGGACATAGGACTCGATAATCTGGGAATAAATTTGGATCCGGCCAATTTACTCCTTTATGGAAAAGCCAATCCCGTAGATGCGGTGGATATCTATAAGGGGTTAATACGGAGCGTACATGTAAAGGACGGGAAATATCCTACTGATGGGCGGCATCTCGGTGAAGAAACACCGGTAGGTGAAGGCTTGGTCAATTTTCCTGTGCTCATCGACAAATTGATAAAATATGGCTATAAAGGTCCTCTGATCATAGAAAGGGAGATATCGGGACCTCAACAAAAGAAGGATATTTTAAAAGCCAAGGATATATTAATTGATATTTTGAAGAAGTACTGATCAGAAAAATCAATATTGTTAACAAAAAAGGGTGATATTTTCATGGAAAAAAGATTGAAGGCCAAGCACGGGATAGTATGCAGGCTGGAAGGAAACCCGTTTGGCTATTTTGGCTGGCCCTCTGTTGCCCGTCTGGGGAATGGAGTGCTGGTAGCAGGGTGTTCGGGGTTTAGACTTGCGCATATCTGTCCCTTTGGAAAAACCGTATTGTTTTATAGCCTGGATAACGGTGATACCTGGTCACCTCCTGTCGTGGTAAACGATACATTATTGGACGATCGCGATGTAGGTCTGTTAGCCCTCGGCGGAAACCGCCTGTTATTAACCTGGTTTAATCTTGACATAAAATATTTTAGAGAGACCTTTGCTTCCTATATGAAGGAAAACATGCCTCCCAATGAATATCGAATGAGTATGGAAGTCGTAAATAACTATACCGACGAGATGAATGAAAGGGAAGTGGGGTCATTTGTGCGCCTCAGCAATGATGGAGGAATAACCTGGGAAAAGCCGCATCGTATGCCTGTAACATCACCGCACGGCCCCTGCTTGCTGTCGGATGGCAGCCTTTTTATGGTTGGTAAGGATTTCGAGATAAAAGAGGATACCGGAAAGATTATGGCTTTTAAGAGCTATGACGACGGAGCATCATGGCAGTACGTGAGTACAATACCCTTGCCTGAAGGCGTATCGTGGAGCAATTTCTTTGAGCCCCATTCCATTCAGCTGCCTTCCGGCAGAATTATCACCCATATTAGATTTCAGGATGCTAAAAGAGTAACGAGCCATCTGCCTTTCACCGTATTCCAAACAGTTTCGGGCGATATGGGGAAAACCTGGAGCACGCCCGTACCATTGGGAATGTCGGGTTCACCCCCCCATATTATTCGGCATTCATCCGGTGCGCTAATTTGTGTATACGGCCGGCGCGAGGTTCCATTTGGCCAGCGGGCCATGATTAGCACCGATGACGGGGAAACCTGGGATGTGGATTGGATAATTCGGGATGACGGGACAGATGGGGATCTGGGTTATCCTGCATCGGCAGAACTTCCAAACGGTGAAATATTGACGGTATATTATCAAAGGTATAGAAAGGGCGAAAAAACTTCAATACTTTGGTCAAAGTGGACGTTGCCGGATATTTAGTTCTGAAAGGCTTATAAAAACTTGAAAATGAGCTGAAAAATGGGCAGAGGACATGCCTGTTTTTTACAGGGAGTAAGAGCTCAGGAGGTGACAGGATGGGAAGACGGGAGGATTTCTACAGAACCGTCGGCAAGCAAAGGCCCAATCAAATACCTTTCCATTTTCGGTTGTGTGACAGCCTGGTGCAGACTTTTCGCAGGCGGACGGGGAAAGAGGACTATTATGAATATTTCGATATTCCGTTTCGTGAAGTTTCAATTAAGCCTTCGCTTCATGTGCCGGATTATTCCAAATATCATCAGGCAAAGAAAATTGATTTTATTGATGAATGGGGAGTGGGCTATATCAAGGGAGCTCTGGCACATTTTACCAGCATGGTTCCTCCCATGGAAGGTTTTACTGACCCCCAGCAGGTTTTGGAATTCCCTCTTCCGGATGTTTTGGCAGAATACAGATGGGAAGGCATGGAGGAGAAGATCAAAGCTCTCAAAGAGCAGGATTATGTGGTCATCAGCGGTAGGTATGCCATTGATATATTTGAACCAGCCTGGTATCTGAGGGGAATGGAAAATTTGCTGATAGATTTTGTATTAAATCCGGATATGGCGGAGGCTTGTCTTGACAGAATATATGAAGTCAAGTGCAAAATGGCTGCCCGTTGGGCCGAGGTCGGAGTAGACGTTATTATCTATGGTGATGACGTAGGCACCGAGCGGAGTATGATGATGGGCCTGGGTACCTGGAGGCAATGGCTGAAGCCAAGGTTACACGGTGCTATTGCGGCAGCTAAAGAGGTTAATCCGAATGTGCTATGCTATTATCATTCCGACGGAAATATTGAGGATATCATCCCCGATTTGATCGAGATAGGCGTAGATATACTGAACCCGGTTCAACCGGAGTGTATGGATCCCGTAGCCGTTAAGGAGAAATACGGTGACAGCTTGTGTCTATGGGGCGCTATTGGAACCCAAACCACCATGCCCTTTGATACTCCTGAGGGAGTTAGAAGGACGGTAAGGGAAATGATAGATAAATTAGGGTATAACGGAGGATTTGTTGTAGCCCCTACCCATATCCTGGAGCCGGATGTGCCCTGGGAGAACATCATTGCTTTTGTGGAAGCCGTAAGGGGAGGGATAGGATGACGAAAAAGTTTTGTATAATGATATTCAATCATTACAATAATGTGTATAAATAAGTAAGTATAAATGACCAAAGTTTAGCGGGATGTTTTGAGAAGGAGAAGAAAAATGCAGGATTGTATTTGGCGTGAGGTTTTACAACAGGCCTATTTTGGCTGTGTCTTTCATAAACTGGTTACCGCACAAGACGGTAAGCCAAACGACTATATCTTTCTCTATATAAATCCGGCATTTGAAGAAATGACCGGGCTTAGAAAGGACGATATCATAGGAAAAAGGGCTTCCCAGATCTTGTCAAGCTCTGAAGATCGGTTTTTTGATTGGGATTACTTCTACGCCAAGGCTAAAAATACCGATCAAAAGGTTCAGTTCACCCGGTATTTGGATCAATTGAAAAGATGGTATAGGATTACCGCTTATCAGGTGAAAGAAGATCATTTCGTCAGCATATTTCAGGATGTAACGCTTGAGATGGAGCGCATTAAAGCCCTTGAGGAAAATGAAGAAAAGCTTAAAGAGCTTGCCCGGGAGCTTGATACCATATTTAATACTACACAGGACGCTATGTTTTTAGCCAGGGTGGAGAATGGCGAGTTTCATTATATAAGAAATAATGCGGCTCATCAAAGGTTGGCCGGCTATAGCGTCGAGGACATAAAGGATAAGACTCCAATCCAGCTGCTGGGCAAAGAGCTGGGTGAGATTGTCAAGGCGGGATATCAGCGATGTGTTGATGCCAAAGGGCCCATAACATATGAAGAAACACTGCCGTTTAAAGCTGGCACGCGGACCTGGCTGACCACGGTTACCCCAATATTGAAGGATGGTGAGGTAAAATACCTGGTTGGCTCTCGGAAGGACATTACACTGCAAAGAAAGGCAGAAAGGGAGAGGGAAGAGCTTTTCAACCGCCTCCAGTCGATGTTTAATGAACATTCGGCTGTAATGCTGCTTTTTGAGCCCGCATCCGGCAGGATAGTGGATGCCAATCCGGCAGCCTGTTCCTTTTATGGATATACAAAAAAAGAATTATTGAACATGGGTATCCAAGATTTAAACGGTATGCACCCCGATGAAGCAAAAAAACAATGGGATTTGGTTTTGAAGGGTGAGCAAAAATACTTTATAATGTCTCACACCTTAAAAAACGGCGAAACCAGAATGGTGGACGTATATTCCTGTCTGATATTACACAATCATGAGAGATTGCTCTACAGTATTATTTTTGATGCAACCGACAGGGAGAGATACAAAGAAGCGCTTTACCGGGAAAAAGAGCTTCACAGAGTAACGCTGTTTTCAATAGGCGATGGTGTCGTTACCACCGACATCGAAGGCAGGATAACCATGTTAAATCAGGCTGCACAGAGGATTACCGGTTGGAGTGAAGAAGAAGCATTAGGAAAGCATTTTGATGAGGTTTTTGTGCTCGCTAACGAAAAATCGGGTGAGAGGGTGGAAAACCCGATAAGCAAGGTTCTGAAATCGGGCAAGGTAGTGGGACTGGCCAATCATACTGTCCTTATAACCAGGGATGGCCGCAGCATACCCATAGCGGACAGCGCTGCCCCTATTAGGGATATGGAAGGACAAACATTTGGTGTGGTTATGGTATTTCGCGATGTAATAAAAGAGAGAGCCTGGCAGAGTGAAATCCTCAAATTAAGCTACCATGACACCCTGACCGGTTTATTCAATCGCCGATATCTGGAAGATCAGCTTAAACAGTTGGAAATGAATGGTATATTGCCTTTAGCGGTGATTATCACCGATGTAAACGGTCTTAAATTAACCAATGATGTTTTTGGCCATCAGGAAGGGGACAAGTTGCTTAAGAGAACGGCTCAGATATTGAGGGAAAGCTGCCGGCGGGGAGATATTATCGTTCGCTGGGGCGGAGATGAGTTTCTGGTGTTATTGCCCTATGCCACCGAAAAGGTTGCCCAAAGAATTGTAGAATGGGTAAAGAGCAGATCAAAAAATGAGAAGGATCTAAAAACTCAGCTTAGCGTGGCCATGGGTTACGCAGTCAGAAGAGATTTGACCGAGGATATACAGGAGGTTATTAAGGATGCGGAGGAATTGATGTATCGCAGAAAGTTAATGGAGGGTAAGAGTTATCGCAACGCCATCATAAATACCCTTCTTTCAACCCTGTTTGCCAAGAGTATGGAGACCGAGGAACATGCCCAGCGCATCAGGGAACAATGCTTTGCCATAGCAAAGGAGATCAAGCTTTCACCAAAGGAACTTGATGATCTGGCTCTTTTGGCAATGCTGCATGATATTGGGAAGGTGGGCATAAGGGAGAGTATACTTCAAAAACCGGGTCCGCTGTCCGATGAAGAATGGGCCGAGGTAAGGAAGCACCCGGAAATTGGTTGGCGTATTGCCCAAAACACTCCGGAACTTGCGCCCATTGCCGAATACATACTGTGCCATCACGAGCGTTGGGACGGCAAGGGTTACCCCAGAGGGTTAAGGGGTAGCGAGATACCGCTTTTGTGTCGTATTCTGGCAGTAGCTGATGCCTATGATGCCATGACCAGCGACCGTTCTTACCGAAAAGCTATGAGCAGAGAGGAGGCAATAGCCGAGATAAGGAGAAATGCGGGAACTCAGTTCGACCCTGATATAGTGACAATATTTTTAAATATTATGGAACGCTAAAGAAGTGAGGCTGTTCACTGAGGTCCAAGGCAGAAATACGGAAACTCGCTCCTGGCACCCGGTAAAAATAGCTTCGCTTAGTATTATATGTATAATACATGGATAAACTTGAGGATAAGATTACTTAGAAAGGGGGTAGTGGCGCTCTTCCCTCCATGTCGGGAAGTAGGAGGATTTATGCGCTGACGATATGATAAAGCTGTTGCTGGTGGAGGATGATGAAGCCATTGCTGCGGGGTTGGAATATTCCCTGGCTCAGGAAGGGTTTGAAGTCATAAGCTGTAAGGATGCGGCGTCGGCTTTAGATACAATGGTGGCTCAGGATTTTGATTTTGCCATTATCGACATATCCCTTCCGGATGGCAATGGCTTTGATTTGTGCAAAAAGCTTAAGGAGAAAGGGGATATCCCTGTCATATTTCTGACGGCCCGAGACGATGAAGGTAGCGTGATCATGGGCCTTGACATAGGTGCTGACGATTACGTTACAAAGCCTTTCAGGCTGAGGGAACTTCATTCCCGAATACGAGCCGTTCTTCGCAGGACAAATAAGTCGATGGGTGACAGCATTATCAAAATCGGGAACTTAACCGTCAATCTGGCTGAGGGTAAAGCCAAAAAGAACGGCAAGGAGCTGTTTTTGACAGCGTTGGAGTATCGTTTACTGCTTACCCTGATAAGCAACAGGGGATGGGTGATGACGCGGGAACAATTGATTCAAAGCATTTGGGATGTGTCGGGAGACTTTGTCAACGACAACACCCTTACCGTCTACATTAAGCGGCTGAGGGAAAAGATAGAGGATGATCCTCAGAATCCAACAATCATTAAAACGGTGCGGGGAATTGGGTACCGGATCTAGGGCTTTTAATCTTACTCACCTTTAAGACAACTTAAAATCATTCCCGTTATGATAACCTACAAGGGAAAGCAAGATGGTTATAGGCAAGGGAATTACAGGAGGCTTTAGAAGTGTTCATATGGAAAAACAAGGAAGTAATAGTGTTTGTGTCTGCTATTCTTGTTTTAGGCATGGCTTTGGTCATTGAGGCTTTTATAAGCAGCCATGCAGCCGGAATCCGTGTTCTGATCACGGTTTTTTTATTATATCTGGCTTTTTTTATCTTCACAGCTTACCGCTACAGGCAGATAAGAAAGCTATCAGATTATTTGAGACGGATTTGTGCGGGGGAGCATTCTCTTGATGTACGCGACAATGTGGAGGGAGAGCTGAGCATTCTGAAGAACGAGATATATAAGGTGACCCTGATGCTTTCAGAGTACAACAATCAGCTGCAGCGTGAGAAACTGCGTCTGTCGGAACATATGGCTGACATATCCCATCAGCTCAAAACCCCCCTTACTTCTTTGCTGGTCATGGTTGAACTGCTGGGAAACGAAGGTTTACCGCCCGAAAAGCGCCGGGAATTCACCAAGCGTATCTCCTTACAGCTGAAACGCATGGAATGGCTGGTCTCCTCCCTGCTTAAGCTTGCTAGGCTGGATGCAGGGGTGGTAAAGTTCAGGAAGGAGAAAGTTAAGGTCGGGACCCTGATGGATAATGCTTTGAAATCGCTCCTGATACCTATGGAGATAAAAGATATTACCTGTAACGTGGTTGGTGCTGAAGAGGTTTTTATATGTGATTTACAGTGGACTACCGAAGCGGTTATAAATATATTGAGAAACTGTGTAGAGCATGCTCCGGCGCATGGAAAGATTGATATTGTTGCAAGGGATAATCCAATATACTTTGAAATTCGTATATCCGATAACGGGCCGGGGATTGACAAGCAAGATCTGCCTCATATATTCACCCGCTTTTACAGGGGAAAAAATGCGTCCCCCGACAGCGTTGGAATAGGCCTTGCCATGGCACGCAGCATAATCAAGGAGCAAAACGGCGATATATCGGTGGAAAGCCGGGAAGGCAGAGGGACCACCTTTTTCATTCGTATGTATAAAGCCGTTTTATAGATATACTTATGGAATATTTATCAAAACATAATGTAATTATTAATATGAATATATCTGCAAAATGACAGAATTGTCACTGAACGGGTCACCCGGATGTCACATGTTCATGTTATACTCACCCTTGAAATAAATTTCCTGGAGGTGTTCTATGGATATATTGCAGGTTGAAAATCTGACAAAAGTATATGGCAAGGGGGAGACGGCGGTTGCCGCGCTGGACAACATATCCTTTTCGGTGAGGAAGGGCGAGTTTGTAGCTGTTGTTGGACCATCCGGTTCAGGCAAGTCCACTCTGCTGCACATACTTGGCGGGGTAGATATCCCAACTTCGGGCAAGGTGTACATTGACGGTACCGATATCTACCGTCTGAACAGGTCAAGGCTGGCCATATTCAGGCGCAGACAGATCGGTTTGATCTATCAGTTCTATAATCTTATCCCGGTGTTGAATGTGGAGGAGAATATAATGCTGCCATTGCTGCTTGATGGCAGAAAGGAGGACGAAGCTCGTTTAAACGAGCTGCTGAACATCCTGGGGCTTGCTGACAGGGCAAAGCATTTGCCCAATCAGCTGTCAGGAGGACAACAACAGAGGACAGCCATAGGCCGTGCCATTATAACCAATCCCGCCTTGATATTGGCTGACGAACCTACCGGTAACCTGGACAGTAAAAACAGCGCTGAAATAATTGAACTGCTCAAGCTATATAACCGAAATTACAATCAAACACTGATAATAGTCACCCATGATGAGAGGATTGCGCTGCAGGCTAACCGTATCATCAGCCTGGAGGATGGCAGGATCGTAAGGGATGAGGTGATCCGGGCATGAACGTGATGAACAAGGTCACTCTGGCTGTTTTAATGAGGAGCAAAACCCGTACTATCGTTACCATCATCGGCATCATACTTTCTACCGCCATGATAGCCGCAGTGACGACCTTTATATCCAGCTTTCAAAATTTTATGATAAATTATATAAAAGCTGATACGGGGGACTGGCATGTTGCTGTGTATAGCGCTGATGTTGATACTCTGAAAAGCATTGCTAATAATCTGAAAGTTCAGGAGACAGCAGTTATAAGCGAGGTAGGTTATGCATCGCTTGACGAGGGTCTTAATGAGTATAAACCTTATCTGTATGTGACCGGGTTTAGTGAAAAAGCATTTGAGATGCTGTCTGTACATTTGAAAAGTGGCAGACTCCCTGAGAATGAAAATGAGGTTCTGGTACCTAATCATCTGTTTACCAATGGTGGCGTGGAGTACAAGATAGGTGACACCATCCTGCTTAATGTAGGCTACCGGCTTTCAGAAGATGGCACTGTCCTGGGACAGAAGGATCAATACATACTTCGGGACGACGGTGTATCTGAAAGGCTGGTGATAACCGGCACCAGGGAATATAAGGTGGTGGGGATATGCGAAAGGCCATCCATGTCAGTGGAAGGGTATTTTGCCCCGGGATATACTCTTATTACTACCCTTGATGTAAATATGCTGAGTGGAGGCGATACGGCAGATTTATATATAAAGCTTAAGGACCCCCGAGATGTGTACGACCTATATGATACCTTGGGGATGGATAACCTGCATTACGAAGATTATAAATTAAATAAAGAGCTGCTCAGGTTTATGGGCATAAGTCAAAATGACAGATATCTGACCGTATTGTACAGCCTTGGAGCCATACTGATTGTCCTTATTATGGCTGGTTCGGTATACCTCATATACAACTCCTTTTCCATATCGGTAAGCCAGCGCAAGCAGTATTTTGGCCTGCTGTCCAGCATCGGTGCAACCTCTCAGCAGATCAGACATTCGGTGTTTTTTGAAGCATTTGTATTGGCCGCTATCGGTATTCCGATAGGGCTGCTGTCGGGTATAGCCGGGATAGGTATAACGCTTCATTTGTTAAAGGATCTGTTTGCGAGTCTCGTGACTATAGGTGATCAGGTATCCCTGACTTTGTCGGTTTCCATTCCTTCAATGATAGCAGCTGTGATCCTGGCTCTGATAACCATACTGATATCCGCATATATACCCGCATGGCGGAGTTCAAAGATATCGCCTATTGATGCTATAAGGCAGACAACTGACATAAAACTGACGACACGGCAGGTAAGGACATGGAAATTGGTCCGCAAACTGTTTGGCAT
>LFRM01186078.1_pt2 | contig 25434 bp, 26 predicted proteins | sample 618341 | NCBI WGS metagenome assembly LFRM01 (sample SAMN03654438, study PRJNA283298) | anaerobic digester metagenome | isolation source: pool of bioreactors CSTR01a, CSTR02a, and CSTR03a thermophilic anaerobic... | place: Denmark: Kgs. Lyngby | collected 2014-05-21 | reverse complement strand
TACATGGCTATACTGCCCGGCTGTATTGAACTGACGGAAAATTATTGCTCTGAAGTCAGCAGTCTTTCTTTGCCTGATACAGCCTGGTACCTTAATGCCCAAGTATTGGGGATCTGGCCTCTTCTGTGGCGGGGGCAGACAGATGAGGCTCTAGCCAAGGCAGAAGCGGCAGAAGAATTGCGCCAGCGGCTGGGCGGTTATCCTTTTATAGGTAACGATTTGCCGTTATTGATGGCTGTAATTTATCTGGCCAAGGGCGATTTTGAAACAGCAAAGAAATCAGTCGATATATTGATACAGCGTGCTGAAAAGGCCGGTCGATGCAGGGTGATGATGCATATACACGGGGCCGGACGCACTTTGGCACTGCTGGGACGTTATGAAGAAGCCAAAGTCATGCAACAAAGGCTTGAGGCTTTATTAGATGATGATTTTTCATTGACTAACTATTTGTTAAACCATCTTAAGGGACTACTTGCCCTATTAGAAGGCAAAGCTGAGGCTTACCAAATTTTGCAAAGGGCATCGGCTATGGAGGTTAAGCTCCCTATGGCCTATATTGGCGGTAGTGCTCGGCTTCTTAAGGCAAGGCTACTCCTGGATCAGAGAAAACCCGATGAAGCATTTGCCATTGCGTTTCCTGTTCTGAATGAATGGAACAATGCGTCGACCCCTGGTTTTGCTCTCTTTGATGGACCTGTCATTTTACTGGTAATTAGGCTGGTTGCTGAGCGTAGTCCTGCTATTGCTGAGAGGATGCTGGGGCTCTTTTCAGGAGAACTCAGTGAAGCTAGGAATCATGCACCTTATGCTTTAAATAGTGTTGAGTCTCTCACCCCTCGGGAATGCGATGTGGTTAAGTTACTTATCACAGGCCTTACAAATAAAGAAATCAGCGCCGAGCTCCACATCTCTAATGAGACAGTCAAAAGTCATGTTGAACATATATTTCGAAAGCTTGACGTCCATTCCCGTATACAGGCAGTCATCCGCGCGCGGGAGTTAGGTTTCTAGACAAATCCAGCATTCAGGTGCCTCCCCCATACGGGGGATAGTAAAATTCACCAGTATTTCAATTAAAGTTCGCTACTATTGGGGACGAAACTACAACCTTTTTTTGATATTATAAAAAAGTACAAAGGAGGTTTTCCCATGTCATATATATTAAATACGCAAATACTAGAAACCCTAGGGACAAGGTATGCAACCCTTGGCGTGAATGGCTATGCCCTGCCAGTTCGCTTCAGGGTAAACGGACTAATTGTGGAATGTAGCGTTCCAACCTGGAGCGAGGTGGGCGAGTTGCTTGAAAAAGTAGAAGAGGTGACCTTGGTAGCCATTAAGAACTCTGAAACTGATCTTAGCTGGGTTTTCCTAAGAGGAACAGCCAGCCTAGTAGAGAATCAGGACTGGGAGGGACTCGTACCTTCGGAGCGCAACCTGGTAGATACGGAGGACCTTTACCAGCTCCTGCTCATATATCCTAGGCGCATTGAACTCTTTGATGAGCAGCGAGGCTGGGGTTACAGAGATACAGCGGATTTCAATGCCTAATCCTTGCAGCCATGATGATAGTAATAGAAATATTATTCAGCACAGCCCTTGTTATAGAAAATAGTTACTGCTCACACGCTAGTTTAAAAATAACAAATATATTACACTCGCTGTTGCGCTCACGAATCATTCCTAAAGCTCATATCAACAAAAAATCCTACAACTTCCAAACTCACTACGTTCAAACAGTGGAAGCTGCTTAACGTANNTTTTCTGCTGATATTCGCTAAGGATGATAGTCGTTCCCGCAAAGGCTCCTTACATATGATTTGTCATTTTTAGCGTGTGAACTGTAACCCTAAGCATACTAAAGTTACTGTTGCAAGAAGTATCTGCTTTAATTGTTAGGCAATATGTGGTAAAATCTTCTCAGGAAATCATAAAAACAAGTTGCAAATATAACTTATAGGTTATATAATGTTATTAAAGGGAGATACTAAGAAGGAGTAAAAATATGCTAATAAATGATATTCTAAAAAATCCGTGGGACATTTTTACTGATGTTGATGAGGAAACAAAACAAGAATTTGAGTTATCAAATATGCTTGTTGATATTGCTAGTAAAATAATAAACTATAGATTAGACAATGATATGACTCAAAAGGATTTGGCTAATAAATTAGAAATAACTCAGGCGATGGTTTCAAAATTAGAAAGTGGAGAATATAATCCATCTATAGAGTTTCTGTTTAAAATTTCGAAAAAACTAGATTGGACATTTGAGTTAACTTTTGAGGAGAATTGTTCAGAAGAATTTATTCAATATAATTTGGAAAAAGAACAACAAATATTGGATCTAGCAAATGAAAAAACTAGCGAAAAATTAGAATTATTAAAGGGGCTTGCAGTATAATGAAAACAGATAAAATAATGGCTGGTTTCCAGTTTTTAAATAATAAAGTTATTGAATTTTCTATTGAAAATAGTTTATTAAATATAAAAGACAAAGTAACAAAAGTTAATTTTGATATGGACTATAATATTATTAGTTGCAATGAAGTAGAAGATGGTTATATAGGTGCTGTAGATTTTGTTGTGAATTCAATTGGGAAAATTGAAGAGAGTGAATCGTTCAAAATTCACTTAATAATGAGAGGAAACTTTATTGGTTACAATAGGAACCTTAATATGGATAAATTTAAAGATATGTTAGAAGTGAACGGAACCGCAACATTATCCCAAATTTGCAGGGCTTATATTACTTCAACAACCTCCTTATCAGGAATGCCTTCTATCAAATTACCTATGGTTAATATATATGCAATGAAGAAATGCAAAGAGAATAACAAGGATGATAGGAATGATAATGTATGATGCAAATAATATTGCACTCTGTTTGGTGCTTGATAGCTCCAAAAATTAGTTAAATGGGTTATACTGTTTAGTAAGGCATATTATAACTGTAGCCTCATTTAAGTATGTTTGTTTGAGTGAAATAAAGGTTATTATGTAATGTGGAGGCGATTAATAAATGAATGATATTATTATAGTTGGTGGAGGTTTGGCAGGTCTAACAGCTGGAATGTACGCAAAACGGGCTGGGCTTGATACTCTACTTTTTGAAAAGATGTTCACTGGAGGTCAGGCTGCTACAACAGATTTAATTGACAATTATCCAGGCCTGGATGAACCTATCAGCGGACCCGATTTTGCTATGAAAATTGAGAATCATGCAAGAAAATTCGGATTGGAAATCCAATATGATGAGATTACCAGCTTGGAGCTTGATGGCAGAATAAAAAAGGTTATCACTGAAGACAAAGTATATGAGGCGAAATCCGTTGTGCTAGCTATGGGCGCAGATGCTAAAAAACTTGGATTGGATAAAGAAGACCAATTTCGTGGGCGTGGGGTTTCCTATTGTGCTACATGTGACGGAGCCTTTTACAAAGATAAGGATGTAGCAGTTATTGGCGGTGGTGACACTGCAGCTGAAGATGCTTTATTCCTTGCTCAATATGTTAATAAAGTCTATTTAATTCACAGGCGGGATACTTTGAGAGCAACGAAAATTATTGCTGACCGAGTAGTTGAACATGAGAAAATTGAAAAAGTTTGGGATTCAACAGTTGAAGCCATTCTAGGTGATGACAAGGTTATCGGAATACGTGTTAACAATCTTAAGACAGGCGAAATACGAGATATTACCGTAGATGGAGCCTTTGTAGCCATTGGGGTACAGCCTCACAGTGAGCTAGTTAAGGATAAAGTGACCATGAGTGAAGCAGGCTATGTAATAACCGATGAAAACATGAAAACCAACATACCTGGAGTATTTGCGGCAGGAGACCTTAGGCAGAAGCCTTTGCTACAATTGATAACTGCAGCAGCCGATGGTGCTGTTTCTGTCTATTCAGCCCAGAAATATATTATAGAAGAGTTTGGCGTATAAGAAAGGGGAAATCAGATGGGTCGTATTTTCGGAACAGATGGAGTTAGAGGTCTTGCAAATACAGATCTAACATGTAAGCTGGCATTTGAGCTAGGCCAGGCTGGAGCTTATGTCTTAACCATGGCCAAGCACAAGCCTAGAATTCTCATAGGCCAGGATACCCGTCTAAGTGGCGATATGCTGCAAGCTGCCCTAATGGCTGGTATATGCTCAGTAGGAGCAGAAGCAGTAGTTTTAGGAGTCATTCCTACCCCAGCTGTTGCTTACTTAACTAGACACTACGAAGCAGATGCAGGTGTTATGATATCTGCTTCTCACAACACAATGGAATATAATGGTATTAAATACTTTGACAGCATAGGTCACAAACTGCCAGATGAGCTGGAAGAACGTATTGAAAATATTATCCTTGATGGAACTGAAACCATGCCTGCACCAGTGGGCATGGAAGTAGGCCGTAGAGTAAGGTTCAGAAATGCTGTCAGAGATTATGTTAATTTCTTAAAGAAAACAATTGATATTGACCTAAAAGGGTTAAAGATTGTTTTGGATTGTGCCAATGGGGCTTCCTATGAGGTTGCTCCTATGCTTTTTGGTTCCCTGGGAGCGGAAGTAATTACCACATATCATACGCCTGATGGCATAAATATTAATGATAATTGTGGATCTACCTATCCAGAAAAGTTGCAAGACCTGGTACGGGAATCTGGTGCCGATGTAGGACTTGCTTTTGATGGGGATGCCGATCGCTTAATTGCGGTTAGTGAACATGGAAACTTGGTTGATGGTGATCAAATAATGCTGATTTGTGGTTTGGACCTAATGAAAAGGGGCTTGCTCAAGAACAACACAGTTGTTGGCACGGTTATGAGTAACCTCGGTTTGGAGCGTGCCTTAAATAAGGCTGGCTGTAAGCTGGAGAAGACCCGAGTAGGGGATAGATATGTTCTTGAATATATGAAGGAGCATGGCTATAATTTTGGCGGGGAACAGTCAGGACATATAATTTATTTGGATCATAATACTACAGGAGATGGTATTTTAACCGCATTACAGCTCCTGGGAGTCATGAAACGAAATGACAGCACCTTATCGGAACTGGCTGCAGGTATGCGAAAATATCCTCAGGTATTGGTAAATGCCAAGGTATCAGAACAGGATAAATACCGGTATCAGGATGATGAGATGATACAGGAGGAGATTAAAAAAATCGAATCTCAATTCAAGGATGATGGAAGGGTTTTAATTCGGCCTTCAGGCACTGAACCTGTTGTTCGGGTTATGATTGAAGGTACGAATCAGAGGGAGATCGAAGAGGTAGCAGTGAGGCTTGCCAAATTGATAGAACAAAGATTAGGCTGATGAGACTTCGTCTTTAGCTGATTGACAATTTGGGCAAATGCCTTTATAGCATACATTCCTTTCTGAAATAGTAAATTCATTCAAGCTGCCAGGATTTATAAAAGTGGGCTCCATATCAAACTCATAGATGGTATTACATTGCTCACACTTAAAATGACCATGGTTGCTGACATCAACATCGTAACGGAGTTCGTTACCTTCAATGGCAAGTGAACGAACCATATTAAATTCAATAAATAAATCCATAGTATTGTAAACTGTAGTTTTGGAAAGAGTGGGCATCTCAACTACGAGAGACCTATGAATATCATCTACTGTGGGATGAGATGGGTGTGATACTAAATACTCAAATACCTTAAGCCTTGGAAAAGAAGGCTTGACCTTATTCTTTACTAGGTATTCTTTAATCTCATTAATAGAAATCGACAAAATATCCTCATCCTTTCCAAAATTCGATTCCATAATATGGTAGTACAATTAATATTATACTATAGATCTAGAATAATTCAAGGGTTTCAGGGTACTTTCAATATTTTACTTAGGGGGCGAGGGATTGGTACAAAAAGCATTTCGTAATTTCTATTTGGGTTTCCTTTTCGTTATGATTGATTTCAGGTTAAATGGTTTTGATATTCTGCCTGATGTAGTCGGTTACATATTCTTTGTAGTAGGGCTCAGTTCGTTGTTGAACATAAACGAACAATTTTCAAAAGCTAGAATCTTTCATATTATTATGTTGGTGCTGTCTATCTTTTCAATTTATGAAAGGCCTGCTCAGGAAGGAGTGTACATCTCTACTGATTTCTGGTTTGGTTTTTTAATTGGTATTGCTATCCTAGTTATAAATTTGTTTGCTTTCTACCACCTTTTCATGGGTATAAAGCAATGGGCTAATGAGGGCGGTACCTCACAACTTGGCACCAGCCAATGGGAGAATGAAGGTGGTGCTATAAATTTAGAAGACAATCAATATGCTGATGAGGGTCGTTCTGCTCCACATCTAGCATCAGAGGCAGAGCATAGGTGGAAGCAATTTATGTATTTTCATTTGGCATCATTTGGGGTCTTTTTGTTAATTTTCATACCGCCTTTAGCATTTATTTATATTATAGCGATATTGATAGTAGCTATTGTTTTGACTGTAAAATTCATGGGTTTCATGACTCGTTGTGGTGAATGGGCACAGCAAGGCGAGTAAGCATTACCAATCGCATTAGGGGTAAGGATGGATTATACAGGGTAGAAGCTTTGAAACTTTAAAAGAAAAAAAGAACGCATAAAAGAAGAACGCATAAAAAAAGAACGAAGGATACGAATTGCTTGTATGTAACCTTCGTTCTGCAATATAGGGGGTTTAATCCTATTATGTCCATCTTTACCGAATCTATTACGAGAATCGGAAAAACCATCATTTAATTTTTTCGGCTTCAGGATACTCATGCCCAAAGGTATCCACCTTGATGGATTTAATTACTACATCATCCACTGGGCGATCATTCTTGTTTGTAGTCACTTTTGAAATATCCATAACAATGTCCATTCCATCTACAACTTTTCCGAAAACTGCATAATCTCCATCAAGACTAGGGTGAGTATCTACAGTTATAAAAAACTGACTGCCAGCAGAATCATAACTTATAGGACTTCGAGCCATTGATATGACGCCTTTTTCATGGATTAGCTTGTTATCAAATTTGTTATTGGACATTTCTCCCTTTATATTATAACCAGGCCCGCCGGTTCCGTCGCCGGAAGGATCTCCACCTTGAATCATAAATCCTTTAATTATGCGATGAAAAATTAGATCATCATAAAAACCACTGTTTGCCAATTCGATAAAGCTGGCAACTGTATTTGGTGCTTCTTCTGGGTTTAATTCAACTTTTACCTTACCCCAACCCTTAATATTTAGTGTGGCAATAGGATTTTCATCAGGATTTTCAATTTCCTTTTCGCGAATCAGGGAACAGCCTGTGGGTAAAATAAGAACAAGAGCTAAAATAAAGAGAATTATAAAGTTTTTGCGTTTCATGTACTAGTTTTCCTCCGTTCTATAGGTGAAAATAATATTTCAAACTGATTTTGTTTACTTAAGTTTAGCATAGAAGTACTGTTTCTTCAAGATATCAAAATACATGCCATATTAACACATTCAAAGGAGCGAAATGGATGACAAATGCTTTATACAAACAAATTGATCTTCATATTATGCAAGATGAAAAACCTTCTATTTTTATGGATAACTTATTAGAAACTGATGAGCTACAGCAATATCCTTTTTCTATGTTGAGCGATCTTGTGAAGGTCGAACAATCTCCCCAGCACCATCCAGAAGGGAATGTTTGGGTTCACACTATGATGGTTCTAGACATTGCAGCACAGCTTAAAGAAAAAAGTTGTAATCCCAGAGTTTTCATGTGGTCTGCCTTGCTTCATGATTTGGGAAAGGTTCCAGCTACAAAAGTTCGTAAGGGAAAAATAACAGCTTATGACCATGACAAAATGGGGGTAGGGCTGGCTGTTAACTTTTTAAAGGAGTTTAATGAGGATTCCGAATTTATATCTAAGGTAGCAGCAATGGTCCGATGGCATATGCAAATTCTATTTGTAGTAAAGGATATGCCTTTTGCTAGGCCAAAGGAAATGGTAAAGCAGGTGCCTGTAGATGAAATGGCATTATTGGGTTATTGCGATAGAATGGGTCGGGGGGAGATAACTAAGGAGAGGGAAGACAAGGAAAAAGAAAATATTAGAATATTTCTGGAGAAAAGCAAGTAAGTAGGCAGTTGACCGCTGCGTTTTTTTTGTAAATCAAAGGGATATCCATTTTGATGTCGAATATGGTAGAGAATAACAATTAAATATATAATAACTTTAGTAGGACTTTCAAAACTAGATTTGTCCAGAAAAAAGTAGATATTGAGGTAATGCAGCTTGATAAAACAACAAGTAAAGCAAAAAAGAACATCAAAAATTATAGGCTTAAGCATTATAGGGTTTATTCTCATCTTTTCAGTTATTTCCATGATTATTGTAAAGTTTGTTTACGATGGACAATTTCCAAGATACGAGAGACACGATGAAACGATTACAGGAGATTTGAGGTATGGAGATCTTGAGGTATCTTACCCCAGACGTTTGGTGAGTTTCGAATCAGGGGATAATCAATTGCAAGGGTATGTATATGGTGAGGACCAAGATCAAGGACTTGTGGTGGTCGCCCATGGCCTCGGTGGAGGTGCAGACAGCTACTTACCCCAAATTACTTATTTTGTCGATCAGGGTTGGCGTGTATTTGCCTATGATGTAACAGGAAGCTTTGACAGCGAAGGGAAGACAACAAAGGGCTTTCCACAAGCACTGATCGATCTAGATGCAGCACTAACTTATATTAATTCACAACCGGAATATACTAATCTACCCATCATGCTTTTTGGCCACAGCTGGGGAGGTTATGCAGTAGCCAATGCTTTACACTATAACCATGAAATTGCCGGTATTGTTACAGTATCCGGTGCCAATAGTCCGATGGCCATGATTCTAGAACAGGGGAAACGTATGATGGGTGGTTTTATTTACACACAATACCCATACTTATGGCTGTACCAAAGAATTCTATTCGGTAAAACAGCTTCACTTAATGCAGTAGATGCCATAAATGGGTCCGATGTTCCGGTTCTTATTATACACGGGACGGATGATGAGATGGTTGCTTATGAGGGAAGCTCCATTATTGCTAATATAGCTGACATTACCAATCCCAATGTCAAAGTCATATCAATGAACGAACCGGATCGAAATGGTCATAATAACCTGTTTCGCTCTGATACAGCAATAGAGTACATAAATGAAATCAATTTTCAGTATCGAGAGCTCTTCGACCATTATGAGCAGAACATACCATATGAAGTAAAACAAGGTTTTTACTCAAAGGTTGATCGAAGTTTAGCTCAGGATATAAGCCAGGGTTTGATGGATGATATTCAAGCGTTTTTTGTGGATTGCTTGAAGTAATCATAATCACTCAAATGCTTTTGCAACTCCTTGTCAGTGGTTAATCCAACTCCAATACTCCAGTATTCAACCCATAATATGTGCCTTTTTGTTCCATTAAGTCATCGTGATCACCACGTTCGATGATCTCACCTTGCTCTAACACCATGATGGCATTGGAATCGCGGACGGTGGATAATCTATGAGCTATTACAAAGGTGGTTCTTCCATCCATCAATTTGTCCATACCCTCTGAAATAAGCTTTTCAGTTCTGGTATCAACAGAAGAAGTTGCCTCATCCAGAATAAGAATCTCAGGGTCTGCTATTGCTGCTCTTGCTATGGAAATAAGCTGTCTTTCTCCCTGAGAAAGGTTTTGTCCATCCACCGTCAGAATGGAATCATAACCTTGGGGCAGATGCCGAATAAAGTAGTGGGCATTGGCCAGCTTGGCTGCCTCCACAACTTCCTCATCTGTCGCATCCAGTCGTCCATATCTGATATTGTCCGCAACTGTTCCTTCAAATAGATGAATATCCTGTAGCACCATGCTCATGGTGTCTCTTAAATCATATTTATTGATTCTTTTTATATCAATTCCATCATAAAGAATCGTTCCTTCATCAATTTCATAAAACCTATTCAAAAGGTTGGTAATAGTAGTCTTTCCGGCACCTGTTGAGCCTACAAAGGCTATCTTCTGACCAGGTTTTGCATAGAGATTAATTTTACTTAAGACTTTTTTGTCTTTCGTATAGCCAAAGTTTACGTCTTGGAAGGTAATATATCCATTTACCGGTATATTGTCGTAGCTTCCGTCCTCCTTGGGTACTCTCCAGCAATGATTTCCTTTGCCATTACAATCTCTTACCAGGCGAACATCACCCTCATCGGCTTCAGTATCTTCATCCAGAATATTGAAGATTCTTTCTGCACCAGCTAAAGCTGCAAATAGGGTATTCAGCTGGTTGGATACATTTGTGATAGGTCTTGATATGGTCCTTGTATATTGCAAAAAGGAAGCAAGATTCCCTACAGTGATAGACAAATTTATAACAAGGAACGCGCCCACCATAGCTATGATGGAGTATAGTACAAAGGTCAAATTCCCCATGATAGGCATCAGCATGACACCAAATGCAGATGCCAGTGAACTGGATTCTCTAAGCTTTTCGTTTCGCATCTTAAAATCTTCAATAGCTCTTCCCTCGTAATTAAATACCTTCACAACCTTCTGTCCGCTCATCATCTCTTCGATATATCCATTCATATCAGCCAATCGATGCTGCTGATTTCTAAAGTTTATAGCTGACTTGGAACCTATAAACCTTATAATCAAAAACATTAAGGCTAGTGCAGTTCCCACTATCAGTGTTAATAATGGGCTAATAATCAGCATCATGATGAATGTACCAACAACGGTTACAATTGAAATCATAACTTGAGATACGCTCTGCTCCAAGGATTGATTCAACATATCAACATCATTGGTGAAGGTGGACATAAGCTCTCCATGGGAGTGGGTGTCAAAGAATGAAATCGGCAGTTTCTCCATATGAGAAAACATGTCTTCTCGAATCTTGTGTATGGTCTTTTGCGCTAGCCTTGCCATGGAACGATTTCCAAAATAGTGTCCAATTGTGGTTAATCCAACAAAACCTGCTAAGATGAGAATGTATTTGATTGCTTCCGTTTTTTCATCACCGCTCACGAAAACATCAATGATCGGGCTAAACATTGCAGTGATGCCAATCTCCGTCACAGATGCCAGTATGATGGTTGAAATCCCAACTATAAACAGAACTTTGTTATATCTAAAATACTTAAATAATCGCATTAATGTATTAATTGGATTCTTTGGCTTTAATGCTCTTCTATTATTCGTCTCTTTCACGCGCTAATCACTCCTTTTTGCTGTGATTCATATATTTCTCTATAAATTGGAGAATTTTCTATTAACTTTTCATGGTTTCCTATAGATTCTATTTCTCCTTCATGTAAGACCATGATTCTGTCTGCATGCTCGATGGAGGCTACTCTTTGGGCTATGATTATGGTAGTTATGTCCGGAAGCTCCGCTTTAAAAGCTTTTTGAATTTTCGCATCTGTAGCCATATCTACAGCACTAGTAGAATCATCAAGAATGATTATCTTAGGAGACTTCGTCAATGCTCTGGCAATACACAGTCTTTGCTTCTGACCGCCGGAAAAATTATCGCCGCCCTGTTCTACAATATAGTCAAGACCATCATCATAGGTAGATACAAACTCCCATGCTTGGGCTTTCTTAAGAGCTTCCACAATTTCTTCATCGCTGGCATTTTCATTGCCCCACTTCATATTTTCTCTTATAGTACCAGAAAAAAGATTATTGTTTTGAAGTACAAAGGCTACATGGTCACGTAATGCTTCCACATCATAATCCCTTACATCTACCCCTCCAACCTTGATACTACCTTCACTGACATCGTAGAGCCTTGGTAGGAGCTGAACTAGGGTGGATTTGGATGAGCCGGTAGAGCCTATTATCCCAAGTGTTTCTCCAGATGAAATATCAAAACTAATATTCTTTAGGGTTCTTTCATTGCTTCTAGGATAGCAAAAACTAACATTGTCAAATGAGACAGAATTGTCGTTAATAATTTTTATTGGATTTTGGATCTCTGTGATTTCTGATTCCGTGCTTAATACCTCGTTTATTCTGGTTACAGATGCGGAACCACGAAGTAGTTGCATGAAATACATGGATATCATCATTAATGACATAAGAATTTGCGTGTTATAAGTGATAAACGAGATCAGCTCGCCACCGCCCATACTTCCTATGCTTATCTGTTGACCACCAAACCAAAGCACAGCTATAATCGTAGAGTAAACAACCACATTGAATGCAGGCATTAAAATTATTATTAAGGATATGGCCTTAAGGGCGGTTCCCATTAGATTATCGTTTCGTTCCTTGAACTTTGCCTCTTCAAATTCCTGTCTGTTAAAGGATTTTACTACTCTGATAGCCGTTAAATTTTCCTGGATTGTCGCATTTACACTATCCACTCTTTTTTGCATCATTAGAAATAGCGGTCTTGCTTTCATCAATACTAGCGAAATAACAATTGCTAGAACTGGCAGGGCTATCAAAAACACTCTTGCGAGAGAGGAATTGATTCGAAATGCCATAATAAGTGCAAATATTAACATAAAAGGTGCACGAATAGCCATTCTCAGACTCATCATAGTTACCATCCCAATGGTATTGCAATCATTTGTGAGCCTGGTAATCAATGAGGATACAGAAAAATTGTCAAGATTGGCAAAGGAGAAGCTTTGTATCTTCTCAAAAGTCTTTTGTCTTATTTCTGATGCAAATCCATAGCCTGCCCTGGCTCCGAAGAAGGAGCTGGTCACACCAAATATCATAGCCAACAATGCTACTAGGATCATATAAATGCCTATCTTCACAATATAATTGGAGTCTTGACTTGCTATTCCTACATCTACAATGAGGCTCATCAGATAGGGAATAAGAATGTCTCCGAAAACCTCCAGTATCATAAAAATGGGACTAAAAATGGCAAGTGCTAGGTATTTTTTCATTAAAGGTAATAATTTCTTCAAGAGTATTCTCCTTAAATATTTTGATTCAAAATATTGCTTATTTTTTCGATATTTTTGTTAATTCTCTTCAATAGTTTATCCAGTATGACTAGTTCTTTCTCCTGAAAGTCGATAAATAAGTCTCGATAAACCTTGGTGACATATTGTTCATATTCGTTGATAAAACTTTCTCCTTTTTGAGTTAGAACTAGTCTGTTGTAGCGCATATCAGTTTCCAGTGGGATTTGCTCCAGAATGCCTTCCCCAATCAGTTTCTTAACTGAGTGACTCATAGCTCCTTCTGTAAACCTCATCTCCCTGGCTAACTCCTTCTGACTTTTATCAGGAAACCTTTTAACAAGCATGGAAAGATGCAATTGCCCCATTTTTAGGTCATATTCATTTATTTTATGATGCATAACCTGTGCCAGTTTATTATGTGTCTCTTTTAGCTGCATCGCAACATCTGTTTCCAGCATGCCTTCCTCCAATCTTTGATTATCTGATGTACAATCAAATTTAAAACAATACTTTAATGGTAAACTATTATTTTGGGTATGTCAATACGCAGCTTTTTATTTATTTTCATTAATATATTAATCATTCAAAGAAGAGAAATGGATACTTCAAGTGATAACCTGTTAAGCATATTGACAAACTTATTTTTTGTGATACTATTAAAGTGATTTATAAAAGGTATTTATAAACCATGTATAACAATGTTTGGTAAGGAGAATACAGACAATGCTTAGGGAGAAAGTTTACATCGGTGTTGATGGAGGAGGCACATCTACAGTTGCGATCGCCATGACGGAGAGCGGTAAAGTATTGGGAAGAATTGTCGGAGAGCAAACTAACTACAATACTTCAGATATGGATACCGCAAAGACTAATCTAAAAGGGACTATTGACAAACTTATGGATGAGTATGGAATAGATGATTACGAATGCCTTTCCATTGGAATGTCGTCTCTTGATTATGAACCAACAAAGGATTTTGTTGAATCCTTTGTAGATGGAATTTTTCCGTCTGAAAAGGTAGTAATGCATAGCGATGTGTATATGGCGTTAATGGGAATGACCTTAGGTGAGCCGGGAATTATGATAGTCAGCGGTACTGGTTCCATAGGTATTGCTACTGATCAACAGGGCGAAGTTCATGTTGTTGGAGGATGGGGCTATCTCCTCGGAGATGAAGGAAGTGGATATGATATAGCATTACAGGGGATAGACGCTGCGCTTAAAAGCTTTGAAGGACTTGGAGAAACCACTATACTAGAAGAAAGAGTTTTAGACTTCTTTGGAGTAGATACCCATCGGAAACTTATAGATGTTTTTTACAATCCGCTTATTTCAACGTCAAAACTCGCAAGCTTCGGAAAGGAAGTGATAGAGGTTGCTGATGAGGGTGATGAGGTAGCTACTTCTATAGTAAATAAAGCCATCAAATCTCTCGTTAACTATACCTTTAACCTGATAGAAAAAGTGGGTAGTGGGGATTGCATCGTAGGTATGTATGGGAGCGTGCTCCAGAAAAACTCTTATATTTCGAGCTCATTTAAAGATCAAGTTTATACAATGTATCCAAATACAAGGATTGGATTTCCTGAACTCGAACCAGAGGCAGGGGCGGCCCTTTATGCCATGAAAAAAAGAGGGTATTCACTGAACAAAAAAATAATAGATACTATTAAAAACACAATTGAAAAATACTAAATGATAGAGGTGTACTAAATGTCAAAGGGATTAGATTATATAACCAACATAGAAAACTTAATAAAAGAAGTAAAAGAAACACAAACGGATTCTTTGAAACAGTCTGCAGAGGTTATAGCAGAGTCGTTAATGTCAGATGGAATGATATATGGATTTGGAACGGGGCATTCCCACATGCTTGCAGAAGAACTATTTTATCGTGCGGGAGGATTAGCAAGGGTATATCCTATATTAGATGAGGGATTAATGCTACATTCAAGTGCGGCAAAAAGCACTTCCTTTGAAAGGCTACATGGATATGCGGAAGCTTTATTAAATGATTATCCAGTAAAAGAAGGTGATGTGATTATTATCGCATCTAATTCCGGCAGAAATGCTGTAACTATAGAGATGGCTATGGAAGCTAAAAAGAGAGGCATGAAGGTATTGGCATTAACAAGCTTGAAGCATTCACGAAGTGCAGCATCCAGGCATTCCAGTGGTAAGCGTTTATTTGAACTTGCAGATGTTGTAATTGACAATTGTGGCTGCGCTGGCGATGCATCCATAGAATTCGAGGAGATTGGAAGTGTTGGACCAACATCAACAGTCATAGGGGCTTTGTTATTACAATCCATAATCTGCGAGGCAGTGGAGATAATGCTTGCCAATAATGTAAAACCAGAAGTGTATATCAGCAGTAATGTAGGCAGTGGTGATAGTAATCAAGCATTAATAGATAAATATAAAAAGCAGATTAAATGCTTATAAGCGCATTGTAGAGAAGTATTTGAAGCTAATCAGATGCTAGTAACTCTATAATTAGAGGAGATATTAAGATTGAAAAAGATAACCCAAACTACAATTAGATCCCAAAATATTAGAACTATATTCGATATTATCACCAATAAGGGTATGGTAACTCGCAGTGAGATTGCCAAGTTATCTAACCTGAGCCTGATGACAGTTAGCAATATAGTTGAACACTTGGATGGGTTTGATCTAATTCTTCATGAGAGTAAAGAAGCGACATCTATGGTAGGAAGAAAGGCAGAACTGCTATCTGTCAAAAAGGATACCAAAAAACTCATTATTATAGACCTAACTACTTTGAAGTTCTCATTTGTAGTTCTAAATCTTGATTTAACATTGTATTACAATTTTAATGATTGGAAATATGATGAGAAAGACAGCTACTTGGATAACTTGAGAAGCTTTCTTTACGTAGTAAGTGAATGTATGGATACCGAATGTGTGGATCAAGAGATCATAGGCATAGGGGTTTCTGTACCTGGACCATATGATGCGACTGGCGATATTGTCATAACCAAACGAATTCAAGCACTTATGGAATTTCCTCTAAAAGCTACGATAAAGAGCATTGTTCTAAATAGTAACTTGGATGACTGCGATGTCTTTATAGATGAAGATGTTAAGTTTGCTGCCCTATCAAATATTGTGTTGGTTCCTGAATATAAAAACAAGACAGCGTTTTATATGTACATTGGGGAAGGGGTAGGCGGAGCAATATCTGTTAATGGGAAAGCATTAAGGGGAGCATCTTCATTTGCAGGCGACATCGGACAGCTTCTTATCAATGAAAATACAAATTTTGAGGAACGAATATCCATGGAGGCATTTGCAAATGAAGTCTTAGGGAATTCCAGTACAAAAGGTAATGATGAGGATTTAATGGATCAATTACGAGTATTTCATAGTAACCAACCAAACAAATTTAATGAACTATTCGAGAGACAATGCGGCTACATTGCATTAGCCCTCTACAATGTAATTTGGTTCATAGATCCTCATGCGATCATAATAGAATGTGAATATGCAGGCTTAAAAAGCGAAGGCTTTATAGAGTACCTAAATAATATGCTATTAAAAATGTTACCGGAACGACATGTAATTCCAGAACTATTTCTGTCAAATCCTTCAATTAAGAACGCAAATATCGGTGCTGGCATAACACTAAGAAACAGATGGCTGACAAGTATTTCTTAAGCTGAGGGTAATGTAAGTAATCAGACAAACCATACGAGGAGGATGTAAAATGTCTAAGTTGGCAATAAGAGGAGGAAAACCTCTCATTGAAAAACCTATACCTTCCTGGCCACAGGCGGGACCTGGAGAGATGAAACAACTGAAAAAGGTTTTAGATTCTGGGAAATGGGGGCTGTTAGGGCCTGAGGTGATAGAGTTTACTAAACGATATGGAGCATATTGCGATGCAAAGTATGCAGTAGCTACATCTAACGGCACAATAAGCCTGGAATTAATCCTGCGCAGTCTTAATATCGGAAGAGGAGACGAGGTAATCATTCCGACCTATACCTTTGTTGCAACTGCATCAGCCGTAACTTTTGTAGGAGCTACTCCCATATTCGCCGATACGGATGAGAACACCTATAACATAGATCCAAACAGCATTGAGGAACATATAACTGCCAATACAAAAGCTATAATAGCTGTGCATGTTGGTGGTAGACCTTGTGATATGGATGAATTGCTCAAGATAGCTAAAAAACATGATCTTTATCTAATAGAGGATGCAGCTCAAGCTCATGGTTCTGCGTGGAAAGGAACGAGAGTGGGAGCTATTGGTGATGCAGGGTCCTTCAGCTTTCAAGCTAGTAAAAACCTAAGCTGTGGGGAAGGCGGAGCAGTTGTAACGAACAACGAGGAAATATATCATACTGTATGGAGTGCCCACCATTGTGGGCGAGAATTTGGAAATGATAGCAATTACAATCATCCAATTCTAGGAACAGATGCAAGAATGTCGGAATGGCAAGCTGCTATCCTTAATGAGCAGATGAAACGGCTTGATGCAGACACAGAAAAAAGAATAGCGAATGCCAAGTATCTCACCAAAAGGCTCCAAGAACTTGATTTTATCGAAACACTATATGATGATCCAAGGATTACAAGAAATTCCTATCATCTTTATATTTTTAAATATAAAAAAGAGAGATGCAAGGGATTGCATCGGGATATATTTGTAAAAGCGCTGAAGGCTGAAGGTGTTGCAAGATGCGAAACAGGATATTCCTTACCTATCTATAAGATGGAATTTTTGAATACAGATGCATTCCGAAAAGCTACAGGTTCCAAGATTTCTTACAACGATATCAGCAGGCCCGCTAACGATCTGGCAGCCTACGAAGAAGGAGCCTGGCTCTATCATTCAGTTTTACTAGGCGAGAAAGAGGATATGGATTCCATAGCGGACGCTATGATTAAGGTATATGAGAATACTAATGAACTATAGAGTAGGGACATGTGATTAACTGGAACATATTTAAGTCTATTAGTTGTAATTAGGAAGGAGAGAGAACGATGGCTAAATTAGCTATAAATGGAGGTAGCCCTGTACGAACGGCAGCATTTCCAAAGTGGCCTCAAGGTGGAATGGCGGAGACGGAGCAGCTTGAAAAGGTTCTTAAGGCAGAGCAATGGGGTACCCTGGGGAATGAAGCACTTGCTTTTGCAAAGAGGTTTGCTGAATATAACGGTCTAAAATATGGAATCGGTGTTAACAACGGGACTATCAGTCTGGAATTAATCCTTCGAGGACTAAATATCGGTTATGGTGATGAGGTGATTGTACCTTCTTATACATTCATCTCTACAGCATCTGCAGTAGCTATAGCTGGAGCAACACCTATCTTTGCTGATATAGAAAATGGCACCTATAACATTGACCCAGCGAGTATTGAGGCCAATATCACGCCAAAAACTAAAGCGATTATTGCTGTACATGTGGGCGGTAGACCGTGTAATATGGATAAGATCATGGAGATAGCAGATAAACATAGAATCTATGTAATCGAGGATTGTGCTCAAGCCCATGGTTCTGAATGGAAAGGTAGAAAAGTTGGTTCTATAGGGCATGCTGGATCTTTTAGCTTTCAGGAGAGCAAGAACGTAACCTGTGGTGAAGGTGGAGCAATTATAACTGACGACGTTGAGCTTTTTAACGAATTTTGGCATTACCATAATTCCGGAAGAGCGTACGATTTAGCCGGTGAATTTAGCGGAGTAATGCTTATGGGTACTAATGGTAGGATGAGAGAATGGCAGGCAGCTGTCCTTACCCCTCAGCTGGATAAACTGGATGAACAAATTGAGCGACGTATGGATAATGTAAAATACCTGAATTCAAAGCTGAAGCAGTTTGACTTTATTAAATTGTTGGATACAGATGATAGCGTGACCAAGAATACTTACCATCTATTTATCATGAAATATGATAGTAATGGCTTGAAAGGATTAAATAGAGAAAGATTCATTTCTGCTATGAATGCTGAAGGGATTTCTTGTAGCAAAGGATATGTGCCACTATATAAAATGGATGCTTTTGCTTCCCCTAATTTTAGAAAATCCACAGGCAGTGATATAGATTACTTATCCATGCATCTTGAGAATACAGAGAGAGCCTGCAATGAAGAAGCTCTTTGGATGCCTGGTAGATTACTGTTAGGCTCACAAAAGGATATGGATGATATTATCGAGGCTATGGATAAGATTAGTAGTAATGTAGATGGGCTTGTATAATGAATAAGAGTGGTAGAAAGGATGGTACATCAATGAAAGTTGGATTTGGATCAATAGATATTACCCCACCAATCGGAGTAGAACTCTGCGGTTATGGTTACTTTTTAGGACGAAGAGCAGAAAGAGTTATGGATCCCTTATATGCAAGAGCTGTATCAATCCAACAAACTGAGAAAGTAATACTACTAATTAATTGTGATCTGATTGGGCTTACTCAAGACCTTACGGATAACATAAAGGAGCAGTTATCAAAGAAGCTGGACTTAGCCAAGAAGTCAATTATGATATCTTGTACCCACACTCATACAGGACCTGCTACAGGAGTTTTAATTGGTTGTGGAGAAGTAGATGATTCTTATATGAATTCTCTACCTGCTTTGTTAATACAAGCAGGAGTAAAAGCATATGAAAGCATGAGGGGTATAAAAGGGATAAAGTATATTAATAAGCTTCCTATTGATCCTATAGGATTCAATCGTGTGGATAAAGTTGGTCCTCTCGATAACAATGTTAGTGGCTTGGTTTTTGAGTTTAATGAGGGAAATCCACTGGCAATTGTGCATTATGCTTGTCACCCGGTTACTCTAGGTCCAGCAAAGGACATATCTGCTGATTATCCCGGGAGAGTCGTTAAGGCTCTGTCTGAAAATGGATATGATGGATTATTCCTAAATGGATTTTGTGGTGATGTTGATCCAGTCTCTAATCTGGTAGGATGGGGGTCGGGTACAGCGCAGACCATAGATGAATATGGACACCGCATTGCTAATGCTTTCTTGCAAAATATTGAGGATGGTATTTCCATAAATATTGAGGATTTAGATGCATATGAAACTACTATAGATCTTAATCTTCAAAACTACGATGAAGCAAAGATAGATGAAGAATACAATATCTATAGGGACCAGATGAACGGGCAGGTAGTAGGGATTTGGGCTGATAAGATGAAGGAGTATTTGAGGACTTCACAAAACCCTTATATCGAAAGTGTCTATGTTCAGATACTCAAAGTGGGTAATATCCTTCTAGTTGGATTTCCAGGAGAGGCTTTCACTGAGCTGGGTTTAATAATTTTTAGGTCACTACCGGATTATAATGTTTTAACCCTGGGGAATTGTAATTTAACTATGAGGTATATAGCTACGGAGGGAGACATTATAAACCGTGGTTATGCAGGGCATACTTCGTGCTTTATATATGGTAGGTTGCCACTGGTTCCCGGTGAGGGAGAAAGATTGGCGCAGGAGTTGGTTAGTTTCATAAGCGCTAGGCCTAAAATGCGTTAGTAAAATAAAGACCGGAGCTATGCTAAAATTGGTAAAGGTATTACTCATGTCGATATCGAATTTGTATACAAGAAATTGATTAAGCGTTAGGAGGGGACTACAGATGAAGATTAAGGAGATGAAGCTATATCAGGTGCCACCTCGCTGGCTTTTCCTCAAGGTGACAACGGATGATGGCATAGTTGGATGGGGTGAACCCATTGTTGAAGGCAGAGCTGACACAGTTCGAGCAGCTGTGGAGGAGATGAGTGATTACCTAATTGGAAAAGAAGCAGGTAACATCGAAGATATTTGGCAGGTGCTATATCGTGGTGGCTTCTACCGCGGTGGTCCTATTTTGACAAGTGCTATCTCAGGTATAGAACAGGCCCTTTGGGATATAAAAGGCAAGAAACTGGGAGTTCCCATCTATGAATTGCTAGGAGGAGCTGTCCGTGATAGGCTTCAGGTGTATTGCTGGATTGGTGGGGACAAACCATCTAACGTAGTAGCGGAAGCTAGGGAAAAGATGGCAGCTGGTTATACTGCATTAAAGATGAATGCAACAGACGAAATGAATTGGATCGACTCCTACGCCAAAATCGATGCTGCTGTAGCAAGGTTGGCAGCCATTCGAGAGGAAATTGGTTTTGGTATTGATGTAGGCATAGATTTTCATGGTAGAGTCCATAAGACCATGGCTAGAATTCTAATAAAGGAATTAGAACCCTACAAACCATTATTTGTTGAGGAACCAGTCCTTTCTGAAAATAATGAAGCACTGAAGGAACTTCGTACTCATACCACTATTCCCATTGCTACAGGGGAGAGAATGTTTACTCGATGGGACTTTAAAAGTATTCTCGAAGATGGAGCAGTTGACATCATCCAGCCCGATCCTAGCCATGCAGGAGGCATATGGGAAACTAGAAAAATTGCTGCTATGGCAGAAGCTTATGATGTTGCAGTAGCTCCTCATTGCCCATTAGGACCTATTGCTCTATCAGCATGCTTCCAGCTAGATTTTTGTACACCAAATGCATTTATACAGGAGCAAAGTCTGGGTATTCATTACAATCAGGGCTCAGATGTTTTGGACTATCTGGTCGATCCTAAAGTTTTTGAATATAAAGATGGGTATGTTAAGAAGCTCAAAGCACCTGGGCTTGGAATAGAAATTAACGAAGAAAAGGTAAAAGAAATGGCAGAACTGGGTCATCGTTGGAGAAACCCGGTTTGGCGTGCTGAGGATGGAGTGGTGTCGGAATGGTAGCTAATATTCTTAAAGCATTAGGAGAGCATAAACTGGTTTCCATTGTTCGCGGGGTAGAGGAAAAGGATGCAATAGCAACAGCGGAAGCATTGTACCAAGGTGGGATTCGTGCAATTGAAATTACCATGAACACTACCGGTGCACTTCGAATGATTGAAAAGGTTAAGTATTCCTTTGGAGATAAAATGTTGATAGGTGCAGGTACAGTACTGGATAGCGAGAATGCTGCCAATGCTATTACAGCAGGAGCGGATTTTATTCTATCGCCCACTCTATCTATTAAAGTCATTGAGATATGCAATCGCTATAGTAAACTTGCAGTTCCAGGTGTGTTAACGCCTACGGAAATTTTGACAGCTTGGGAGGCGGGGGCACAGCTGGTAAAAGTGTTTCCTGCAAGAGCTTTTGGACCTAAATATATTAAGGATATAAAAGGACCGCTTCCACAGGTGGAAATAATGCCTGTCGGCGGGGTTTCCCTAGAAAATGCATCAGACTTTATGAATAACGGAGCATTTGCCTTAGGTATTGGTACAGCACTTGTAAATCCTGAATGGACTAGCAAGGGAGACTTTGGCAAGGTTACAAAAGCAGCTGAAGCTTTTGTAAGTGCAGTAAATCTTTAATAGATATTTTTAACACTAGAGATATAGATAGTCAGTATAAATGTTGATAAACAGTATGATATTATCAACATTTTTTTTTCATGTATACGGATGGGCTTATACCAACGATACTTTTAAACATACGGCTAAAATAATATATATTATCAAAGCCCACATTAACAGCGGTCTCAGATACGTTATATTCTCCACTTAGAAGCAAATCTTTTGCTTTATTAATTTTCAGCTGATTTTGGTATTGAAGTGGAGTAAGACCTGCTATCTGCTTGAATAACTTGCGAAAATAGGATTGACTGAGATCTGACAGACTAGCGAGGTCTTCAATTGAATAACTTTTGGAGTAATTGTTTTGCATCATATTAATGATATCATTAATGTCATTGGCATAGGGAATATGTATAGGGCAACTATTCATCTCCTTTATTAGCAGATAGAGAATCTGCATTACAATACTACGGCATTGTATAAGGTACCCTGGGCTTTTCCCCATCCAGCAGTGATTTAACTCTGAAAAAAGCGGTAATAGCTCATTTGAGTTAAAACTTATTATGTTATTTGCTAAAGAATTAAATTTTTCTTTTTCACCTGGTTTTATAAAAATAAGATCGAATGCGACAGAGGAAAAAGCCCAAGGGCTTGATGGACAACTAGAAGCAGAATGAACAAATCCTTTGGAAAAGAAAATTAAATCCCCTTTATTTACAGTATACTCCATACTATTAAAATTATAATGTGCATTTCCATGGGTTGCATAAGCAAGAATATGGTAATCGTGATTTTCCATATTCGTTATACTCCACTCAATATTAGGTTGTCTTTCTATAACGTATCCTATATCAGACACTATGAAATTATAATCATCGAATAATGGGTAATCCGCCATATAGTCATATCTCCTTACTACACGTGTTATGTATATTATAGTTTTTTATTTTACTTATGTCCATAATACTAACTATACATAAAGTCAATTTGTGCAAATAATTATTATATACTGAATGGACTTAAAATAATGTGATAAGTATAATTGTACTAGGAGCAGAGATAAATTGTTTATGGAGGTTACATGGATGTCTATTGACTTGGGAAAATTAAAGGAGTCTCGTACCATGGGGGAACTTAAGAGTTTCCCTATAAACGAACAAGAGATTTGCGAAAGATATGAAACTTTATACACAGGTGCTGTAAATGATGTTTTAAGAGAGATGAATCTACTTTACCAAACATTACCTAGTTCCATTCTACCTTTGAAAGATCATATGAAAGTAGCAGGTATTGCATTTACTGTTAAGGGATCTAAGAATTTGATCATTGAGGATGAGATGGAACTAAGGGCACAGATGTTAGAAGCAATTCATGATAATTCTGTAGTTGTCTGGGATACCAGTGGAGATGATGAGTCGGCACAATGGGGCGAGGTTATGACAGCAGCTTCAAAAAGACAGGGCTGTCGTGGAGCTGTGATAGACGGCGGTGTTCGCGACACCGAACTAGTTCTAAATCAGAACTTTCCTGTGTTCAATAAATACCGCACTTCCAATGGAATGATGGGACGGTTTCGAATGATTGGTTACCAGTTACCAATTCAGATTGGCAATGTTTTTATTAGCCCAGGTGATGTTGTTTTTGGTGATATTGATGGCGTAATTATTGTTCCGCGTGACATTGCATATGAGGTATTGGTTAGAGCAGAGCAAATACTGGGTCATGAGGTTGAAATTAGGAACTGGGTTAAAGAAGGAATTAGTCCAACGGACGTTGTAAAAAAAGGTGGATATTTTTAAGGATTATATATAAAAGGAGAAGATATACATGAGAGATTTAAAGGGAAAGGTTGTTGTTGTAGTTGGTGCCAGTGGAGGGATGGGACAGGCCGTTTGTATGAAGCTTGCTAAAGAAGGAGTAAATATGGCCATTGCATCCAACGAAGCTGAATCACTCAAGGACCTTGAACATAAGCTAATTATGAATGGAACTAAAGTATTTGCTAAGGCTATTGATGTTACAAAAGAAGATGAGGTGAAAGATTTTTTTGCAGAAACTAAGAGCAGGTTTGGTGACTTGGATATTCTACTAAATTTACCAGGCATAAGCATTCCTGCGAAAATTTCAGAAATGACTATGGAGCAATATAATTTAACTATGGATGTTAACGTAATGGGTCCTTTCTTATGTTCAAAGCACTTTATTCCATGCGTAGATTCCGAAGAAGGCGGACAGATAATAAACATCAGTTCCATGGCAGCAAAACGCGCAAACCCTAATGCACCATTATATTGCACCGCTAAGGCTGCTCTAAGCATGTTTTCAGATGGAATGGCTATGCAGGTCAAAGAAAATAATATTAGAGTAACCACTCTAAGTCCAGGGGGCACGGATACCGGCTTCTGGGGAGATAGAAAGGTAAACAGAGCGAAGTTCTTGAAGGCTGATGATGTAGCTGATGTAATGTTATTTGTAATGAAAAGCAATAATTATATTGTTTTCCATGACATTGCCTTTGAATCATTCTTGAACTAGAGATAGACAAATGGAAATACACATCTAGCAAGTGAGAAAGTAAGACAAAGGGGGATTTGAATTGATACTTGATAGTTTTAATTTAACAGGGAAAGTTGCTATCGTTACTGGATGCAATACTGGTCTTGGACAAGGAATTGCCATAGGGTTGGCACAAGCAGGTGCTGACATAGTAGGTGTATACCGTTCTGATACAAGCGAAACTCAAAAACTGATTGAAGATTCAGGTAAAGGGTTCTTGCCTGTAAAGGCTGATCTAGTATCCAGAGAGCCAATAGGAAACATAATCGCTAAAGCCTTGGATAGATATGGTAAAATTGATATATTAGTAAATAACGCTGGAATAATTAGAAGAAATGAATCCATTGATTTTACTGAAGAGGATTGGGACGACGTTATGAATGTTAATACAAAAACTCTCTTCTTCCTGAGCCAAGCGGTAGCCAAGCAATTCTTAAAACAAGGTACAGGTGGCAAAATAATAAATATCGCATCAATGCTTTCATACCAAGGTGGTATAAGGGTACCATCATATACAGCGAGTAAGCATGCAGTGATGGGATTAACACGCATATTAGCTAACGAATGGGCAAAGCACAATAT
>LFRM01009661.1_pt1 | contig 25440 bp, 27 predicted proteins | sample 618341 | NCBI WGS metagenome assembly LFRM01 (sample SAMN03654438, study PRJNA283298) | anaerobic digester metagenome | isolation source: pool of bioreactors CSTR01a, CSTR02a, and CSTR03a thermophilic anaerobic... | place: Denmark: Kgs. Lyngby | collected 2014-05-21 | reverse complement strand
AGTTGAAAATAGCTACTGATCTGATTAATCTGTAGCTGAATAAATGATTACATGGTAGTGATAATCTGCAAGTCTTTCTCCCATCTTCGATGGGTCCCAACTAAGCGACATTGCAAGGCTAAAAAGCAGCCTTGCAGCACCCTTAAAGTCAACAAAGACGCTGACGCGTTTTGTGGCCCTTAATGGTGCATACAGGACGCACCCCCGTTGGGGGTTCTGAAAGCCGCATGTCTGCGTGCTTTCAGGAAAATTGCCTGCAATTTTTCTTGTGGTACAAAATGTGCTCAAAATTTGCCAAGAGCGTTATAAAACCGTATTTTTTTGTGCCACATTTGTAGCATTTTCCAATGTAGACATTTTTAATTATTTATTTACAAAGCACATTAAGAGCAATTTAAATCATCTTCATATCAAACTGAGAGCGGTATATAATCATATACACATCATTCCCAGAGCATATAAAGAGCAAAATATAATTATTTTCATAGCATACTAAGAGCATATAAATAGCAAAACTTAAATTTCTAATTCGGCATGTGAAAATTCATAGTCTTTTTTACTGCTTTCTGGCTTCTCAACTTGTAAATCAGGGTTAAGTAAATCATGTGCCAGTCCTTTATATGGCACTCTGGATATTGCTTTTGGTAATTTACTTAAATCGTCTGTGAATACAACTACTTCATGTTTTTCTCGGGAAATAGAAACATAATACGTATCCTGTGCTGTAGTTAATGAAAAGCTTTCTGCATTATAAAAAACACGATCGCAAGTAAGACCCTGGGCACTATGTGCCGTAGTTGCATACGCATAATCCAGATGTAATGGTTCATCGGCTGGTAATGTAATCGATCGTCCCGTTTTGTCGCCAATAGTTATAGATTTTTCAGTAACCATTAATACTTCATATCTTTCGCCATTTGCCAAATCTAATTCTGCATTATTACGAGTGACACGGACGACGTCACCAGCTGATAATTCAGCTTCATGCAAATGGTATACTGATAATTTAGACATAAGTTTTGGTGTGATTTCAATTTCTTTATTTTTTTCAGACAATGATCTCACTATAAGTCTATCTTTTTGTGTGTCGCATTTAATTACTTCATAAAGATTGCCACGGGTTAGACCATTTTTATAATCTCTTTCCGGCTGGATAATATCGCCCACGGTATAGTATTTCGTATGTCTGCGTTGCATTTTAGTGGTGTCGTGCCGGGTCAGTAATTTGTATTCGTGGCCTTTACCAGCCAAACCACGGTATTCATGGATATTATTATTAATGCTTTTTCTGGATTCGTTCGTACCTGTGACTATTAATGTGCTTGCTTGTTCAGCAGCGGATAATGCAACGTACTCATTAGCAATCGTTGCATAACGAGCGCTACTGTCACGTTCTATTTCTCCTGTTTCAGGGTCCGAAAATATGTGATCTGGTATTACAGCTACTTGATCTAATAAGGACAGTGACTCCTTCGCGTTACCTGTTGAGGCCAGCTCAACGGCTTTTTTCAAATTTGCATCTTTTTGGCGCTGAATGTCGCCCATCAGTGCTGTTTTCATACCGTTTTCTTGCAGCATGGCAAATGCCCGGCCCGCTTCCACAGCTTTGGTTTGAGCTGTATCACCCAGTAAAACGATACGGGCACCAGAGGGCTGTAATTGCTTTAAAAGTTGCTCCATTTGCCGTACCGGTATCACCCCAGCCTCGTCAATCACCACCACGGTATTTTCAGCTAATTGGGACTCTAGCCGTTGCTTATCCGTCGCTGTGAGTTGAGAGGCTACGGTTTTCGCTTGTATACCATCTTTGCGTAAGTTCGCGACCTGTGCGCCATAAGGTGCCAGGGCAACCATGTTATAACCACGCTCATTCAGTAATTTTTGTGTACTTTGCAGGGCAAATGATTTGCCGGTGCCGGCAAGCCCCTGTATACCGACAATCTGGTCTTTCTCAGAGAGCATCAGTGCGACAGCGTCTTTTTGTCCTGGCGTGAGTGTTGTACTTTCCAGTTCTGTTTTCAGGGCTTCAGGTTCAATAATCGTTTTAACTGTATCCCGGCCCTGTTTCTCCATCTCCATAATGTTTTCTTCGCTGTGTAATGAGGCCACGGTGGCGTAACTTTTCTCAACAAGCCCAAGTCGCCCGGCTTTAATGGCTTTGTTCACAGCATCGTAGGCTTTGGCCAACGATATTTTTTTTACGCTGGCGTACTCTTTAGCCCAATTTTCACGGGTTCGGGCCTGGCCTTTTAGGTCTGTGTTGCTAACGTAATGTTCTGGCCTAACAATCAGCTTCCCTTTGCTATGCAGTTTTGCTAATGACCGTTCTATTTGTTCAACATCAACCAGTCCAGCGGCATGGCTGACTGCACTTGATAGCAATGCTTCGTGAGTCATCACGGTTTCACGTTCAGTTAAGTGTTTTATGGCCCAAATCGCGGCCATATCGGCGACACGCTGCTTGCCCTCGTTATCCAGTTTTGGGGCAGCTGGTGCTTTCTGTGTCCGTATTTTTGCTTCTGTGTATCCCGTATTGAGGGACATGCCTATTTCATTTGCTTCTTTTACCCATTTGGCGTGTAGTTCAGCACGGCTATAATTTTCATTTTTGCGCTGGCGAGTGGCGAGCAGGGCGGTTTCACGTTGTAAACGTGATGCATTATTAATGTCAAGCCCTTGTTTTTCTGAGAGCTCTTTAGCAATTTGCTTTTGTCGCTTGCTGAATGTCTCTATTTCTTTTCGGCTGATATGCGCCAGTTCAATATGATTTTTTTCGTATCGGGTCTCATATCCAATAGCTTGCAGCTCTCTATCCAGGGCAGCCATATATACTGCATCCTGCAATGGCCTGAGTTGTACGATTTTGTCATTTTGCAAGGCAGCCCATGAGCCGTCCTGTCGTTTTGTTATGTTCATAATCACGCAATGAGTGTGCAATTGTGGATCAGGTACACTTTCTTCGCCTACGGCACGCGCTGTTTCGTGCCGGAATTTTGCAATAATTAAATTGCCTGTCTTTTCAATATGGTTGATTTTATTGATGGTTTGCCGGGATTCAGCTAAATGGCTCTCAATAAAATTGAGCGTTTCCGCAACAGCTTTGTCATGCGCAGCAATGACGCGTTCATCACCACCAATTAAAGCTTGTATGGTCACGCTTTTGGGTGCTGATATTGTCAAATCAAGACCAGATCTAGCCTCTGCATCTTTGCGAACACTGGTTCCGGCTGTAACACCATGCCCATAATTGCCTAATAGCATGGCTTGAAAACGGCTTGTTTCTACTGTGCCAGACAAACCCAGTGCTTCAGCGCCTTTGCCTTGCCAAACGGCGGCATGACCGTCTTTGCTGTAATAATCGTCTTCTTGATCTCCATAATAATGGGTGTTTTTAGATGCTTCACCCCTGTACAAAACTTTTTTCGTAATCATGTTTTTCCTATTCACGGCCAAACTGGCCGTGTCAAAGTAACTTACAGTCTACCCAATTGCGCAGACTCTACAAATGGCTCTATCACAATAGGAAAGGCCTCATATTCCATCTGCACTTTGGCAATCGGGTAATCACCGGCAAAAGCAACATAGCCCTGCATTTCTTTAAAGGCTTGAATTTCACTGGCGGTGACGACTTTTTCCGTTTCCCGTTTGAAATTATCAGACGTGTTGCGGGTGTCAACTGATCGTGAAACGCTGTATTCATAGCGTTTTACTTCGTGATCACCCAGACTTTTACTCATGTCTTCTGCTGTTTTGGGATCAGTTTTTGAGCCACCTAAAACAGCTAGATTCCGAAAAGATGCTCGAATGGTTGTAGCCATTTTTTCACCGTAAATATGTTCAAGTTGTGAGGTACTTTGCAAACCGGCCACAATCCGCAGGCCGTTTTTACGGCCTTTGGTCAAGCCTGCTTCCAAGGACGGCAGGGCTTCTAAACTGGCCAGTTCATCAATAAACATCCACCAGCGGCGGTTTCTGTCTTCAGACATGGACAGTACCGACGTTATGAATACGTCAGCCCAAGCCGATACCAGTGGTTTCATTGCACTGGCCATATCCTCACGCCAGTTAATAAACAGGCTACCGCCATTTGGGTCTTCCAGCCAGTTACGGATAGAGAAGTCACCGGCAGGCATGCTGGTATGCTCAGATAGTTTGTTTGATAAAACAAACCGGGCACTCGATAAGGCTTTGCTGGCTTCAGAGGATCCAGTAAACAAGGATTCAGCCAAAGTGCCTTCCAAATATTTTTTAAGTACCTCTGGGGATTCAATCGTACACAGCCGGAACAACTCCATAATGTTGGTATTGCCTTGGTGATACATTTTTTTTGCGGTTTCCCGGAGCAAAAGCCGTCCAAAGTCATTCCATTCTTCAGAACTTTTGTCCTGGGACATGGGCACCAGTGAGTGAGCAAGCCGCTTCCAATCGTAATCGGCTCGCACTTCATTAAAAAATACCCAGCCGACAGAGCGTATGTCATACGGATTCAGGACAATATCACCGGGTTTGTAAAACTTGCTCATTAAATCCCCGTTGGGGTCGATCACAAACATTCGTTCCCGTCGTTTACGCACGCTATACGCCATTTTCCTGAGTAGGACAGACTTACCCGAACCCGTGGCACCGCTAATCATTAAGTGTAGGTTTTCTACTTTAATAGGCATTGGCACGGTTGCTACTTCAATTTGCAAGGCAGGTTCTGTGCAAAGTTGCCGCAGTTTTTTTGCCGGCACAACTTGGGTTCCTCGGATAAAATCCTTGTAACTAGCACCTTCAAAACCTTCGGTTTTGTTGGCTTTGGCTATAAAAATAAAAAGTGCCACTGCAAAAATAAATCCGACAGCAGGCCAGATGTATAACGGACTGTAGTAGGTGGTTGCATAAGCAAGGTGAATAAAATGATCCAAGGTCCAGTGTTTTATCCATACTCCGCCAGCATAGCTGGCGGTAATGATCCATGCGGATACAGGAAAAACAAAGACCAATAGCGCCGCTAGACGACGCTTAGTAATTGGCGACATGTTTTTTTAATCCTATGCGGCGAAGTAGAGCGTTAGCAGGGTAGCACCTAAGCCGCTTGCGGCACCCGCTACAATGGCTAAAACAGCCATTTTGCGAGCAGCGTGCAGAGCAATTTTGGCGTACCCGGCAGTGTTGATGGATAGCTCATTGAGCATGATTTTGGTTTCAGTCTGGGATTTTTGAAACTGCGTGAACAGTTCCGTATTGAGTTTTTGGCCGGTATTCAGCATTGCCCTTTGTACGTCATCTGAAACACTTTTGGGTAGGCTTTCAAGTGTTTTGGTAAGACGTTCGGCATCTTGAATGGAGATAATGAGCATTTTGGCTGTTTTGGCTAAATGATTGTCCAGTTCCTCCACCCGCTTTGTGATAGCCGTTACCTCCCCCAGCACTTCATGATATAAAAAATCAATTTTTTTGCGGGGTTCAGTCATTGCTTTTTTGTCCTTGATTAACGATTGCTGGATTACCCCCAATCAATGCCATAAAGGTTTTGTCCAATTGGCGGTTAACGGGCTTTGCCAGTGCTTGCAGGCTGTGCATAGTTGTAAGTTGGTTAATCAGCGGCTTGTTTTTGCGATCTGCTTCCCGGAGTTTTTGGCGGTAGTCGGTTTTATCGGCCAGCACATCGGCAATCGTGGTGCGCTGTTCGGCCAACATTTCAAATACTTCATTTTCAAAAACGGCCACGGCTGGGTTTGCGATGAATTCACCTGATTTTTCTGCATAGGCCAGAATCGGCAGAAAATCGTCTTCTATGGCACCGTCAACACGATTAAAAATTATTTGGATCCGTTTAGGCTCTACACCGAGTGCAGCAAGTGCTGTAGCGGTTTTAATGGTTTCGCGCTGGGCTTTCCCGGTAGAGACTACGGGCAAGACAAATAAATCAATTTCTTGGTGTGAGTCTTCATATTTAGACATGTGGTCTAAAAAATCTTCAATGTTTGATGCGCCCACGTCAATAATCGCATCGTCCAGGATCAGTAAGTCACGGAATAGCTGGCCAAACTGTTCACCTCGCAACTGGTCGATGTCCAGCCCCAGGTCACCGGCGGTTTCATTGGTGGATTCAATAGCAAAAATCTGGCCGTTGTTCAGGCGTGGGGCCAGCAGATGGGAGGCAATAACGGTTTTGCCAACGGAGCCGGTGTAGTTTAAAACTGCAATTTTCATCATATTTCCTGTTTAAAAAGTAGGTGTATTAGGGGGTAATTAATTCAATTATTTTTTCTGGCGACGTTTAGCCAGACCTTCTTCACGTAAAGCGTTTAAATCTATTTGCATATTCCGAACGGCTCGCAAATCTGCCGGTGACTCAATCCGTCTGGGTGTCGTGCTGACGCCCGGTATGGATGTTCGTTCGGTTGGCTCTACGCTTGTGATTGGAGCCGGTGCAGTTGTTGGCGCTGGTGCCGGTGTGGCAAGCGGTAGCGATGCGTTTTCGGTTCGGCTGGCTAAGGGTTCAACGGTTTTGCTTTGCTTTCGGATACGGGCTAACGCATTTTGCAAAACAGCGTAATTCAAATTTAGGCCCAGTGATTTAAGATCATCCAAAATCATTCCGAGACTTGCGCCAGCGGCAATGTCTTTTTCAATTACCGGGTATAACGCTCGCAATTTTGCGGCCGTACTGATTCTGTCGTCGAGATTGGACAAAATTTGTTCATAGTCTTTTATGCTCATAGTTTTCCTTTTAAGATCCAAATTGTTTTCGACTTGATTGCGGCGTAAAAGCGGTATTGCGTAACCGCGCCACTTCTCGCTGATCTGCATCTAAAAATCGGGAGTATTTGCCTTCAAAGCAAAGGTGTACGTCTGCCAGTGGCCCCATTCTTTGTTTGCGTATCAGCAGTTCTGCATAGCCTTTGAAAGCAGATTGCGGGTTGTAGTAATCATCTCTATATGCCATTAACACAACATCCGCATCTTGTTCGATTGATCCTGAATCACGTAAATCGCTCAATAATGGGCGTTTGTCTGCTCGTTTCTCCACGTCTCTGGACAGTTGGGATAGCAGGAGAATCGGACAGTCCAGTTCCTTGGCCAACAGTTTCAATGCACGGGTAATGCCGCTGATTTCTTCGTTCCGGGTGTTGCCGGTGCCTTGCATCAGTTGCAAGTAGTCAATCACGATCAAATCCAACTTGCCCAGCTTTTGCTTTGTTTTTCGGGCCGACATACGGATTTTTGCGACGCTAGATAACGCTGGGTCATCGGCAATGATTAAGTTTTGGTCCTGTAATTTCTGTAGCCCAAAAGTCAGGCGGGTGTAGTCGTCCTGGCTAAGTTGCCCAGTTCTCAAGACTTGCGTATCAATGCCTCCAAACCGGGCAATGCTTCGTTCTGCGAGTTGGGCAGCGGACATTTCCAAACTGACTACCAATGCAGTGCCACCGTCAGCGGCCACGTTTTCAGCAATGTTTACAGCCAGCGTGGTTTTTCCCATTGACGGGCGGCCAGCTACAATAATCAAGTCACCCGACTGTAAGCCGCAGGTTTGTAAATCAAGGTCAGCAAAACCAGTGGCAACGCCAGAGACCGCCCCTTTTTTTTCAAGCCTGGCATCGAGCGTATCCAGTAGAGCCGGTAATAATTGGCCAATGCTAACGCCATCATTGCCGGTGCTTCGGTTATCAGTTGATGCCATGACAAGACTGGTGATGTTTTCCAGTAGCTCGTCAGGTTTTTTTTCATATGCCATTACGTTAATTTTGTGACTTAGTTCAATCGCATTGCGCCTGATTTTGTAGTCGCGGACCAGTTTTGCGTAACGGCCTATATTGGCGGCAGATGGTGTGTTTTGTACTAAAGCATGCAGGTAAGCAACGTTGCTGGCCAAATCAATTTCACCTGATTTTTTCAGGGACTCAGATAATGTGATGACATCAACAGGTTGATTGTCATTCAGCATTTCCATAATTTTTTTAAAAACGCATTGATGGTTCTTATGATAAAAATCATTGGCTTGTAATAAATGATCGACTTTTTCCCAAGCGCTATTGTCTAATATCAGACCGCCTAAAACCGACTGTTCTGCATCGGTGCTGTTTAATGGAGTTGTCAAGTTTTTCACGCAATTTTCCTGTTATTCATAAATTTTGGGCGCATTTTCCCTGTCATGCTCGTTTTTCAAGGCAAACCTTTGAAACCTTTTTTGCAAGCATTAAAAAAATTAACTCAGCCGTGAAAAGGCATTGTTTTTAATCTATCCAAAACGCACCAGAAACCGCTACATTCGTTTTTTTAACCAACCCATGATTGGGTGTGGGTTTTTATAAAAAAACGTTTGTATGGCTATTTAATGGAATTGATGGCTATTTTCTTGTTTGTTTTTCCTATGCTGTTTGTTGGCAAGGAAGATTTTTAAAGCCTTGATTGGATATTCAAGAAATTCAGTTCAGCAATGAACGGAATTTTTTTGCTGGATTCAAAATACAATTTTCAATGCACTTAAAACGCACCAGAAGCGCCAGTGTTCGTTTTTTTAACTTATCCATGTTCGGATGTGTGTTTTCATTAAAAATTGCTTGTGTTGGCGTTTAGGTTGATTCTATGCGGCCATTCGGTGGTATTTGTTTTCAAGGCAACCTTTGAAACCTTTGTCCGACATTAAAAAATCCAGTTCGGCAATGAACGGAATTGTTCTATTCGGGCCGGGAGCCACTTTTCCGGTCAAGAAGTCTGAATCATTGCAAATGTCAAAAAAAGTTTCCCAAGCTTTTAATCCGTCTTCCACGGTTTGGTATCCAAAAGGTTGGAAATGGCTTGCTGCCGCTTCGTTCCATTTTTCCGTAATTGCTTTTATTCGTTTGTTGTCCAAAATTTTCATTTTTGGATTTTCTGGCATCTTCTGGTGATACAGATCGACAATCTCCTGAACGGGGCAGGGGGGAGGGGTAACGCGTGACGCGTTATTACTCTTATCTCCTCTATTCTTATCTATTCTATTCTTATCTAGCCGCGTTACGGTCGTTACGGGTGACGCGTTACGTAACGCGTCACTACCGTAACGCTCTTCTTCTGGTTTAATTTCATCAATATAATCAATGTCTTGTGACTCTTGGTTATTTTGTTCTGCCTTTTTGCGAGCTTCCTCCTCAGCTTTACGAGCTTCCTCCTCAGCTTTCAGTCGTTCACGATATCGGCGCTGACGTTCAGCACCGGTGCTGTCACGATCACTGATTTTTTGTCGTTTTTCCCACGCCAACGGTTGCCAGTTTTCGTCAATTAAGCCAATTTTAATCAAGCGTGTTTTTACTTCATGAATGATTTTCCATTCAATCCAAAGTTGCTGCGCAACGATTCTGTCCATTAATTCAGGGGCACATTTTTGGTCTAAAACACCGTCTGATTTGAGGATAAGCACTCCGACAAAATGGCGCTGATCCTCAAAAGATAAAGCTATGATTTTAGGGTCTTTAATAAAATCCGTATACAAACGGAACCATGGCATAGAAATAGGTTGAGTGCTCATAATAAAACCTCAAAATTTGAAAAATAAATTGATTCGGGATAGTTTTTATTTGGTTTTTGCTGTTAAATTTTTTGCCATTAGACTGGCATTAAAATTTGTGGGTACCAGCATTCATCAATTAAACCGGCGTTAATAAGGCGCTTTTGGACTGCGCCGATGATTCTGGGGTGGAGATTTAGTGATTTTGCAACGCATTCATCTATAAGGTCACTGGAAGTAGGAACGGGAAAAGCACCTGTCGCATGCAGAGCAAGAATGCCAATAAAATGGCGCTGATCTTCAAAGGCAACAGACCTAATTTTGGGATTGGTTAAAAAATCGACTGACAAAGGGAACCAGTTGGTAGATTGAGTATTCATGTTAAAACCTCTAAAAATTTAAAATGGAAGGGGTGTAAAAAGGGTTGATTTGTTTACCGCTCTATATTCTGGACCACAGTAGCTAACTGATCTAATGAGGTTCGGCGAGAATACAAGCCGGGTAAATTGTGCTTTGTAAAAAATTCAGTACGCACTTGCAGCCATTTGTTATAGCAATTCCCTTTCCGGACTGCCCAAGGGTATGCTTTCCTGATATCGGCACTGATTTCTTCGGGGCTCTTATTGAGTTGTTTGCCCTCTTTATAAACTCTTTGCATAATTTCATACGAAATGGCGGCAAATGTTAATCCTTGATGGGCTTGGGTTGGTTGGGTCATTTATTTTCCTAATTTCAATATTGTTGTGGTTGATACAAGATTTCGCGCAATCTGAATTTCTCAAAATAGAGAACGATATCAACCGTGTTTCGTAAAAAAGACTGGATGGTTTCTAAATCCAGTTGGCCGCCGGTAGGCGACTGCTTTACCAGCATAGCCAAACGATTAAACGTGTCTTTGGCAGAGTTGGCATGCGTAGTGGTAATAGAACCGGGGTGGCCGGTATTTAATGCCGTCAGGTATTCCCAGGCTTCGCCTGAGCGTAGCTCAGCCAGAAAAATTCGGTCAGGTGATAAGCGCATACATGCCGAAATGCAATCACTGGCCGTTACACGGCCACGGGTGCCACCGTACATCATGTGTACGATGTTTCGGTGGTTCGGTAAGATGAGTTCGTGTACGTCTTCGATGGTGATGATCCGTTCATCGACTGGTACCCGCTCTATCAGTGATCGGGCAAATGTGGTTTTACCTGAGCCGGTAGCACCGGCAATCACAATGTTTTTTTTGGCTTGAATTGCTGCATGTAAAAATTCGGGAATTTTCCCGGCGTTTTTGAGTGCCAGCAACTCATTATCAATTTGATTAAAGCCGTTTGGTGTCTGATTGGCCAGATTGTCATGCACATAATCAAACGCCCCATCGGCTGCCAAATCTTCCAGATGCTTAACCAGCTGCGTATGTTTACGTATATTGATAGCGATAGTGCCATCAAGTGTGCCGGGAGACTGCACCAATTGACCACGCTCACCATCGGGTAAAAGGACAGACAATATTGGCGCAGGGCCCAGACCGTTATAAACGGTCAGGGCATTACATAAGGCACGTTGGTGATCTAAGGTGAGTGTGGGGCAATCCTGTTGATGCCAGGCACCGTGTTCGCGGGTGAAAAGCTCACCGGGTCGTACAATCGCCAGTTCACTTACCTGATCTGATTGTAGGTAAGGTTGTAGCGGTCGCAAAAAGGTTCTAACCGCAATAGATTTGTCATAAAGTGGGCTTGAGGTCATAAACTTTTGAAAAGTCCAGGTCACGGGCAACCATGATGCCTACACGTTCGCCCTGATTTTTATAGAGAGTGGGGGGAATATCTAAAGAGTGCTCAAGAATTTTTGCAACAATTTCCTGACCGCCATCAGCCGTATTATCAAAACGGATGTTGTTGTCACCCCGGCTTGATTCATTGGATAACCAGTTACCAAAATCACCGACAAGGCTTAATAAAATAGCGTTCCCGAATCGTTCCCAGAAATGATGGTCAATTTTTCCATCTACCCCGGCCTCGCCCAGTGGCCCGGTGCCGGGTGAGTCCAGATTTAAAATTACCCCGTTCGGTGTTTCCAGACGATGCCAGGCTACAAATGCCCGTGGCATACCTTGTTCAATGCCGCCAGTCTGATAGCCTACAAATTTGGTACCTGCATCAATCAATATGACTTTTCCATTGGAACTCATGACGTTTTGAGTGGATATGCAGGTCAGTAATCCGGGCTGGCCGGTAATCAGTTTGGTTTGCATCACACAATCAATCATGGTGCCTTGGGTGATTAGGAAATTACGATCACCCAGTTGGCCAGCAATGGAAGGAGTTAGTTCCAGTGGTCTTAATTTGTCTGCCAACGGCCCAGCGTCACCATTTACTGTATTTTGTGAATCTGCCTGTACCGTTTGTTGGCTGGCACCGGCATCGGCTCGCAGCGGGCTTCTTAGGCGGCGAGCTACTGTTTCATTAATCACCGGTATGCCGCCACCCGCGTTACCACCGATGATAATGGGTATGACCGGATCAGCTTGCGCTGTTTTAGGCTCTTCGGTTTTAGGTGGTGTGGTCGGTGGAGCCGGGCTATTGACTTTAGGGGCCGTCAGCAAGTTATTAATACCGCTACGCAGCGGTATCGCTTCTTCTTCGGGTACATCGTCTTTAGGTCCCCATGCTTGCCATGCAATGACAGCAATTAAAATAACAGCAATGAGCATTGCCAGCTTCATAAAGCCTTTTGCACCCGGAGACATGGGCCGTTTTACGTTCTCAAAGCTTGATTGGCCCCGGTTAATCATGTTGTCTAATTCAGTTCTGGGGTCTGGATTATTGTTTTCCATCATTTTTGGATTTCCTGTATATCAAAGGTAATGCTGTCGTTGCCTTTGCTAATCAACCACTTGGCCGATGTTGACTGCACTACCAGCGTATTTTTAGGCCGTATTGAAATTTTCGCGTTATAGGGACGGCCAGCTTCATTCAAGGGTTGGACGCTCGGTAATTGCTTTTGTTTGAATTGCATCCATGTCTGGCCGTCTTTTACCCATACCTTGGCCGGAGCCAGTGCCGGTGTGGGTGTTTTATCTGATGCCGGCTGCGAAACCTCATAAACCGGGGTGATTGGGTTTAATTTGGGTGCCGGTGGGGGTAACTCCTGCTTTTCTGCACCGATTACCACACGTTCAACGTTGGGTGATGTCGTACCCGTATTGGGTTTGTAAGGCACATAGCCTTTGTTGCCGTTGTGAATCGCGGCCACCTGCTCACCTAAGCGCAGGTGCCAGCGATCGGCGGTCCGGTGCAGCACAAGCGTAGTGGGATCGGCCATGTGGTGATTGGTAATCACCTCTTGACCAGTACTCGTTACCCTGTAAATTGCCGGGATTTCAGCCGTATCATTAAATTGCATCCATGTTTGCCGGCCATCGTCCCAAATATGGACGGGAGCCAGTTCAATGTCGCCACTTTTGGTATAACTGGCCCAGTTCACAGGTTGGCCAACTTTGGCAAATGATTGTTTGACTGCCTGTTTTTTGTTTTCCTGATACCGTTCTTTGGCTTTGGTATCCGGGTACCTCATGACCAGTTTGTACAGAGCCTGTGAGTTGCGATCATTGCTGTACGTTACTTTAAATGTGTAGTTACGCTTATTGGTAATCACAATCAGGTTACTGTCTGCATCATCGGCAATCGGTTTAAAAAACAGGTTGTTTTCAAAGTGGGTAAACTCGTAAGCTTCACTGTCACCGAAGACATGAAATTTATAAACTTCGTCGTCTTCCAGAACAATGACGGAAGCCACACCAATAACGGCATTCAGATTAATGACATCAGAAGGGTTGTAATTCGCATAACGTACCCGGTGATCTGCACGGGAATGTTTTGGGGCATTTAGTGCCAGGGCTGGCGTTGTTAACGCGCAGCACAAGGCCACCGTTATTGCCCGAATGGCAAAGCGGTTCATGGTTTTTTCCTATGAATGGGGTTATCTGGACAGATCGGCGGCCAGGTCGTAGCGGGTGATCTGGAACCCGAGCGGGTTACGTCTGGCAACTTCTTCGGTCAGGGGGACTTTGATGTATTGATACGCGACCGTTGCAATCAGATGGCGTTCTGCCTGTACAGTGCTGGTTGAGGCTTCGCGTTCTGTGGCAGAAAACCGAATCGTTGCCGTTTGGTTTTCACCCAGTGTTATGGAGTGAACCGTGACATCAATGTTACCCAGTGTACCCAAGCGGGTGGTTGGCGCAAACTCTCCTTCAAACCGTTTTCCGTACTGGTTTTGGATGGCTGGGTCTGACAGTAGGGCGCATGTATTGAATTGATTTTGGATCGTATACCAGTTGTAGCTTTCGCAATTGAGAACATAGGTATTTAAAAAATACTTATCAATCCTCTCGTTGTAGCTTTCAAAGGGTTCCCCCAACTCACTGACATGCTCGATGTTGCCGGTGGCATTATCAACCCGGACTACATAGATTTCTGGTGGTTGCTTCAGAGGTGTTAGCCCGATGACTGCCCCAATAGCCGCCACTGTCAATACGCATGATGTCAAAGCTACTTGCCATGCCCGTTTACGGCTGGTGGCCAGTTCACCGACGTAATCACGCTCCAACCCTCTGGTCTTTTCAAGTTCTGCGGCTACATTAATGGATTTTATTTTTTCTGTACTCATTTAAAACCTTTGCAAAAGTGGTTCAGAGGCATTGACTGGGTACCGAGGAGAGTCGGCCGGTTGGTTTGCAGGTGGGGGGGTGAAAGCACAACCTGCCATTACTATAAAAAGGGAGAAGATAAAAATTCTCATTGTGTGTATTCCTATTTTCTTCTATTACGCATTTGGTTGAAACGTAAAAATCGACTTATTCCATTGCCTGTCATACCAACACCAAACTGAGCACCAAAGCCGCCTGACAAGCCTTGTGCCATTCCGGGAATCATTAGCATGACGAACACTGAAGCAATGCCCACTAAAAAGTAACCGCCTACGAGATTTAGCATGTTGATTTCTCCTTCAGCCAGAGTATCAATCATCATCTTGACGTAATTCAAATTTAACTGAAGCAATATTGAGAACATGAGACCCGCAAGCAAGGCTAGAAAAACAAAATTAAGTGCCTGGGACACCCAGCTGTCAAATAATTTTTCTGTACGATCAAAAGCTAGGGCAGATATAAAGATAGGACCTGCGGCTACGAGTAAAGCCATTCCGACCTTGACAACTACCATAATGATGGCAACGACGGCAGAGACAAGCGCCGTCATTGCCGAAAGGGCACTGGCATAAAGCGATATGACCACATTTCGGCTACTAGGAAAAAAACTACTTTCTAGCTCTATCATTTTTGCTGATGCATTGGTTGTATCTTGCCGCAAGGTGTCGATTTGAGTTGATACGGTATTTCCACCGGCAACAATACCGGCAACATCATCAGGTAGTGACAGCATGACTTTCACAATATCTGTTTGATAAAACCCGTTGGCCGTAATAATTGCAGCCAAAATAGCTATTTTTATATATTTGTGAATAAATTCCGTAACCGACATGTTGCCCTGTCCTCTTTGGAGGGCATAGGCATAAACCAAAAACTGGATGGTTAGCCCAATAATCATGGCAGGGGCAATGGCTGTGATTAATTGCTGGATAGGTGTATTGACCGCATCATTTAAGACAGTATCCACCTGTTGCATCAGCCATTCACCGATTCTATTTGGATCGGTTGGTTTGCTAATTTTGGATGCATCAAATGCCATGTGATCCTCGCTTATTTTATGTTTTTAGTGTCATCACTGAACCAACCCGAATAAACCTTTTCAGCCCTTGCTTCAAGTAAGGTTTGCTCTGCTTCCAATTGTTGGTTTGCTAACTGGATTCGAGTTTGGTCAGTTTGGATGTTGGCTTGCTCAATCGCTATCCGGGCTTGCAGCTCAGCAATTTCTTTTGGGTTTGTTGTGGTGTTGATCTTGGCTTGTAATTCATCAATCACTTCCAGTCGTTTTGTCATCGCGTTATAAGCTTGTTCTGACAGGGCTTTTTTAGTGGCCGCAATCTGAATTGATTTGGCTTTCATATCAATTTTGTCTTGGGCAAAATTGACGGGTGCGTCTACTGCTTGGGTAATTTGTTGTACTGAGCTAGATAACTCGGAACTTTGCGATTCAAGACGATCCAGCAATGCCGCAGCATCATTAGGCAGCGCTCCACGGATAGCATCTTGCACGCTGGGGTTACTCATGACATAACCAAAGCCGGACGATTGCGTTAAAGCATCAAGCTGTCGTTTGGTTTGTTCCAATTGTGTTTTTGCGGTTTGCAATTGATCCAGCAGGGCATTAAGCTGCTGGACAGAATTCACATCGAGAGTGGGTATGCCTGATTGTGCTTGTACTTGCCCAGAGACGAATACAGTGACAGCCAGCAGACCATAAATAAATGTTTTTTTCATATTGGATACCTATGCGTAAGCCTTCGCCGTTTTGCGAATGCCGTTAAGGATTGATGTTTTAGGTGAGAAGGGGAGACGTTCAATAACAGATGTGTATTGAACGGATTGGCTGTTAAAAACGAGACTATTTATTTGGTGGGGCTTCGGTAATTTGGGTTATCCCATTTTGCATTGATGATCTTATATTCGTCTTCGTTAATTCGTTTAAAAAAAATTGTTTTATCGAAATCAATAGTATGAAGTTGACCCGTTTTTTCATCGTATTGCAGTTGTAACGGGTTGCCTGTTTCGATTGTGATAATGCCTGGTGCAGTTTCTTTGGCAGGCATGTTATAACGGCCAAGACGAGCCATATAGTCATTTTCGTTGGGCTTAACATGTAATGGCATGTCGTTATCTGTTCGTTGCCAATATCCCAAAAATGTTTCATTAGGGCCTTGTTTGCAACCGGCCAAAAGTGCGGCGCTGGCAACAGCGGCTATTAAAAAATAACGTCGTTTCATTTTTGAATTTCCTGTTAGTAGAAAGGGGAAGCTGTCTATGGTAATGGACGAGCGTACCTTTTTTTCGGCAACGCCAAAGATACTTTATTTTGAAAATATTTATTTGAAAAACAAATATCTAAGGGAGTGCTTTTTTTTGGAAACAAAGCTTTTTATTTAGTCGTTCGCCACTGGGCAGGGGGTGCAGATGAACTGCTCCCCCTGCTGTTAGCATAACAACTACGGTTGGTGTCAAGTGTTCGCTTCGCCCTCCAGTCGTGACCGTGTCCTCGCTTCGCTACGGGCCGTACCACACGACTTACGGCACTTGACACTGTCATCTTTCGGTATTGCCTGAAACAATTCCAATTGGCTCCGATATCTGGCGTAATCATCTTTTGCTTCTTGACTTTCAGGGTCGTAGTAATCGTAATGTTTGCACCATTCTTCATATGTTTTCATGGCTCACAATTCCATTTCATGGCTGCTTTCTGATTGCAGTTCATGGTTTATGGCTGGTTTTTCAAGATTTTCTAACAACTGGGTAGCATGATTGACCATCGTATCAAGTTGTTCTTTTGACTCGAAAGTTGAATATACTTTGTACTCAATAAGCGAATTAACATAATGTTGATAAGCCATGATTGCTTCTTTGTTAGATTGATATTCTTTCGGCAACGGCTCTTTGTTTTTTAAGCAATCATGTAATTTTGGTTTCCATTCCATATGAAACTTATGGGCATATTCTGAAAAAATTTCAGGATAGTTTTTTTGTACATGATTAAAAAGATTAGAATCTTTTTTTATTGATTCGTGCACTGATCTTGTTAATGTCTTCTGTTGGTCAAATAATTTAGTGATTTTTGTGTAATATGCTTCGGCCAGTGATTTGATTTCACTGGGATTTAGGCTTTGCTTAAGCCGTAATGTTTCCTCATAAATTTCATCAGAGAAATTTTCAATTCTTGCTTCTTTAAGAGAAGGCATTCCATCATCCAAACTGATCAGATGCTCGTCATAGCCATTTAATTCTCTGCATCTATAAATAGATTTATCAAATTCATCATCTATTTTTTTCATTACTTCATCAAGTAAATGTACGTTTTCGTAGGCAGTGTCTTTTTTCATATCGTTTTCAGGCAGAAGCCTGTTTTCAACTATTCGATCAACTTGTTCCCAGAGCTCAGAGAAATCAGTTTTAATTTTCATTTCAGTACCCTATATTTTTGTTAAAACTCGGTTAAAGGCCGTCAGGTCTTCGGTGGTGACGCCAAGTATTTGGCTAAGGATTTTTCATTCCCATTTCACTTGTTTCCAACCATGTAACTTTTCACCCGCTCAAAATAAACAGGCAACCAGTCTTCAGGGTCATCACCAACTTCAGCAATGGCTTTTTCTGCCAATGTTGCCATGTCTGAACTGCCACTGAAGACCATCAGTGCATCTTCGCAACCGGACAGGTCCAGTTGGGCGACAGTGACGTTAACGCCTTGCTTGATGACAAATTTTCGGCTTGCTTCACCCAAATCTTTGATTAAATTGAATTCGGATTCAGTCAGACCGAAGTCATTCATGTAAGTTGATTTTTTGGCCTTTGGATTAGGCAAAAAAATCAATGTGGCGGACTGTTGAATGAGGGATGGACCTACCGGATTGTTCGCAATTGCTTCTGGTTCTTGCGTACTCAATGCCATCACCCCGTTTTTCTTCCGAATGGTGCGGGCTGAATCCTGCATGTCTGCCTGAAAATGTTCGTCTTTTAATAGGTGCTGACACTCATCAATTACATTGATAATTCTTCGGCCATCGTGGAGCGAATGAACACGATGCTGTAAATACATCGTGGCAGCGGCCCGAACATTGTCGTCTTCCAAAAACTCCGTCATGTCAAATCCAAAAATCGGATTATGTCCTGCAGGTGTGTCCAGATTCATTAAATCGACGGGGTTGTCAAAGACCCAACCATACTCACCGCCTTGGCACCAGGGTAATAAACGGGCATGCACGGATGATTCGCCATTTTCGGTGTATGGGTTAGGTAGCAACGTGGTTAAGGTTGAGAGGCTACGGTTTTTTATATCAATCAGGGTAGTCATTTGCTCAACTGCCTGTGATATTTCTTTGCTTTGTGCTGTAGATACCGTTTCTCCTCGCAACTTAGCCAGAAAGGTGATTAACCGTCTCATAAAGGCTACGTTTTGGGGCGTGGGCTTCATTTGAAAGGGATTCCAGCCGGTGGGCGTACCTAAATTGAGTTTGAAGTACTGTCCTCGTAAGGCCAATACCAGTACCTGCATACCTTGATCTTTGTCGTAAATAACCGCCGTTGCACCAAATTTTTGAGCCTGTGCGAGTAAGACACCTTGCAGTACGGTCTTACCTGTACCGGACTTACCGATAAGCATAGTGTTACCTAAACGGCGCTTTCCAGTTTCGTCCACTTCGTGGGTGGACTCATGATAATTAAAGAAATAGGGTGAGCCGGTGTTTGTTTTGAACAGAGTGACTGCTGCTCCCCACGGGTTGCCAGTGGCTTTGCCTGTCAACTGGTTATGAAAGCTGGACATACACAGAAAATTGGGGCTGGTAATCGGCACTGGCCGTGGTCGCCAGCGCCAGTTACCGGGCAGTTGTGCCCAGAACGCGGCTTCCAGTGCCTTTTCCAGTGGTTTTGCAATGAAACCGGTGCCGGCAAGTAGTGCAATGGTGTTTGCCATATCGCGTCGGAGTTTTTCTGCTTCTTCACCAAAAATTAATAACGTGCCGTGATGATCACCTAACCCCAGGTTGCCCGCTGTTAAATCCTCAATGACCAAATTTAATTGGCTTAATTGGTTTTTGGCATCATCGTTGGAGTCTTCCAATAGTTTTTTATGCCGTTTAACCATGCTTTTGGCGGCGGAGCCGGTAAAACTCCCCCAACTTTGAGACAAAATAAACTCATTCGGTGAGGATAACAATGTATCCAAATGGCCGGGTTCAGTGTCGTCGGCATATTGCCTGATTTCAACCATTCCAAACAATTTTGTGTTTTCAATACTGCGCAATTCGCCCAGTTCGCCAAAGCGTGAAAAGACAGGTCTGGCTGTAGGAAGGGCATCATATAGATAGCCCTGCGTGAGGGGGACAGACTGCTTTTCTCCAGATAGCAAGTAAGCTAAAAATTCGGCGGTTTCGCTGAAGGCGTATCCCTCTCTATCTACGATACCTAATACTTGCGCATCGTAATTATATAATCCAGCTTTGATGGATCGAATGGCTGAATTTAAATCTTCTATTGATTCATCCTGCCAAGCTTTTAGCATTTTTGCATTGGCTTTTTCCAAGGAAGCTGTTTTGCCCAGGATCGGATCATGGACAGGATGAATCAAAATGGTCAAATACAGTTCATTGACCATTAATGAGTTTTTATCGAAGGTAGCCCGGTAGTCATTATCAAATTTCCGGGCAAAAGCCTGTGGGAAATCGCTTTCGGGGTATTCTTTTACCCGTCGCCGAATGATGTGAGAATAAAGCCCCAGCTTGCCAAACGGCAGACCGCGCAAAACGTTGTGTAAGGCTTTAATCCACTCAAATTTATCGGCTTTGTCTGCTGCGTCGGGTGATCGCCCACCCACTTTGACTACAGCCAGGTATTCTTTGTTTGCGCACGAAATGATTTGATCCGTGACGTGATGCGAATAAGGAACGTATCTGGATACCCAGCGTTCCTTGAGTTTTAAGGCGCTCATTTTTTGATCCTGTTTACTTGCGCCAAGGTCGTTGGCGCGGATACGATAGCGGTGAGTAGCTGGAACCATTCCAGTGTTTTTTATTCCGGTTTCTGGCGCGGGTTGTCAGCTCCAGCCCCCAAATATCAAAGGCTCGATCGTCCGTTTTCGTTACGATTGCCATCACTGGCAACAAAACAAACAAGAGTAACCAGATCCATAATCCAAAGATCATGGCTGAAAAACCAACCAACATAATGGTCCCAATAAACCAAACAGTTGGTATGCCCATGTACGTTGCTTTTCTACCGAGTCCTTTGAAAACCGGGTAATGATATGGATTTTTTTTTACTTCCTCTACTGACATTGTTTATTTCCAGAGCAACACAACGATTTCAGCAATCGATCCAGCTAAAACAACACCGATCGCCCAGCGCACTGCGTCGTCTTTGCGCATGATTTCAGCTGCATATAGAACAGCAATGATAATCCCCGCAATCACTGCGGCGATTGGCAAAATAATGTAAAGCTGGTCTCTGAACGTGCCTAACGCTGTTTCGGCTTTTTTAAGGCCGCCGCCCGCTGCTTGAGCAAACGTTACTGTAGGCACGAAAGCAGCGAGTGCCAGTGCATTTGCTTTGGCAAGTTTGCTTTGAAAAACACGTGAAAAAATTGATTTGATACTACGTTTCATTTTTGAAGTTCCTTTGTGAAAATTAATGATCCGCCAATCGAAAGCCGTCGGTGGTTCGCTTGATACTGAAACCATCGTTTGTGCTTTTTGATTTGGATTCTTTTGCTGTTTTGGTGACTTGCACCGGGCTTTTTTTGGGGGGGGCTGTATTGGCCTTGAGGGCCGGTATTTTTACCCCGGCCTGCGCAAGGACTTTATTGACATATCCGTTTTTAAAACCCCGCTCAAAATTGCCGGTGTTGTAGCAAGACAACGCGGCTTGCAATGCTTTTTGCTGACTTTGATGTTGCTTTAATGCACGGCTGTAACAGTCAGACAAGACCGTCTGTGCCGCTTTTAAATTGGCGCACGGATCAAATACGGTTTTAGTGTTTAAACCTAGCCAGTGCCAGTTACGGACGTTTATCTGGCCTAGTCCTGCATCAAAATCAGTTCCGCTTTTAATGAGTTCATTGGCAATATTTGTGGCATCGGCCAGGGTAGTTGGTTGTGTTGTTAGCCGTTTTCCCTTGTTGATACCGATGGCATAAACATTGGCTGCGGATTCATGTTTTACCAAAGCCGATAAGGTGTTTATATGTACGTTAGGTGCGCAGCTGGCAGCTAACAAAGTAAATTCTGCCAGCATGGTTATCGACTATCGTATCTATCGTTAGATGCGTTTCCGTTTGTGGGGTGCTTCCATGCGTATTCCCACCGGCTGGCCCATTGTCCGTTATGGTCTGCTTCCCATTTGGCTTGAGCTGCATCGTGTTGGCTTGCTTTAACCCAGTAGCCGCCTTTTAGTGGTGTACCTACGTATTTAATGGATAGGTCGTATGTCCAATCGTGATTAACGTAAGCCACGCAATAAGCAGGTAGCTTGTTTTGCGTGACGGTTTTTATCTTTGAGATATTTGAATATTCATATTCGTTTTCTGAAGTGAACCGTGCCCGACGTTTTTGGTATTTATAGCTGGTTCCAGCATATGCACTATTTAAATAGTCTGGGTCACATTTTCCTGCTCCTCTAGAAATGGCATTAATTCGTTCTGGTAGTCCAGGCGCTGAAGAACTTGGACACATATTTAAAAAAGCACGTCTGGCATCAATCGTTGCAGGCCAGTCTAAAATTCCCTTTGAATATTTTTTGATATCGAAATAATGATTAAGCGATGGCGTGCATTCACTTGGTTGCAGTGAGCTTGATAAACATAAAATTGCTTCGCAAGCCCGGCCCTCGATGCCGACCAAAACGCTTGCTGTTTGGGCGTGGGATGATAACGGCACGCAGCACAAAGCAAGCGTGCCTGTTATTACAGGTAGCTTCATGGATACCCCTAGTATATTTTGATAAATGATTAAAAAGTTTTGAATCCCAGATCGTTCAACAATTTTTGAGCGCTGGAAAGTTGATCGCTGCTAACAGAGCAACGTAAAAGAAAAAGCGTTTCCAAAATGGCATTTTCAGTTTTTTGGGAACGCTGTAGAGAATCGGTAATTTCTCGAAGTTGATTTAATTCTGACTGTAAGGACTCGGCAGTAATCAATAATCGACGTACATACTCGGAAAGTTTCAGGCCAGATAGGGTTGCCGCTTCGTTCAGGTTGTGGTACTGGCGAGGCGTAACCCGTATCCTGATTAACTCAGATAAAGGTTCATTCATATCATATATAGGCTGTGTAAATGGAGGTGCGCGGGTTCGAGTCCCGCCGTCTCCACCAACAGGATATTTGCAATATAGTATCTTGTTGATGGGGACGCCAAGGTTTCGACAGGGAAAGATAGGAAGACTGGCAGCCGGTAGGCGATGACCGTAAATCAAGCAAAATTCTTAAATGCAAATGACGAAAGTTACGCATTAGCCGCCTAATTTAGGCCGCTAGGAGCCTGATCCACTTGGCAACAGAACGGATTAAAAGGGAGCTTCGGCTCCCTTTTTGTTTTCCGGATACGGTTTTTTCTTGTTTATATTGGCACCCTTTTAAGGGAGATTTTTTCAGCTAAACGGATAAAGTATCGGGGAAAATTCCTCCCGTTACTTGTTAGATTACCTTAATTCGTATAAATACAATTCAATGCGGCGGTTTACGGCTCTGCCGTAGGTGGTGTCATTACTCATGAGCGGGTCGATGGCGCCCCTGCCTTCTATATCAATCCGGACGCTTTTTACCCCTTTTTTGATTAAATAATGGGCAACCGCAGAGGCTCTTTGAACAGACAGGGCTTGATTGTTAATTTCGTCTCCCTGCGAATCGGTATGTCCGACAACCTTGATGCGAAGGTTTTGGGATTGCTTAAGTTCTGTAACAATTTTGTCCAGAATAGGGAACATTTTCCGGTTGATGTTGGTTTTTCCAGACAGAAATGAGTTGTTCGCCGGCAAAATGACCCTTAAGCTGCCATCATGCACACGGTTCACTTCAACACCCAGTGATTCTCTGTCTGAATCTTCAATGGATTTGGCGATTTTATCCCAGTTGCTGGGGGATAATGCCGTGCGACCGAAGAAACTGGATGTGGGTTTTCCGTCAGGGCCCATGTTCAGGCTGCCGGGGCCGGGGTTCAAGACGCAGCCGGTAAGCAGCGTGGAAGATGCCAGTAATAATCTCAAGGATGTAAAATGCCAGGAATTAATCATTTTCAACCCCATTTTTTTTGAATCAGGTGAGCAATGGCATCCCATAGCTCATTGACTTCGTTTACAGTCATGTCGGCCTGCCAGTCATGTATCTTGTCCTTATTGTTGCAGTATCCGTAGGAAACAGCAATAGTGGCCATATTGGCTGCTTTGCCGGCGATGATGTCCCGTTCGTCATCACCCACATAAATGCAATGTTCTGGCAGGCTGTTGGCGAGCCGGGCGGCATGGAGCAAAGGGGCTGGGTGAGGTTTGGTATAAGGCGTGGTGTCTCCGCACACATTGGCTGCGCTGCGGGCAGTTAGCTGGAAATGGTCAAACATGGGGAAAGAGAGGTCTTCCGCCTTGTTGGTGACAATACCCCAGCCCATATTGTTCTGGTCAATTTTGTCCAGAAGCTCATCAATTCCGTTAAACAGTCGACTGTTGGTGGTCATGCAGTTTTTATAGTCCTGCAAAAATTGCTGGCGGACTGTCTCGTATTCGATGTGGTCGGGCCGCAGATTCAGGGCTACCCCAAGCAGTCCTCTGGCGCCTTGTGATGCGTAGGGCCTTAAGGCGGCATATTCAAGGGCAGGCAGACCCCTGCGAATGCGTTGTAAATTGGCTGCATGAGCAAGATCAGGGGCGCTATCAACCAGCGTACCATCAAAATCAAAGAAAACTATTCTTCGCATTTACGAGTCGCTATCAAATAATTAACTGAAGTATCACTGCTGAGTTTATATTTTTCGGTTAAAGGATTGTATTCAAGTCCTTTCATGCCGATTAAATCAAGCTTCGCACGACGTGCACAGGAAACCAGTTCGCTGGGTTTGATGAAGCTGCCATAGTTATGCGTTCCTTTGGGAAGCAGGTTCATAATGTATTCGGCTCCTATGATGGCATACATGAAAGATTTCATGTTTCGGTTAAGTGTGGAAAAAAACACCCAGCCGCCGGGTTTAACCAATTTTGCACAGGCATTGATGATGGAAGCAGGATCAGGGACGTGCTCGAGCATCTCCATGCAGGTGACCACATCGTATTGTGCCGTGCGTTCCTGGGCGATTTGTTCAACCGCAATATTAAGGTATTCTACTTTTATACCCGACTCCAGTCCGTGTAACTTTGCAACAGTCAGTGACTTTTGGGCCAGGTCTATACCGGTCACTTTGGCACCGGCTGCTGCCATGCTTTCGGAAAGAATGCCTCCGCCACAGCCAACATCAATAATGGATTTGTCAGTCAGGGTGCCTGCCAGTGACTGAATCCATTCGAGCCTGAGCGGATTAATGGCATGTAAAGGTTTGAATTCACTGGTGGGATCCCACCATTTGGAGGCCAGGGCGCTGAATTTTTCCAGTTCAGCTGGGTCTGCATTGATGGGGTCGGAGGTGATGGCGGGAGTATTCATAGGGTTTTGTTCTTGAAACCTGAAAATAATCGGGACGTAAGTAGTAAGGATTCAAGTTTATCATAGGCCTGTAAAAACTGTCCTGAGGGCAGACAGTAAAAAGCCCCCAAATGGGGGCTTTTTACTGTAGGAAAAAAATACTTGCCTGCTAATTACTTGCGTGAACCTACGATTTCGATTTCTACGCGACGGTTTTTAGCGCGACCTTCACGGGTTGCGTTTGAAGCGATTGGGTCGCTTTCGCCTTTACCGGAAGCGATGATTTGATCTGCAGGTACACCTTTGGAGATCAGGTAGTTTTTAACAGCAGCAGCACGGCGCTCAGACAGGCCTTGGTTGTACTGTACAGTACCAATAGAGTCGGTATGACCAACAGCAATAACTGACTCAAGGTTCAGTTGAGTTGTTTGTTGAGCAACCTGGTCAAGGATGTTGCGACCTTCAGGTTTCAGGGTTGATTTGTCAAAATCAAAGAATGTATCAGCGTTGAACGTTACTTTTTGAGCAACGATGTCGGGTGATTGTGGAGCACCGCAGCCTTGAGCTGCTGTTGCAGGTGTCCAGAAGTTGTCACGCCAGCAATGTTCATTTGTGCCGTTCATCCAAACCAGACCGTATGGGTTTACCCAATTGTC
>LFRM01350245.1_pt1 | contig 25508 bp, 29 predicted proteins | sample 618341 | NCBI WGS metagenome assembly LFRM01 (sample SAMN03654438, study PRJNA283298) | anaerobic digester metagenome | isolation source: pool of bioreactors CSTR01a, CSTR02a, and CSTR03a thermophilic anaerobic... | place: Denmark: Kgs. Lyngby | collected 2014-05-21 | reverse complement strand
ACCTTAATCAGCGGTTGACCGTGGTTACACACAGGAATAACCACGCATACTTTAAACGCCTGCAGAGCATCCGCACTGGATTGTTCTGTGTTGCTGTGCTGCTGGATTGTTTTTTCAGGGTGAGCGTTAGCCATGCTGACCAGCCAAAAGTATACGCCCAGACGAGCAGGGCGTATCCGCCATAGTAAAAGCAAAATAGAGTTTATTTTTCTCAGGCTCAAAACGCAGACTTAACGACACCTCATCAGCAGGACGAACGAGCTGCTGAAATTTAAGTACTTCCATGCCTGCAAAATCACTAGGCAAAGACATATGCTGCTGTGCTAAGTGCAGCGCCCAGTCCACCTGTACCACGCCCGGTAACACCGGGGCGCTTGGAAAATGACCAGAAAAATAAGCCAAATCATGCGGGATTTTTAATTCAAGCTGCCAGTTAAAATCCGCACCTGTAACCTGTTTAACAATGGGTAATTTAGGTCGCTCTTGTTGCAAACTATCCATCACTTGGCTATGTATTATCTTGCCTTGCGCATTGAGCGGCAGCTGCTCAATAAAACGCCAACGTCTGGGCAGTGCCATCGCTTCGCAGTAACCTGATAAATGCTGCCTGAGTTGATCGGTTAACTGCCGACGACCACTGTTGCGCAGATGGTGTAATCCTTGTTCATTAAGCACAACCAAAGCTGAAATACTGGCACGACCGCTTTGTGTAACGGCTAGACACGCCTCTGCCACCCAAGGATGCTGCTGCAGACTGTCTTCTAAAAAAGGTAAAGAGATACGTTTTTCTTCCAACTTAACCACACGATCCAACCGACCTTTTAAAATAAAACTCTGCGGGGACAGTAACTCTACGGCATCGCTGGTGTATTCAGTCTCTACGGCAAGCCAAGGCGAGCAGACCGCCAACGCACCATTTTCTTGCTGACTGATGCACACCTGAGGAAAGGTGTGCCACTGTTGGCCACCTTGTCGCCAAGCAATACCACCTGTCTCTGAGCTGCCATACACCTCGGTAACGGATTGTTTGAGTTTTTCGGTCAAATCCAAGCCTGATTTTTCAGGTAATGCACCACCAGAGGAAAACACCTGTGCCACCTTGGCAAGCTGTGGCCAGTCTAAATTACTGCCCATGCGCTTAAGCAAAGCCGGACTACACAACCAAACAAAAGGCCGTTGCTGAGCGATACAGACCATGCTGTGTTGTTGTAATTCTTCGGCAAAAGGCAGGTGCTGACGGATAAAATAACGCCCTGCACACAACGGCCAGAGCAAACGAAATAGCAAGCCGTAAATATGCTGAGTAATAACACTACCCATAAAAACCGCTTGCTGTAGCGACTGGCCCCATAGTTGTTCCAGTACCTGCAATTCGTTATGCAATTGACGTAGCGTTTTTGGAATCAGCTTAGGCTGCGCGGTTGAACCTGACGTGGATAATATCAACAGCGGTTCATCAAGCGCTAAAGCAGCAGCGGGCAAGGGGTCGGTAAAAAAATCATGGATTTGACTGATATCAGAAATAAACACATCCACCTGAGCGCTCAAGCGTTGCTGCGTCTGCGCTTGCATATCACCGGGTAATATAACTTGTACCCCGGCGCGCCAAGCGCCCAGCAAAGCCAACGCCAAATCACCAGCGTCCAACAAATACAGGGCAATGCATTTAATGTTACGTTGCTTTAAACCACCGGCAAAACGCAGTGATTGCTCAATTAAATCCGCATGCTGAAGCTCAGGTGAACCAGCCAAGGTATGCGTGTGTTGTTGTAGCAATAAGTCTTGTAAATCAATCCAGCTCATGGTTTTTTTTTACTCGTTGACGAACTAACCACTCAATGGCAAACATCAAACCAATTAATAAATAGGCTATAAAGCCGTTATACAGCAGCCACCAAGAACGGGGGGCTGCAACCGTTAACCAAGCGGCCATAGCAGCGTTACAAAAGAAAAATACCACCCACGCCTGAGTAACTTTTCTTACATAGCCAACGGCATACTGGGGCAAATCCGCTTCTTGTAAGCGGGCTAATCGCTCAATGATAGGAGGTCCGTGATAAAGACTCGTCAAAAAAACAATACATAACATGACGTTGATTATCACTGGATACCAATGCAGCAAATCAGGGCTTTTAAATATCCACAGTACAGCGCAAAAAAGCAGCACCACAGCGGTCATTAAATAGTTTTTTGCTGCTGGAGCTAAGAGAGCTCGTCCCAACCAAACCAAGGCCAACAGCCCAGCAAAATACTCTGCAGACACCCGTTCAAAGCCATAATAAACAGCAAAAGGGTAAAGAATTCCGCTAATGACAATTAATGCGCCAACGAGCTGTTTCATTCATCTGCTTGATTAATAACGCTAGTAATAGCCTCTACTACATCACCGACTGTGCGCACCGCTTTAAACTGCTCTGCAGCAATTTTCTTTCCGGTTAATTGCTTTAAGTGATCAATCAAATCAATAGCATCAATGCTATCAATTTCTAAATCTTCATATAAATTTGCTTCTAAAGTAACCTGCTCTGCATCAAGCTCAAACAGCTCTACTAAAGCATCACGCAGCAAAGCAAAGATGTCGTCACGTGTCTGCATGTTGTACTCCTTAAATTATTGTTTGCTTGCAACAAAATTTGCTAATGCATTAATACTAGCAAAGTGCTGGCGCACATCCTTAGAATCGGCATCTATCTTAATTGAAAAATGTTTTTGTACCGCCAAACCAAGTTCCAGCGCATCTACTGAGTCCAAACCCAGTCCTTCACCAAACAGTGGCGCATCATTATCGATATCATCAACGCTGATATCCTCCAAACCCAGAGCATCGATAATCAAATTTTTCAAATCAAGGTGCAAATCACTCATTTTTGGTTAATTCCTGTGCGTAGTATGAATGGAGGTAAGCATCAAGTTTTCGTGATGCTATAGGTGTTGAATTATTTACCGCAAAATCCTGTGGGTTTATATCTTCACCCACAGTAAAACTAAAATTGGGTCGTCTTGGTGGAATGTTATACCAAGATTCAGCTTTAGTTAGAGTAGTAGGTCGCACACGAATCACCACCGGGGTAATCATCTTCGCCCCTCGCAATGCAATGGCAGCGGCACCACGATGAAACTTTGGCATTTCACCGGGTATGGTACGTGTTCCCTCGGGGAAGATAATCAGCGTTTGACCTTCTTTTAAAGCTGCAACTGTATCATCAAACATTTCCATACTGGCGTTATTACTGATGTAGCCAGCTGCGCGTAAAGTACCGCGCATGAAAGTGTTATGCCACAGGCTTTCTTTTACCACGCAATTTGCGTTACGGGTAAAAGCGATCAACACCACCACATCTATCAGCGATGGATGATTAGCTATGACCATCTGCCCGGGTCGCCCCAAACGCTCCCTATGTTTAACGCTGTAAGTCAACACACCAGTAAAACGCATAAATTCTACAAAAAGCCGAAAAATATTATGAATCAAACTGCGTACAAGCTCCCTTTTTTTTAAAGGATCGCGACAAAGTAAATTCACCAGCGGATAACCCACCAGCGTTAAAAACACACCGCCTAAACCAAACAAAAAGAAACTTAGGCCGGTAAACAATAAACGCCACAAATACGGAGGGCTATAGGCTTCTTTCATAGAGTTACTTGCCATTGCCAACAACGTGTATCAACAGAGTGAGTTACTTGGGTTGCTTGTTTAAGCAGCAGGGGTAAAAGGCTTAAAGCGTGCGGCCATGCTTGTTTTTTTAGTATTGATGGTTCTTTAGACAAAGATAAACTTAAAGACCAAGCATCACCCCGAGTCAATTGTAATGCCAGTGCATAAGCAAAAGGTACGTCTTTGATCCAAGGTAAATACAGCTCAGGCTGCTGTTCCTCAGCAATAATAAGCAAAACTGAGTCTGCTCCAGAACTAAGCAACAACTGCGCTTCGATTACGGCATGCTCCAAACCATCTTGCGTGGCTGCGATGGCTGTCATTTCACTTTCATCTTGGCGAAAAATTGACCATAAACCAATAATTGCATTGTGTACTGACAAACTAAAATGTGTGGGCGAAAGTATTTCTTGCTCAGCCATTTGCTTAAGTAAATTCAAATTACGCAGCGTTTCACCGTGGCGTGAGCAAAATACTACGGGTTGTTTAGGGCTTTGTTCCGCCAAAGGCCAAGCCACATGAAAAGCCATCCTGGCCAAAGGACTTAAGCGCCGACGCTGCATTGCTGGCAAAAAACTTACATCAGCAGCATCTTGACTGCTTAATTGTTGCGGATCAGCCAACCAGCCTAACCAATCCTCTTGCGTGGATAAACCAGGCGCCCAAGCACGCCAAGCGCTGATGTTAAATTTCATCCGTGATTGCTCTTAATCTAGTCAAAAACATGAGTTTGTCACCAAGCAACCAAAAAAATTAGAGGTTACCAAAGGAATTATAGTCGTAAATATTCGTTATTATCAGTAATAGCCTTATTAACCCCAAACTATACAGACGAATTTTATCACTATGTCCAAACCTATTTATAGCTTTGATGCGAATACAGGTTGGCTCAATGGAGCTATACACATTCCTTCACCCAACTTCAACGCACGTCCAAACAACGAAGTGTCCCTGCTGGTTATCCATAACATCAGCTTGCCGCCCGGCCAATTTGCTACGGGAATGATTGATGCTTTATTTACCAACCAGCTGCCAATAAATGCACACCCTTACTTTAAACAGCTGGAGGGTTTAAGGGTTTCCGCACATTTTTTAATTGAACGCAGTGGTGAAATTAAGCAGTTTGTCAGCTGTAATGACCGTGCTTGGCACGCTGGAAAATCATCCTTTCAAGGGCGTGAAAACTGCAATGATTTTTCTATAGGTGTGGAGTTAGAGGGAACCGATGATCTCGCCTACACAGATGAACAATATAAGTCATTGAATAACTTGAAAAATATTCTGCAAAAAAATTTCCCACTGATTAAGCAAGAGCGTATATGTGGCCACTCAGACATAGCCCCTGAACGTAAAACCGATCCTGGTATTGCTTTTGATTGGCTAAGAATTCAATGAAAGAGCTCTGTGGATAACAGCACTTTAAAGCTTGGGATAGGCTGTTGAGCAGACTGTTCATAACTGCACCTGTGGATAACCACTACTTTTATCCACAGCTTATGTAACGGAAGTCAGCAGCTTGTCCATGCTCAATGAACAGCTTCCGATTTTCCGTAAGTTCTTGATTTCAAATAGAATTAAAGTCTTACCAACAGAAAAACGCTGCAGTAGTAATAATAAAAATAATAAAAGATCTATTTAAAAGCTTTAAAAGCTATTACTAAGGCCAAGTCAAAAAATGGCTGCGAAAAATCCCAAAAAAATAAATCTCTAATTTCTATCTCCAAGCAAAGCTAAGCGTTGACCTTAGGTGATTAATTCAATAGAATCGCCGGTCTATTTTAACGGGGACCACTTCAGGGACCCATCTCATGTCCAAAGAAGTTTAGGTATCAATCCATGAAACGTACATTTCAACCAAGCGTTATCAAGCGCAAGCGTGACCACGGTTTCCGTGCACGTATGGCAACCACAGGTGGTCGTGCTGTGTTAGCTCGTCGTCGTGCCAAAGGCCGTAAGCGTCTAAGCGCCTAAATACACCTCACCAATGAATCAAGGCTTTAGCCGTGAAAAACGGCTGCTCAACGCGCATCAGTTTAAAGCCGTTTTTGATTCACCTGATTTTCGTTTATCAGGTCGATGTGTACTGCTACTAGCTCGCTTTAACCAACTCAAGCACCATCGACTTGGGTTGGTTATAGGCAAAAAAAATATAAAGCTTTCTGTAGAACGCAACCGTGTTAAACGGCAAATTCGTGAGCATTTTCGTACACAAGAGTTAAATTTTCTTGGTGTAGACGTTGTAATTATTGCTCGCAAAGGATTAGCCGACTTATCCAATAGTGAGTTACAACACGAGTTAACTACACTTTGGAAACGTTTACTAAAACAGTGTAACGCTAAAAGTAAAGCTTCCTTAGCAGCACCGGTAGGTAACCAAAATGCGTAAGCTGGTCGTATTACCTATTAAGTTCTATCGCTACGCTATCAGCCCTATGATGGCCAGCCATTGCCGTTTTTACCCAAGCTGTTCAGCCTATGCACTGGAAGCCATTGAAAAACATGGTAGTTTGAAGGGCGGATGGTTATCTGCACGTCGCATCAGCCGCTGTCATCCTTGGAATCCAGGTGGCTATGATCCCGTCCCACCAAGCCAATCAGAATCATCTTCAACCGTCGATATAGCCGAGTAATTATGGATATCCAACGTACGTTTTTAATTGTTGCACTAGCTATTGTTACCTATGCACTGGTTTTACAATGGAATCAGGATTATGGCCAAGTTGCTGATAATCCATCAGTAACCATTTCAAGCAGTGCACAACAGCAACCAGCCGTGCAGGATTTTAATACTGTAAATACTACTGACACAAAAAATAACGAAGACTTTAGTGTTCCAGCTGCAGTAGCTAATGCAAGTCAAGAAGCACCCAATACGCTTAACCAAGATCTAACACCCAGCAACACAGGTCTGATTTACGTAAAAACAGATGTGCTTGAACTCGCAGTAGATCCTGTCGGCGGCGATATTGTTGAACTTAAACTGAGCCAATATCCAAGACAAGCAAAAAACCCAGATATTCCTTTGCAGTTGTTTGAAAACAGCAGCGAGCGTGTTTACATCGCTCAGTCAGGTTTAATGGGTAAAAACGGTCCTGATGCATCAGGTGAGCGCCCACACTACAGCACAGAAAAACAGTATTATCAGCTTGTTGAAGGTGAAGACAGCCTCAATGTGGATTTTACCTTCAGCAAAAATAACGTTAACTACACCAAGCGTTTTACTTTTCATCGTGGCTATAACCAAAGCTGCACAGAGCGCCAAATTGAACAGCGCAAAAAAGAATGTATGAATGAGCTTGGTTACCAAATTGGCGTTACCTACTTGGTTGATAACCAAAGTAACGAAAATTGGCAGGGATCCTTATTAGCGCGCATCAAACGTGATGGTCAAGGCGATCCTTCTTCAACCACGGCTACCAATACTGCCACTTACTTAGGGGCTGCAGTATGGACTCCAGACGAACCCTACAAAAAATTAAAAATGGGTATGATGGATGACAAAGAGTTTAAACAAAAAGTAGAAGGCGGTTGGGTGGCATGGCTGCAGCATTATTTTGTAGCTGCATGGGTACCGGATAGCAGCACCACCAATACAATGTTTTCACAAAGACGCGTAGAGCCCTCTAAATTTTATGTGGTTGGCTATGCGAGTCCTGAAGTTCAGGTTGCACCAGGTGAGCATTATCAATTTAAGTCAACGCTTTATGCTGGCCCTAAGATTCAAAGCCACCTGAAGAAGCTATCACCCGGATTGGAGCTTACTGTTGACTATGGTTTTCTATGGTTTATTGCCCAGCCTATTTTCTGGTTACTAACCTTTATTCATAGCTTGTTAGGCAACTGGGGTTGGTCAATTATTTTGCTAACCGTAATTATTAAACTTATTTTCTACCCGCTTTCAGCAGCTAGTTACAAATCCATGGCGCGTATGCGTGGACTGGCACCAAAGGTTCAAGCATTAAAAGATAGCTGCGGCGATGATAAGCAAAAACTGTCGCAAGGCATGATGGAGCTGTACAAAAAGGAAAAAGTTAATCCTTTAGGCGGTTGCTTGCCTATTTTAGTACAGATGCCAGTGTTCTTATCCCTGTACTGGGTATTGTTAGAAAGTGTTGAAATGCGCCAAGTTCCTTGGATGCTTTGGTTGACTGACCTTTCCAGTAAAGACCCTTACTTTATTCTGCCAATCATCATGGGTATCAGTATGTTTGTGCAGCAAAAGCTTAATCCTGCACCCCCTGATCCGATGCAGGCTAAGGTGATGAAGATGCTGCCAATTATCTTTACCTTCTTCTTCCTTTGGTTCCCTGCAGGCTTGGTATTGTATTGGGTGGTTAACAACATCCTCTCGATTGCTCAGCAGTGGTATATTACTCGTAAGGTTGAACGGGCCATGGCAACTAAAGCTTAATGGCTTAAATGAAAAACAAACCCCGTACTTGCGGGGTTTGTGCTTTCTAGAGGTTATTAACGTGCAATACTCACAGGATACTATTGCTGCGATTGCCACTGCCCAAGGACGTGGAGGTGTTGGCATTGTTCGTGTTTCAGGTAGCTTAGCCGCACATATCGCTCAACAAATCTTAGCGGTTGAACCTAAGCCTCGTTATGCACACTATGGTGCATTCTATGCAGAGGAACAGCAGGCCTTGGATCAAGGCATAGCCTTATTTTTTAAAAGCCCGCATTCTTTTACGGGTGAAGACATTCTAGAGCTGCAGGGTCATGGTGGACCGGTAATTCTGGATATGTTACTGCAACGCTGTGTTGAGTTGGGCGCACGCTTAGCTCGACCGGGTGAATTCAGCGAACGCGCTTTTTTAAATGATAAATTGGACTTGGCACAAGCAGAAGCCATTGCCGATTTAATTGAAGCCAGCTCCGTTCAAGCAGCACGTAATGCTTTGCGTTCATTGCAAGGTGAGTTTTCTAAACAAGTGCATCAACTTACTGAGCAGTTGATAAGTCTGCGTATTTTCGTTGAGGCCGCCATAGACTTTCCCGAAGAAGAAATCGATTTTCTTGCAGATGGGCAGATTCTCAACCAGCTTACTCAGCTGCGCGAATCACTTACCCAAGTTATCCACAAGGCGGGTCAAGGTGTTTTATTGCGCGATGGTATGAATGTGGTAATTGCCGGTCGCCCTAACGCAGGAAAATCGAGCTTGCTTAATGCCTTGGCAGGCTACGAAGCCGCTATCGTTACTGATATTGCTGGCACTACTCGCGATACTCTTAAAGAACATATCCATATTGATGGTATGCCACTGCATATCACCGATACGGCAGGACTACGACAAACCAGCGATCAAGTCGAACAAATTGGTGTTGAGCGAGCGGTCAAAGCGATAACTGCCGCTGATCGCATTTTACTGGTTGTGGACACAACCAGCCCAGAAGCCGCTGATCCTTTCAGTTTGTGGCCAGAGTTTTTACAGCACGCACCAGATATCAGTAAAGTGACTTTAATTCGTAATAAAATTGACCTATCGGGTGAACAATTGGCTGTGGATAACTTTGCTGATGGACACTGCAGTATTAGTTTATCTGCACGGCAAGGGCAGGGGATTGAAGCGCTGCGTGAGCATTTAAAGCAGTGCATGGGCTATCAACAAACAACCGAAAGCACCTTTAGTGCACGTCGTCGCCACTTGGATGCTTTACAGCAAGCACAGAGTTTCTTAGAAAACGGTTATCAGCAGTTAACCCAAGTCAGTGCAGGCGAGTTGCTAGCTGAGGATCTACGCTTAGCACAGCAATGTTTGGCTGAAATAACTGGAGAATTTACTGCGGATGATTTATTGGGAAGGATTTTTTCTAGCTTTTGCATCGGTAAATAAATACCTGAATTTTTCATAGATTCTGTTTAGGCAGAAGCCGTATTGTGAAACAGTTGCGCAAAACCCTTAACAAAAAATTTTATTTGATAGGCCGACCATACAAATAATGCTATTTTAGGCAAAATAAATTACCTCTAGACGCAGCATATTCTGTGGCTATTGTATTTAATGAAAAATGGAGTTATCTATGCTGTTGTCGAAAACAAAATATTTGGTTATTACAAGTCTAGCTGCACTCCTAGCAGCCTGTGGTGGCGACTCTGATCTGGATAAAAAATCAGCAAAAACCCTTTACCAAGAAGCTACCCAACAGCTTTATGCAAAAGAAGCGCAATTTAATTTTAAAGCGGACGCGATAGTCGATATTGGTATTGAGAATCCTTTTCTTACGGACCTGAAAGTAAAACTATCTGGCGCGGTAAACAATAACGCACAGCGTTATGAGCTGATACCTGAGGTTGAAGCGGCTATTTTTAACTTTAAACTGCCTATTTTAGTGGATGCCAAGAAAAAAGACCTTTTGCTTAATCCGACCAATATCATTGATACGGCACTGATGTTTGCACCACAGGCAAACTCGGAGCTGCAGCAATATAAAAATAAATTTGTTCGCTTTAGCACGAAAAATTTTGAAATTGATGAAGAAGATATGGCTAAGGTGATTACAGTAATTTCTGAAGCAGTAGAAATGGGCTACGGCGCCATGAATGAATTTGCTAAAATTATCCCTGAGACCAGCATCAAGAAAATTGAGCTCAATGAAAAAGCTAAGCAGCTCAATGCCAAAGCGGTCTTAAAAGTAAGATTGGATGAGCAGCAAAGTAAAGAGTTGCAGCAACATATCAATACGTACCTCTATAACCAAGTAGCAGAAAACGAGAAACTGCCTGAAGAATTTAAAGAAGGTTTTCTACAAGGCTTGCTCGAAGCGAATAGTGATACGGGCTACGAAAGTTCTGAATCAGTGCTTTATTTGAACGACAAAGGACAAATAATTCACGAAAGCGACGTGTTTAATTATGAAATTGAGGGTGAGAAAGTCAGTATTACCATGACTATTGATTACTCAAACTATGGCAAAGCAAGTTTTACCATTAACCCGTCAGAAAATCAGATCATCGACTTCACTGAAGAAAAAATGCGTTCACTGCAACGCATGTAAGTACACAAAACTCTGAAAATAAGCCTAAATACTAGCCATTTTCAGAGCTTACTTTGCTATGACCTTCTCTAAAGCTGCGCAATTTTTTATACTAGCGCGTCTTTTCTCTGCAGGCTGAACTTGGTTTAGCCTGCTTTCTTGCATAATTGAAGCTGCTTTTCGGGGTCTATTGTGGATTATCCTTCTCGTTTTGATGTCATTGTCATTGGTGGTGGCCATGCTGGTACTGAAGCGGCTTTAGCCGCGGCACGCATGGGCGTCAAAACATTATTGCTGTCACACAATATCGAAACCCTAGGGCAAATGAGCTGCAATCCAGCGATTGGCGGTATTGGTAAAAGCCATTTGGTTAAAGAAATTGATGCCTTGGGTGGTGCTATGGCCACGGCAACGGACTATGCAGGGATTCAGTTTCGTGTGCTCAATAGCCGTAAAGGCCCAGCCGTACGCGCGACACGAGCGCAAGCTGACCGTATTCTTTATAAAGCAGCCATACGTAAAATTTTAGAAAACCAGCCTAATTTATGGTTATTCCAACAAGCAGTCGATGATCTCATTATTGAGCAAGATGTTGTGCGTGGCGCGGTAACGCAGATGGGTTTACGCTTTTTTGCCGATAACGTAGTGTTAACTAGCGGTACGTTTTTGGGTGGCACCATCCACATAGGCATGGAAAATTACTCTGGTGGTCGCGCCGGTGATCCGCCAGCCAATACTTTAGCTAAACGCTTGCGTGAATTGCCGTTTAGAGTGGCGCGGTTAAAGACCGGTACGCCACCACGAATAGATAGTCGTTCCGTTGATTTCTCTAAGCTAATTGAACAGCCCGGTGATACCCCTTTACCGGTGATGTCCTATTTGGGCAAAGTAGAACAACATCCACGGCAAATCAGTTGCTGGATTACCCATACCAACACTAAAACCCATGACATCATTTCTAGCAACCTTGATCGCTCGCCCATGTATGCCGGCGTGATTGAAGGGGTGGGTCCGCGTTATTGCCCTTCAATCGAAGATAAAATTACCCGTTTTGCAGACAAAGACAGCCATCAGGTGTTTTTAGAGCCTGAAGGCTTAGAAACCAATGAGCTGTACCCCAATGGCATTTCTACCTCGTTACCCTTTGATGTGCAGCTAGACTTAGTCCGATCCATGCAAGGCTTGGAAAATGCTTATATTATGCGTCCAGGCTATGCCATCGAATACGACTATTTTGATCCACGTGATCTGCACTACAGCTTAGAAACCAAGTGCGTTCAGGGTTTGTTTTTTGCTGGGCAAATCAACGGTACTACGGGCTATGAAGAAGCCGGCGTGCAAGGTTTGTTGGCGGGCAGTAACGCAGCGCTTCGCGCACAAGGCAAAGACAGTTGGCATCCAACCCGTGATGAAGCTTACTTGGGTGTGCTAATTGATGATCTGCTAACCATGGGCACGCAAGAACCCTACCGCATGTTTACTTCACGCGCGGAATACCGATTGATTCTGCGTGAAGACAATGCGGATATGCGCCTAACTGAAAAAGGGCGGGCAATTGGCTTAGTGGATGATGTGCGCTGGGCAGCATTTGAAACCAAACGCGAAGCCATCGAGCGGGAAGAGCAGCGTCTACGCAGTACTTGGGTACGCCCCAATACTGCCGAAGGGGATGCTCTGAGCAGTCACTTTAATATCCCGCTGGCCCATGAGTATAATTTACTCAACTTACTGACCCGCCCAGAGATAGATTACGCTGGCTTGAAAGCCGTGACAGGCACAGGGGTTGCTGATCAGCAGGTAGCTGAGCAGATTGAGATACGCACTAAATATGCAGGTTATATAACACGTCAACAGGGCGATATTGCCAAACTTAAGGCCAGCGAAAGCATTAGCATTCCAGCCGATTTGGATTACACAAAAATCTCTGGCTTATCCAAAGAAGTGCAACTGAAGCTCACTGACATCAAGCCGACTAACTTAGGTCAGGCATCGCGCATTCCGGGTGTAACTCCAGCGGCAATATCACTTTTGCTGGTGCAATTAAAAAGACGCCAAGCCAATCAAAACTTGGAGGTCAGTGAGCAATGAGCATCACAGATTCGCAGCGCAAAGCGCTTGTAGAGGGTGCCAAAGAGCTTGGATTAAACTTAACAGTTGTACAAATAGAACAACTGCTGTCTTACTTGGCTTTGTTAATTAAATGGAACAAAGCCTATAACCTAACTGCAGTAAGGAACGCAGAAGAAATGGTATCTCGGCATTTGTTAGATAGCTTGAGCGTGTTGCCTTTTGTTGAGCAGACTGGCGATACTTGGTTAGATGTGGGCAGTGGTGGGGGTATGCCCGGTATCATCTTGGCTATTATGCTGCCCAACAAGTTGTTTAGTCTGTTAGATTCTAACGGTAAAAAAACGCGTTTTTTAACCCAGGTAAAATTAGAGCTTAAACTGGACAATGTACAGGTTATCCACAGCCGTATTGAAGAGTACAAAACAGAGCAACCTTATCACGGGGTTATTTCTCGCGCCTTTAGCTCCTTGGCAGATTTTACTAACTGGACCGCGCATCTGGGCGATCAAGGCACACGCTGGCTGGCGATGAAGGGCGTACATCCAGATGACGAACTGCAGCAACTAGCGGCAGAATTTAAGCTCGATAGCTGCAATAAACTACAAGTACCAGGCTGTCAGGGACAACGACATCTTTTGCTACTTTCACGTAACTAGAACAGAGGTATTGCCATGGGCAAAGTTTTGGCTGTAGCCAATCAAAAAGGCGGAGTAGGTAAAACCACAACCTGTATCAACCTTGCCGCCTCCTTAGTGGCAACCAAGCGCCATGTTCTGGTCATCGATTTAGACCCACAGGGTAATGCAACAACAGGCAGCGGTATTGATAAACACGAGCTAGAGTATTCAGTGCTTGATGTGCTTACCGGCCAAGCCGATCTGGTGGATGTGATTCAAATATCAGAGCATGGCGGCTATCAAGTGTTGCCGTCAAACCGAGATCTCACTGCCGCAGAGGTTGTGCTACTGGAGTTAGAAAATCGTGAAAAAAGGCTTTTACATGCGCTGCAGCCCGTTCGTGATAACTACGATTACATCCTGATTGATTGCCCACCCTCCCTTAATATGCTGACGGTTAATGCGTTAGTGGCTGCCGATGCAGTACTAATACCTATGCAGTGTGAATACTATGCACTGGAAGGGCTGACAGATTTAATCGGAAGTATCCAACGCATTACCGCGAATCTCAATGCGGACTTAGAAATAGAAGGTATTCTAAGGACGATGTATGATCCGCGTTTAAGTCTGACCATGGATGTGTCAGAGCAGTTAAAACAACACTTTGGGCAAAAACTTTTTGATACGGTAATACCGCGAAACGTACGTTTAGCAGAATCGCCCAGTTATGGTATGCCTGTGCTGGCTTATGACAAACAATCAAAGGGTGCGTTGGCACATCTTGCATTAGCAGGAGAGTTGGCCAGACGCCACCGTAATAAGCAGCGCACCGCAACCGTTTTGTAAGGAATCAGTATGGCAGTTAAAAAACGTGGCTTAGGTCGTGGGCTGGATGCTTTATTAGGTGGCGCAAACGCAAGCAGCCAATACCACGAAGCCCAAGAGAATGAGCTATTACACATAGCAATCGATCGCATCCAGCCGGGCAAATACCAACCGCGCCGCGATATGGATCAAGCCGCACTTGAAGAGCTATCAAAATCGATTAAAGCGCAGGGCATCATGCAGCCTATCGTTGTACGCTCTGTTGGCAGTAATAAGTATGAAATTATTGCCGGTGAAAGACGTTGGCGTGCAGCGCAATTAGCTGAGCTTAAAACCGTGCCTGCCCTGCTTAAGCAAGTAGCTGATGATGCAGCTATCGCCATGGCATTAATAGAAAATATTCAACGCGAAGATCTTAACCCTATAGAAGAAGCCATTGCTTTACAGAGGTTGCAGCACGAGTATGAGCTGACTCAGCAAGAAGTCGCTGATGCCGTAGGAAAGTCACGGACCACAGTCACCAACCTACTGCGACTGATAAACCTGCCGGAAGAAGTGAAAATTATGTTGGCACATGGTGATATAGAAATGGGTCATGCACGTGCCTTGCTAGGACTTGCAGAGCCGCAACTGTTGTTTGCGGCGCGTCATGTTGTCGCAACCGGCTTAAATGTACGACAAACCGAAGCCTATATACGCAGCCTGCAAAAACCCAAAGCAAAACCTGTCACGCCAAAAGCGGATCCAGATATTCAACGCTTAGAAAAAAAGCTTGCTGAGCGTCTAGGTGCCAATGTGAAAATCAAACATACCGACAAAGGCAAGGGTCAATTAGTGATTAATTACGGCTCACTTGACGAGCTACAGGGTGTTTTGGCGCATATTCAGTAGATGTAAATCAAATATTATTATTAATAGCCTACATTTGAGTTGATAGAAGTGACACAGACACCTATACTCTCAGCGCAATTTTGTAGTAACGAATTGTAAGCACAGCAATTCAGGCCAAGGGCGATAGAAACAGTGGCTATACGTAACAAAACACCGTTTTATCGTTTAAGCATGTTTCGCGTGCTCATGGCACAAGCCGTTGTCACTGCACTATTGGTTGTCGTATGCGCAATAACTCTTGGAGTTGTCGCAGCGTACTCAGTGTTTTTAGGCAGTTCGATAGCTTTATTAGCCAACGCCTATTTCACGTACAAAGCGTTTAAGTATTTTGGGGCGCGCTCAGTGTCCGCTATTCTCCAGTCATTTTGGGCTGGACAGGTAGGAAAAATGTTTATGACAGCAGTGCTTTTTGCGCTGGTGTTTATAGCAGTGAAACCTTTAAACGTAGTACAGTTGTTCCTGGGTTACATTTTGATTCAACTGACTTCAGTGGTTACACTCTTTTTTAGTAAAAATTTGTAAACGTCCGGGTTTGAGGCATATATGGCAAATAGCAATGCTGAGTATATCCAGCACCACTTACAAAACTTAACTTTTGGCAAAATAGACGGCACTTGGCGTATTGCTGAGACCACCCAAGAAGCACTAGACATGGGTTTCTGGGCCATTCACCTTGATACCATGGCCATGTCACTTTTGATGGGCTTTGTGTTTCTATTTATCTTCAGAAAGATAGCAAAACGAGCTAATTCAGGCGTACCAACAGGTATGCAGGGCTTCGTTGAGGTCACCGTCGAATTTGTACAGAACATGGTTCGCGATACTTTCTATGGTCGTAGCCCGCTTATAGCACCGTTAGCATTGACTATTTTCATGTGGATCCTGCTGATGAACAGCCTGAAGTGGATTCCAGTCGATGTAATCCCAAGTATCGCTGCTGCAATAGGTATTCCGAGCTTTAAATACGTCCCAACCGCTGATCCAAACGCTACGTTTGGCATGTCGATTGGTGTGTTTATGCTGATTATTTTTTACAGTTTCAAAGTTAAAGGCGTAGGCGGCTTCAGTAAAGAGCTAGCGTTCACACCTTTTAACCACTGGTCACTCATTCCCGTAAACCTGGTTCTTGAAATACTAGGCTTGTTAACCAAACCATTCAGCCTTGCGCTGCGTTTGTTCGGTAACATGTATGCGGGTGAAGTTGTATTTATTTTGATTGCGCTACTGCCATTTTGGATTCAGTGGTCGCTATACGGGCCTTGGGCGATTTTCCACATTCTGGTAATTCCGCTACAAGCCTTTATTTTCATGGTGCTGTCGATCGTATACCTGAGCGCAGCCCACGAAAGCCATTGACGCGAAAGCGAGCGTTAATTTTAACCTTAGACTATAACTTAACTTTGAAACTCTAGGAGTAACTATGGAACTCGTAATTTTATCAGCAGCGATCATCATCGGTATGGGCGCACTGGCCACTGGTATTGGTTTTGCTTTACTGGGCGGCAAATTACTGGAATCAACAGCACGTCAGCCTGAGCTGGCTCCACAGTTGCAAACCAAAACCTTCATTATGGCTGGTCTACTTGACGCCGTTCCAATGATTGGTGTTGGTATTGCTATGTACCTGATCTTCGTTGTAGCACCAGGAATGGCTGGTTAATCACGCGATTTCATTAGTACGGCAGCAAAGTTTGTCTGACGTAGGATGTTATCTTTGGATAAACAATGAAATGGCATGAGGTGCATCAATGGCTATTAACATGACTCTCATAGGTCAATTGATTGCCTTCGCTATTTTCACCTGGTTTTGCATGAAGTTCGTATGGCCACCCATCACGAACGCAATGGATGCGCGCCAGAAGAAAATTGCTGAAGGCTTAGATGCAGCAGGACGTGCTGAGCGCGACCTTAAACTTGCTCAAGAAAAGGCAGCAGAAATGCTGCGTGAAACTAAGCAAGCAGCTGCTGAGATTATTGAGAAAGCCAACAAGACTGGAAACGATATTGTTGAAGAAGCAAGACAGCATGCACGCAATGAAGGCGAACGCCTAATTGCAGGCGCTAAAGCTGAAATCGATTTAGAAGTGAATCGCATTAAAGAAGATCTTCGCAAACAAGTTTCAGTCCTTGCAGTGGCAGGTGCAGAAAAAATCCTCGGTGCTACCGTGGATGCGAAAGCACACAATAAATTGGTCGAGCAATTGGCCGCAGAACTTTAAGCGAGGCAAGCGATGTCGAATTCCAATACGCTTGCACGACCTTACGCAAAAGCTGCTTTTGAATACGCAGCTACGGCAAGCAAAGAAGAAGCATGGAGTAACATGCTATCTTTTGCAGCAACTGCGGTTGCGCAAGCTGAGGTTGTTAAGCAGTTAGGTAATCCTGAGCTTAATAAAAAAGGTAAGGTCACGTTTCTTATACAGCTGTGTGAAGGCAATGTAGATAACGAGTTTTCGAATTTTCTCCATCTTTTGGGTGAAAATGATCGTTTGACTCTGTTACCAACAATTTATGAGATTTTTACTGAATTGAAGGCAGATAGAAATCGTTCATTAGACGTTGAAGTAGAATCTGCATTTGAATTAAGCGCAGCACAATTAAAAACACTAGCTGCCGCCTTATCTAAGCGGCTTGATCGTACCGTTCATCCCAAAGCGACTGTTAACCCCGCTTTAATTGGCGGTTTACACATACGCGCTGGTGACTTAGTAATAGACGGTTCGATCCGCGGCAAACTAAATAAGTTAGCCGAAGCGTTGAAATCCTGATTTGAGGGACAAATGGCATGCAGCAACTGAATCCTTCCGAGATTAGTGAGATTATCAAGCAGCGTATTGCAAAGCTTGATGTTTCTGCACAAGCCCGTAACGAGGGCACTATCGTCAGCTTGTCTGACGGTATCGTACGTATTCACGGCCTAGCCGATGTAATGTACGGTGAAATGATTGAATTCCCTGGTGGAATCTTTGGTATGGCATTGAACCTGGAGCGTGACTCCATCGGTGCTGTAATTCTAGGTTCATTCGCAGGTTTAACAGAGGGTATGAGCGCCAAATGTACCGGCCGTATTTTGGAAGTTCCAGTTGGTAACGAACTTCTAGGTCGCGTTGTGGATGCTTTAGGTAACCCTATTGATGGCAAAGGTCCTTTAGGCACCACGCTAACTGACGCGGTAGAAAAAGTAGCACCTGGTGTTATTTGGCGTAAGTCAGTTGACCAACCTGTTCAAACGGGTTATAAATCAGTCGACTCCATGATTCCAGTAGGTCGTGGTCAGCGTGAGTTGATTATTGGTGACCGTCAGATCGGTAAAACGGCTCTGGCGATTGATGCCATCATCAACCAGAAAGACAGTGGCATTAAGTGTGTGTACGTGGCTATTGGTCAGAAACAATCGACCATTGCGAATGTCGTACGCAAGCTAGAAGAAACAGGCGCGTTGGCCAACACCATTGTTGTGGTAGCCAGTGCTTCAGAATCTCCTGCGCTTCAGTACTTAGCTCCGTACGCAGGCTGCACCATGGGTGAGTTTTTCCGTGACCGTGGTGAAGATGCGTTAATCGTTTACGATGACCTCTCTAAGCAAGCTGTTGCATACCGTCAGATTTCTTTGTTGCTACGTCGTCCACCAGGACGTGAAGCTTACCCAGGTGATGTTTTCTATCTCCACAGTCGTTTGTTGGAGCGTGCGTCACGTGTATCTGAAGAGTACGTTGAAGAGTTCACCAAGGGCGAAGTTAAAGGTAAGACCGGTTCATTGACCGCTTTACCTATTATTGAAACCCAGGCAGGTGACGTTTCTGCGTTCGTACCCACCAACGTAATTTCTATTACTGATGGTCAGATTTTCCTTGAGTCAGCAATGTTTAACTCAGGTATTCGTCCAGCGGTGAACGCGGGTATTTCGGTATCTCGTGTAGGTGGTGCGGCACAAACGGGTCTGATTAAGAAACTGTCTGGTGGTATTCGTACAGCCTTAGCACAGTATCGTGAATTGGCTGCTTTTGCGCAGTTCGCTTCTGATTTGGATGAGGCAACACGTAAACAGCTAGAGCATGGTCAGCGTGTTACTGAACTGATGAAACAAAAGCAATATGCGCCTATGTCCATCGCTGATATGGCAATTTCTCTGTATGCAGCAGAACGTGGCTTCTTAGAAGATGTAGAAGTCAATAAAGTAGGTGCATTTGAGGCGGCTTTGTTAGCCTTCTTTAAGCGTGAGTTCGCCGACCTAGTGTCGACCATGAATAAAGAAGCGGCCTTTACTAAAGAAATCGATGCTGCCTTGAAAGAAGGTATCGAGAAGTTTAAGGCAACTCAAAGCTGGTAATTCGCAGCGGAGGCTTTTAGCCTCCTTCTGCTAACCAGAAGGGTGTCAAATGGCAGGCGCAAAAGAGATTCGCACAAAAATTGCGAGCATCAAAAATACGCAAAAGATTACAAGCGCCATGGAAAAAGTGGCGGTCAGCAAAATGCGCAAGGCACAGCAGCGCATGGGTGCTGGTCGTCCTTATGCAGAACGTATTCGACAAGTAGTTGGCCATCTGGCTCAAGCTAATACCGAATACAAGCATGCATTCATGGTTGAGCGTCCAGTGAAACGCGTAGGCTATATACTCGTGTCAACTGATCGTGGTCTTTGCGGTGGTCTGAACTTTAACCTGTTCAAAAACTTGATTAGCAATTTTCAAGAATGGCAGCAACAAGGCGTAGAAGCCGAGTTCTGTGTAATAGGTAATAAAGGTGCTAGTTTTTTCCGTAGCTACGGCGTAAAAATTTCAGCTGCAGTCGGTGGATTAGGTGAAGAACCTGAAATTAATGACCTGATCGGCAGTATTAAAATTATGCTAGATGGTTTTATGGAAGGTCGCATCGATCGTCTATACTTGGTGTCGAATAAATTTATCAACACCATGACCCAAAAACCTGCTGTTGAGCAGCTGGTTCCTTTGGCCGTAGATGAGAAAGTCGAAAACAGCCGTTTAGGTAGTTGGGATTATATATATGAGCCAGGTGCTAAAGAGTTACTTGATGCACTAATCGTTCGTTATATCGAATCTCAAGTTTACCAATCGGTAGTAGAGAATGCTGCCTGTGAGCAAGCAGCTCGTATGATCGCGATGAAAAATGCGACTGACAACGCCGGTGACCTTATTGATAACCTGCAGTTGGTTTATAACAAGGCTCGTCAAGCAGCTATTACCCAAGAAATTTCTGAAATCGTTGGCGGCGCAGCCGCGGTTTAAGAACGGTTCAAATATTCAGAGGACCAGATATGAGTAGCGGACGTATCGTTCAAATTATCGGCGCCGTCATCGACGTGGAATTTTCACGTGAAGATGTGCCGAACATTTATGACGCACTGCAAGTTCAGGGCGTTGAAACTACACTCGAAGTTCAACAACAGTTGGGTGACGGTGTAGTACGTACTATTGCCATGGGTTCGACCGAAGGTCTAAAACGTGGTTTAGAAGTAGTTAACTCAGGCGGCCCAATTACCGTACCTGTGGGTGTTAAAACCCTAGGACGTATTATGGACGTACTAGGTAACCCAATTGATGAAGCCGGTCCTATTGGCGAAGAAGAGCGTTGGGGTATTCACCGTTCAGCGCCTACTTATGCAGAACAAGCCGGTGGTAATGAAATTCTAGAAACAGGTATTAAGGTTATTGACCTTGTTTGCCCGTTCTCTAAAGGTGGTAAAGTTGGTCTGTTCGGTGGTGCCGGTGTTGGTAAAACCGTAAACATGATGGAACTGATCCGTAACATTGCTATTGAGCACAGTGGTTATTCAGTATTCGCTGGTGTAGGTGAGCGTACTCGTGAGGGTAACGACTTCTACCACGAAATGAAGGATTCCAACGTTCTTGACAAGGTAGCACTGGTTTACGGTCAGATGAACGAACCACCGGGTAACCGTTTACGTGTTGCACTGACAGGTTTGACCATGGCGGAGAAATTCCGTGACGAAGGTCGTGACGTACTGTTGTTTATCGACAACATTTATCGTTATACCCTCGCTGGTACTGAAGTATCTGCACTGTTAGGCCGTATGCCTTCAGCGGTAGGTTATCAGCCAACATTGGCGGAAGAGATGGGTGTTCTGCAAGAGCGTATTACCTCTACTAAAGCAGGCTCCATTACTTCTATTCAAGCTGTTTACGTACCTGCGGATGACTTAACTGACCCATCCCCAGCCACTACGTTTGCTCACTTGGATGCCACCGTTGTACTGTCACGTGACATTGCTTCGTTGGGCATTTACCCAGCCATTGACCCACTGGACTCCTCATCACGTCAGCTGGATCCATTGGTTATTGGTCAAGAGCATTACGATTGTGCACGTGGCGTACAGTATGTATTGCAGCGCTACACAGAGCTTAAAGACATTATTGCTATTTTGGGTATGGATGAATTGTCTGAAGAAGATAAGCAACTGGTTACGCGTGCGCGTAAAATCCAGCGCTTCCTATCTCAGCCGTTCTTCGTAGCTGAAGTATTTACTGGTGCACCAGGTAAATATGTCTCCTTGAAAGAAACCATCCGTGGCTTCCAAGGTATCCTCAATGGTGACTATGACGATCTGCCAGAACAGGCGTTCTACATGGTAGGTACCATTGATGAAGCTATTGAAAAGGCAAGCAAGCTGTAATTGCGAACCTTTTAGCAAAAGTAATTTGGTGGCGACTGCATAAGTCGCTGCCAGCACTCTGAGGCGATTAATATGGCCATAACAGTCCACTGTGACATTGTTAGTGCAGAAGAAGAGCTGTTCTCCGGCTTGGTTGAAATGGTGATTGCCCATGGACATATGGGTGACATAGGTGTTTTGCCTGGTCACGCGCCATTGCTATCAACGATTAAGCCAGGTCCTGTGCGCGTCATTAAGCAGGGCGGAAAGGAAGAGGTATTTTATATCTCTGGTGGCTTTATCGAAGTTCAGCCCAATATGGTTAAAGTGCTAGCTGATTCAGCCATCCGTGCAGCGGATCTTGATGAAGCTGCAGCGATGGAAGCTAAGAAAGCAGCTGAAAAAGCAATACTTAACCATTCTGCTGACTTGGATTATTCTGCAGCATCTGCGCGCTTGGCTGAAGCTGCGGCGCAACTACGTACTATCCATGAATTACGTAGAAAAGTAGGCCGCTAACAGGTTTTAGTCTTCGCTGTGAAAAGAAAAGGGTAGCTTATTTATATAGCTGCCCTTTTTTATTTATACTAGTCCAAACAATCATGCAGCATACGTAGGAGTTTTTTTATGTCTCTGGATATCGTCATTCTAGCTGCGGGCCAGGGTACGCGTATGCGCTCATCCCTCCCCAAAGTACTGCACCCCATTGCTGGCAAACCTATGCTGGCTCATGTAATTGATGCGGCAAGAGCATTACAGCCCAATAGCATTCAGGTTGTCATTGGGCATGGTGCAAAGCAGGTTACCCAACAATTAGCTGCTGATGATGTCACTTTTGTCATGCAAACAGAACAACTGGGTACGGGCCATGCTGTAGCGCAAGCAATACCTAACCTTAACGCCGATACCCTGTTAGTTCTCTACGGAGACGTACCGTTAATACATCCCAGCACCTTAAGCAGACTTTTGCAGGGCGTGACCGAAAATACAATGGGCTTACTGACTGTTAATTTAAGCGATCCTACAGGTTACGGGCGCATTGTTCGCGATAATCAACAGCAGGTAACAGCCATTGTTGAACACAAAGATGCCACGCCTGAACAGCTAACAATTTGCGAGGGTAACACGGGCATCCTTGCAGCATCACGCCAGCATATGGTGCAGTGGTTAGGTCGGTTATCAAACCATAACGCCCAAGCAGAATATTACTTAACCGATATTATCGCGATGGCCGTCGCGGATGGTGTGGCGATACACACAGAAACAGCTACAGAGCCTATGGAAGTTCAAGGTGCGAATGATCGCCAGCAACTAGCAAGCCTTGAGCGTTTTTATCAATTTCAACAAGCTAACGTGCTGATGGCGCAGGGTGTTACCTTGCTGGATCCAGCACGCCTCGACATTCGTGGCACAGTAAAGGTTGGTCGCGATATCACCATTGATATCAACGTTATTCTCGAAGGAAATGTTGAGATTGAGGATAACGTCAGTATTGGTGCAAATTGCGTCATTAAAAACTCTATCTTAAGAAGTGGCGCGATAATCAAAGCCAACTGCCATATAGAAGGTAGTGAGGTTGGTCCAGAAGCAGACTGTGGACCATTTGCTCGATTACGCCCAGGCACCAAGCTTGAGAAAAATGCCCATGTGGGTAATTTTGTGGAGCTTAAAAATACGCATTTAGGTGTAGCCGCGAAAGTAGGGCATCTAACCTATTTAGGTGATAGCGAAATCGGTGCGCGTACCAACATAGGCGCCGGCACCATCACCTGTAATTATGACGGTGCTAATAAGCATAGAACGGTTATGGGTGAGGATGTGTTTATTGGTTCGAATAGCTCCATTGTTGCCCCAATAACCCTAGGCGATGCAGCTACTACAGGTGCTGGATCAACAATTACTCAAGATGTTCCGGCGCACACCTTAGCGATTGGCCGGGGTAAACAGCGCAATATTGCAAACTGGGCAAGGCCACAAAAAAAGAGCTAGATGCTCAGTAAAAAACTTGATTGTTTTCAGCTATTTGGCGGTTTAGGGTCCAATAATCATAAAGAATACCTAGTAAAAATAGGCCGCCTGTACACAGATATAAAATACCGGTGAGCCATTTACCTAGGTAAAAGCGGTGAATACCAAAAACACCTAAAAACGTGAGCAGTAACCAAGCTAGGTTGTAGTTGTAGCGACCGGATAAGTAGTTTTGATTAACTTGGCGATTCATTGCAGGAATGAGGAATAAATCAATTATCCAGCCCACAAAAAACAATCCAAGAGTAAAAAACCAGATAGTCCCAGTGATAGGGCGACCATAATAAAATCTATGAGCGCCGATAAAACCAAAGATCCACAGTAGATATCCAAATACTGGTGTGTGATTTCGTAGTGAGTAATTCATAAGATGGGCGTTAACAATAATGTCTAAAATATTCAGAGTAGCTCTGTGTGTGTTTACGCTGTACCTAACCGGCTGTTCAGCAATTAATGTAGAGAAAAAATATCGCAGCAACAGCTATGACAACAGAATACAGTGGATCGTTCTGCACTATACCTCAGCCGACTTTGAGGACTCCTTGCACCTGTTAACAAATACAGCTGTCAGCAGCCATTATTTAATCAGTGAACAGCCCGTTAAAGTGTATCAATTAGTCGACGAAAGCAAGCGCGCTTGGCATGCAGGGGATAGCTCATGGCATGGTCGCACATGGTTAAATGCAACCAGTATAGGTATAGAGTTGGTGCATCCGGGCTATACCGAGCAGGCAGGGGAGCGAATTTGGCATGACTGGTCAACCGAGCAAATAGACAGTCTGATTGTTCTTTTGCACGATATTTTGCACAGATACCAGTTACCCATTGAAAGCGTTATTGGTCATAGTGATATAGCACCACAGCGTAAAGTAGACCCAGGCCCCAAGTTTCCTTGGTCAAGACTGGCGCAAGAAGGCATGATTCGCTGGCCATTAACAACTGACATTGATTTTTACAAGCCCATATTTCTTGTTGAGCTGCCCGATGCATTGTGGTTCCAAGAACAACTAGCGGCATTGGGTTATGCCATACATCAGAGTGCAGAATTTGATGAGCAGACCCAGCGCGTCATAAGCGTACTACAGATGAAGTACCGCCCTAGTGACTTTTCAGGCACAGCAGATGCTGAAACGGCGGCTATCCTTCAATCGCTTACAGAGCAGCAAAAACAGGCACAGGAAAAATAATGCTAAACACGCTTTGGTTAAGCTTTTTTATCGTAGCCACTGTAGCCGGCTTGACCCAGTGGCTGCAAGGTGATGCCACGGTGTGGGCGGCGATGGTAGAAAGCCTGTTCAGCATGGCTAAGCTGTCAGTTGAAGTGATGATTTTGCTGTTTGGCACGCTTACTCTTTGGTTAGGGTTTCTGCGTATAGCGGAGCAGGCGGGTTTGGTAGAACGTGTAGCAAGACTATTATCGCCTTTATTCTCCAAACTCATGCCTGAAGTGCCACGCGGACACCCAGCTTTGGGTTTAATAACCATGAACTTTGCCGCTAACAGTCTAGGCCTAGATAATGCCGCAACACCTATTGGCCTAAAGGCGATGCGCTCGTTACAAAGTTTAAATAGCTCGTTAACCACGGCTAGTAATGCACAAATCCTTTTTTTAGTACTAAACGCATCCTCCTTGACGCTATTGCCCGTTACTATCTTTATGTACCGAGCTCAGCAAGGTGCTGCTGATCCAACGCTCGTTTTCTTACCAATCCTTTTAGCGACCAGCGCCTCAACGTTAGTGGGGCTTGTGTCTGTAGCCTTTATGCAGCGTTTGAAAATTTGGCATCCTGTAGTACTGGCTTATTTGCTT
>LFRM01183733.1_pt3 | contig 25512 bp, 21 predicted proteins | sample 618341 | NCBI WGS metagenome assembly LFRM01 (sample SAMN03654438, study PRJNA283298) | anaerobic digester metagenome | isolation source: pool of bioreactors CSTR01a, CSTR02a, and CSTR03a thermophilic anaerobic... | place: Denmark: Kgs. Lyngby | collected 2014-05-21 | reverse complement strand
TTAGATAAAACAAGAACCGTAGGAACTACGGGGATAGCTTGGTAAATAAGAGACACCGCTGTGAGCATAGAAATACGCCATCAAGTATGCTCTATTCCCAAGAAGCTCCCACTTCAAGCGTTAAAACCGTTAGGTTTAGCTAAGTGGTGAGTAGTTCACGAATGTTCTGTTAAAACAGAAAACATAATTCTCACACATTCTTCCAATTTCATGGGTTATAATAGAAATGATCTAAAAAACTTGAAAGGATGGATGCTAGATGCAGCTGTCAACATTACTCCAATCAATTGAAATACTTGAATCATATATGCCTTTAGACGATTTAGAGGTGGATTTTATTAGCAATGATTCCAGACAAATTCATGCGTCCTCTTTATATATTGCGATAGAAGGAGCCCATGTAGATGGGCATTCTTTTTTAAATGATGTTTATAAAAAAGGAGGGCGAGCAGCAATTGTCGAAACCATCGACAAAAGTCTCCCCTTAGCTCAATACCGAGTAGCCAACTCTAGGCGTTCCTGGAGTAGTTTATCGGCAACTTATTTTGGACATCCCACAGAAGATATGTTTGTTTACGGAATTACGGCTACCAACGGTAAGACCACGATAGCTTACATGTTAGAGGAAATCTTACAAGCAGCGGGGAAAAACACAGGACTAATAGGAACTGTGAAAATCCGAACTGGTAAAGAAACTACAGCGGCTTCTATGACAACCCCCGAGAGCTTTGAATTGCAAGGCTACTTAGCTGAAATGAAAAAAGCGCAAATTGATACAGTAACGATGGAAGTCTCTTCTTTAGCCCTGGAGCAAGACCGGAGTGCTGATGTAGCTTTTGATGTGGTTTCATTTAATAACTTTTCCAGAGAGCATATTGACCAACATGGGAGTTTGGAAGTTTATTGGAATTCAAAAGCAAAATTAATGACTGAGGCTGACCCAGCTACAGCTACCATTTTAAATGTTTCAGATGAGAAAATACGAGAGCTTAAAGACAAGACTTCCGGGCAGGAACTCACTTATTCAACCAATTCAAGGGAGGGTGATCTGTATCCTGAAAACATTGATTTATCGGGCAACAACCCTAAATTTACTTTGGTAGTTTCTAGGGATATTTATTTAAAGGGGAAAAAGCCGATTGTAATTCCAGCTCAGCGAATCCCAATTGAATTATCAACCCCCGGTGTTCATACAATAGCCAATGCCATGGCTTGTTGTGCTATGGCCCTTTGTCAAGGGATTAAAGCTGAGGCCGTTCAACAAGGGTTGAAAAATTTCCGAGGTTTAGAGCGCCGCTTTGAGTTGATTTATGATGGTCCTTTTAAGGTGATTGATGATCATTTTGCGAACATGGACAATATCGAAACCTCATTAAAAAGTTTATCGGGTCTTCATTACAAGAAGTTACATATGGTTTATGCTATTCGTGGAAATCGTGGTGTAACTGTGAATCGAGAGAATATTCAGACCCTAGCTAAATGGCTACCAAAGTTGAATATGGATGAGATTATTGTGACAGAAACAAAGGGTGAGGTCACCGCAAAAGATTTTGTTTTTCCAGAGGAAAAAGAAGTTTTTTTTGAAGAAATCGCTAAAACTCCTTTAACAGTAACTTTTCCAGAAACAATGGATGAAGTGCTAGAATACGCTTTAAAACAAACCGAACCAGGTGATATTATATTTTTGGCAGGCACCCAGGGAATGGACATGGGGGGGCGGAAACTGTTAGAAAAATTAAGCGAAAAAGATCCAGATCATCGAGAAGAAATCATGGCAACGGTTCAGGATCGAATTTGCGGGTAGTTAAACTATAAAACCAAGCAGAATATGTAGAAAAACAATAAATTAGATTTAGGGTATAAATGTTCTAGGTTAAAAGTTCAGAATTAGGAGCTCCAGACTTTGTGCTCTACCAGAAAGTTGTCCTTCATTAAATTAACTGAAGGCCCCAGCAGCTTTACAAGTTGCAATGAAAGAAAGTAAGAGGAAGGATGGAGCGAATGACAAAAATTGTTTTGACCGGCGGAGGGACAGCCGGACATGTAATTGGGAACTTGGCTATTTTGCCAGGGCTAAAAAAAAGAGGCTATGATTTAGCTTATATTGGTTCACACCATGGCATTGAACGTGAATTAATCCAGAAAGAAGGGATTTCCTATCACCCCATTGCTTCAGGAAAACTAAGGCGCTATAGGTCTTTAAGGAATGTGACGGATGTTTTTCGTGTGATGAAAGGTTTATTCGATGCATTAAGGGTGCTTCGAAAAGAAAAACCAGATCTTATTTTTAGTAAGGGAGGTTATGTAACGGTACCAGTAGCTATAGCAGCTGCCTTATTACGAATCCCTTTTATTGGCCATGAATCAGATATTACGCCAGGGCTTGCAAATAAATTAGCGGCACGCTATGCAACCAAAATGCTGGTTACATTTCCTGAAACTAAAACAGCTTTTGGCGACAAGGGAATAGTTGTAGGATCCCCGGTGCGCCAAGAACTTTTCTCAGGCGATACGAAAGCCGCTTATAAGTTCCTTCAATTTGAACCAGGTCGACCTGTACTGCTTGTAATGGGCGGGTCTCTTGGTGCTGGCTTTTTAAATGATACAGTTTGGGCCAACCTTGATCGATTATTGATGGACTACCAAGTAGTGCATCTAGTAGGGAAGGGTAATATTAATCACAACTTAGATCATCGACCAGGCTATCGACAACTTGAATATATCGGTTTAGAAATGAAAGATGTCTTGACCCTAGCTGACTTCATTGTCTCTCGAGCAGGATCTAATTCGATTTTTGAGTTTTTGGCTCTTAAAAAACCGAATCTTTTAATTCCTCTGGATCTTAATCAAAGCCGGGGCGACCAAATTGAGAATGCGAAATCTTTTGCTAAAGCAGGTTATTCTTTGATGCTTCGTGAAGGGGATTTTACTACGGAAGCTTTTTTTGATCAACTAAACAAGCTTCAAATGTGTAAGACGGATTTCATCAAAAATATGGACCAGGCAGTGGTTCAAGGGTCATTGGAAAAGATTTTAGGGGTGATTGATGAAACCCTTGAAAATCAGCAGCGCTATAAGAGGAGAAAACAGCCCATCAAACAGGAAAAGGCTCCTTTCTTCGAGAAAAATATCGATAAAGACTCTGAAAAATAAACCGTAAATAGATGAACCTTCACATAGCTCCATCATATTGAAATCGGTTTAACTTTTCGTGAATAGTAGCCCGACGACTAAAAATCGTCGGGCTTTGTCGTATAATAGCAACAAGAAGTAGGCCTTAAAATGGGCAATCTATCACATATTGGAGGTAAGAATGAAAATTATTTTTTCTGGTGGAGCTGGTTCTGTAACGGGTTCATCACACTTAATAGAAGTCGGAGGTCATCAAGTTCTATTGGATTGTGGCCTATATCAAGGGGCAGATGCAAGAGAGCGAGGTAATGAAGAGTTCCCGTTTGATCCAGCCAAAGTGGATTATTTAGTTTTATCCCATGCTCACATTGATCATTCGGGTCGAATTCCGATGCTATACAAAAAGGGCTTTAAAGGAAAGATTATTTCAACTTCACCAACCTACGACTTATGCGAGATTATGTTGCGGGATTCAGCATATATTCAAGAGCAGGATGCTGAACGGGAAAATCGTCGCCGTCGTCGTGGAAGGAAAAAGTTAGTGGAACCCATTTATACCATTAAAGATGCTGAAGCAGTACTGAAACTTTTTGACCCAATTGATTATAAAGAAAAAATCCAGCTTTTCGAAGGGTTCCAAGTGAGATTCCAAGACGCAGGTCACATGCTTGGATCAAGTTTTGTAGAACTTTGGATGAAAGACAAAGACACGGAAGAGGTTAAGCTTGTTTTCTCCGGAGACATAGGAAATCATAATATTCCTTTAATGCGTGAGCCTCATTACATTGAGGAAGCAGATATTCTTATCATGGAATCAACCTACGGTGACCGGCTTCATGAACCACAAGTGAATGAAAATGAAAAACTGTTAGAATTGGTTAATTCAACCATAAAAAATGGGGGGAATGTCATTATTCCGTCTTTTGCTGTAGGCCGTACTCAAGAGATTTTATATGTTTTAAATGAATTTGCTGAGGCTGGTAAGTTGGATCCCATGACGCGGGTTTATGTGGACTCCCCGCTAGCTAGTAAAGCTACTGCGGTATTTAAGAAGAACTCCAAATATTTTGATCGACAAGCTCAAGCTCGAATGGATGCAGGGGATAATGTGTTAGAGTTTCCCCAATTATTTTTCACAGATTCTGTAGATGATTCTAAAAAACTAAACCAAACTGAACAGGGGCTTGTCGTCATTTCAGCATCGGGGATGGCTGAAGCCGGTCGGATACGCCACCACTTAAAGCATAATTTATGGCGTCCGGAAAGCACTGTGATTTTTGTTGGTTATCAGGCAGAACAAACATTGGGCCGTTTAATTCTCGATGGTAAAGAGTATATTAAAATATTTGGCGAAACAATCGCCGTGGAAGCTCGCATAGAACGGATGACTGGTTTGTCTGGACATGCCGATCAAGCCGGACTTATTGAATTCGTTGGAAATTTTAAAAAGCGTAAGCCAAGAAAAATCTTTTTAGTTCATGGGGATGATGAGGCTCAAACGGCCCTTTCAGGTAAACTAAAGGAGCGCGGTTATGATGTTTCGATACCAAAGGAAGGAACGATTGTAGATATTTCCAGTTTGGCTGATGTGAGACGTCCTGAAAAAACCAAACAGATACCGGTTAAACATTTAAAACAGCCCGATTCTCGGAAGCAACAAATCATACAACAGGTTAAAGAATGGGACTTTGACTCTCTTAATGAAGAGGAAGCTATAAATCAAATCAGACAATTACTTCGATCTGAACAGAGTAAATCAAAGAAAAAATATTAGAGGATTATATGGCTCATCTGTTTTGAAGGCACTAAAGGAAGAAAGTAGGCCTGTTATAATAAATAAAATGCATTGCTGAAACTATGTGCCATAACTGTACTAATTTAAAGAAAAAGCTATACTATTGAAAAAACCCTTCTGAGCTAAACTCTGGAAGGGTTTTGTTCATAAATAGAGTAGAGTCCTTATAAAGAAAATCAATATATTATAATTGTAACTGACAATTAGTGGTCAAACTTTATGTTTTTATAGATGAAAACCTTATACAATCGCAAAATCGTTGTTTTTTGAAGGCTTTGAATCTGTTGCAATTTATTAACAATAGTATATAATTGTAAGTGACGAGAAATTTTTAAAAACATAATCGTGTATCACTGAGGTTTCACGAATTTATCGTTTTTTGCCGCTCTTTAGCAGTAAGATGATAAACTAGTGTGCTTCAAAAACAATGTAAGGGAGAGATTACAGATATGAGAGAAATTAAAACCATGGATGGTAATACTGCTGCTGCTCACGTTTCGTACGCGTTTTCAGAAGTAGCTACAATCTATCCAATCACACCGTCTTCACCGATGCCAGAGTCAATTGACGAATGGTCATCACAGGGGAGAAAAAACATATTTGGCACTACAGTTAAAGTTGTAGAAATGCAATCTGAAGCCGGTGCTGCAGGAGCAGTTCACGGTTCACTGCAAGGGGGATCACTTACCAGCACATATACAGCTTCTCAAGGGCTGTTACTAATGTTGCCTAATATGTATAAAATTGCAGGTGAACTTTTACCAGGAGTTTTCCACGTTGCTGCTAGAGCACTTGCAGGACATGCTTTATCCATCTTTGGAGATCACCAAGACGTTATGGCAACCAGAGCTTCCGGTTTTATCATGCTGGCTGAATCCAGTGTACAGGAAGTTATGGACTTATCTGTTGTAGCTCACTTGACAGCTATTAAGGCAAGCTTGCCAGTTCTAAACTTCTTTGACGGCTTCCGTACATCCCATGAAATTCAAAAGATTGATGTTTGGACCACAGAAGAAATGGCGAAATTAATTGATATGGATATGGTTCAGAAGTTCAAAAGCAAATCCTTGAACCCAGATCGTCCTGTAACAAGAGGAACAGCTCAAAACCCTGATATTTATTTCCAAAGTATGGAAGCTGCCAACCCACACTACAATAAGGTTCCAGAAATTGTAGAAAACTACATGCACGAAATAAATAAAGTTACTGGAAGAAATTACAGCTTATTTAACTACCATGGTGCACCAGATGCAGAACATGTCATCATTGCAATGGGTTCAGTTTGTGACGCTGCTGAAGAGGTAGTAGATTACCTAACTGCCAAGGGTGAAAAGGTTGGTTTAGTGAATGTTCACTTATTCCGTCCATTCTCTATCAAACACTTCCTGAATGCTATTCCAAAGACTGCTAAGAAAATTGCAGTTCTTGATCGGACAAAAGAAAAAGGATCTCTTGGAGAACCTCTTTACCAAGATGTTCGCACTGCTTTTTACGACCTTGAACATCGTCCAGAAATCGTTGGTGGACGCTACGGCCTAGGATCCAAGGATGTTACACCGGGATCAATCATTTCTGTATTTGAAAGCTTGAAAATGGATGAATTAAAAAATAACTTCACCATCGGTATTGTTGATGATGTAACCTTTACGTCACTTCCTGCACATGAAGAAGTTAATATCACACCTGAAGGAACAGTTCAGTGTAAGTTCTGGGGTCTTGGATCCGACGGAACAGTTGGTGCTAACAAATCTGCGATCAAGATTATCGGAGACCACACCGACTTATATGCACAAGGATACTTCTCCTATGACTCTAAGAAGTCCGGTGGAATTACTGTGTCTCACTTAAGATTTGGTAAAGAAAAAATTAGAGCACCCTATCTAATTCAGAACGCAGACTTTATTGCTTGTCATAATGCATCATATGTTAACAAATATGATCTTTTAAAGGGCCTTAAAGATGGTGGAACCTTCTTATTGAACTCTCCATGGACACCTGAAGAGCTTGAAGAGCACCTACCTAACAAGTTAAAGAAAGATTTAGCTGAAAAGAATGCTAAGTTCTATATTATCGATGCTCAGAACATTGCTGAAGAAATTGGTCTTGGAACAAGAATCAATATGATCATGCAAGCTGGCTTCTTTAAATTAGCCAATGTTATCCCTGTAGAGGATGCTGTAAAGTATCTTAAGGATTCCGTTGTTGAAAGTTACGGCCGCAAGGGTGAAAAGATCGTTAACATGAATAACGAAGCCATTGACATGGGTGTTAATGCTTTGGTTAAGGTTGACATCAAACCAGAGTGGAAAGATTTAGGCGAAGATAAGAAGATAAAATCTGATGTTCCTGAATTTATCTCTCAGGTTCTAATGCCAATGAACGCTCAAGCTGGCGATGATTTACCAGTTTCTGTGTTTGCTGATAGAGCAGACGGTACCTTCCCACAGGGAACAGCCGCTTATGAAAAGAGAGGAATTGCAGTTAACGTACCTGAGTGGCAAATGGAGGCATGTATTCAGTGTAATCAGTGTGCCTATGTATGTCCTCATGCCGTTATCAGACCTTTCTTATTAAATGAAGAAGAAGTTGCTAACGCACCAGAAGGATTCGAAACAAAGAAAGCTATGGGTGGAAAGAAATTCGAAGGAATGGACTTCTCCATTAAGATTTCAGTTCTTGACTGTACTGGTTGTGGAAACTGTGCTCAGGTTTGTCCAGCACCACAGAAGGCTCTTATCATGAAGCCAATCGAATCTCAAATGAGTGAAACCGAAAACTGGGATTATGCAATGAATTTATCCGTTAAGGAAAATCCGATGAGCAAAATGACCATAAAGGGTTCACAGTTCGAACAACCATTGCTTGAATTCTCAGGCGCATGTGCAGGTTGTGGTGAAACACCTTACGCGAGACTGTTAACACAGATGTACGGTGACCGGATGATGATTGCTAATGCGACCGGATGTACCTCAATTTGGGGAGCTTCCGCACCAGCAACACCATACACAACCAATCATCGTGGAGAAGGTCCATCATGGGCGAACTCCTTATTTGAAGATAATGCTGAATATGGACTAGGAATGTACCTTGGACATAACGCGCAAAGAGATATGCTCAAGGGCAAAATCGAAGCTTACCTAGAAGAAGGCAAAGCTGAAGGCGAATTGAAGGATGCATTTGAAAACTTCCTTGCTACCTACAACAAGGGTGAGGAGTCTAAGGCAGCCAAGGATAAAATCGTTTCACTAATTAAGGATTCAACAGACGAAACACTGAAATTCCTTTACACCAACAAGGAATACTTGAACAAGAAGAGTCAGTGGATCATCGGTGGAGACGGCTGGGCATATGACATCGGATACGGTGGACTGGACCATGTTCTGGCTTCAGGCGAAGACGTTAACGTTCTAGTTGTTGATACAGAAGTTTACTCCAACACTGGAGGACAGTCTTCCAAGGCTACACCAACCGCTGCTATTGCAAAATTCGCAGCTGCTGGTAAGCGGACCAAGAAGAAAGACCTCGGAATGATGGCTATGAGCTATGGTTATGTGTATGTTGCACAAATTGGTATGGGTGCTGATAAGAACCAGACCATCAAAGCATTTGCTGAAGCAGAAGCTTACGATGGACCATCCTTAATCATTGCTTACGCTCCATGTATCAACCAGGGTCTAAAGAATGGTATGGGCATGAGCCAGGAAGAAACTAAACGCGCCGTTGAGTCTGGATACTGGCATCTATATCGCTACAATCCATTACTCAAGGACGAAGGTAAGAACCCATTCATCTTGGACTCCAAAGAGCCTAAGATGCCATTCAGAGACTTCCTCATGGGTGAAGTACGTTACTCCTCCTTGCTCCAAGCATTCCCAGAAGAAGCAGAAGGATTATTTGCTAAAACTGAACAGGATGCAAAGGAACGTAGAGAAGGATATGTGCGCTTAACTGAGATGGATTTCTCACAGTATGCTGTAGAACCTAAGGAATTGCAGGCAGATAAAAAGCAGGAATCAGTAATTCATGCTTCTGCAGTTGCCAGTTCAGAATCAACACCAAGCCGAGGACAAGAAGTTCCAAAAGCTGAGAATAATGACACTCTAACAGGTGAAGAGGCAGCTCCAAGCTACCGTTCTAAAAAAGAATAAGAGCATGTCTCGATTTTAAATTTGATGATTTATCATCAAGAAGACCGGAGCCGATTGGGTTCCGGTCTTCTTTACTTTTATTTTGAAAGCACAGAGTTTATGATGAAAGTGAGACTCATTGTTGGTTATATTTATTGTAAACAGGGGAATAGTCTTTATTTGGCTGATAGAATTGTGGTATCATGGAAGATAGATTACTTGATATATTCAAAAAAAGTATATTTAAATTACATAAACCATGGAGGATCCTATGAAGTATTTTATTGATACAGCTAACGTGGAGGAAATTCGCAAAGCTGCTGAACTTGGTCTTTTGTCTGGTGTAACCACCAATCCTTCTCTTATTGCAAAAGAAGGTAGAAAATTTGAAGATGTTATTCGTGAGATTACTGATCTTGTAGATGGTCCCATTTCAGCTGAAGTGGTATCACTTGAGGCTGAGGGAATGTTGGAAGAAGGTAGAAAACTTGCCAAAATCCACAAAAATATTATTATCAAAGTGCCAATGACCGCTGAAGGTCTAAAGGCGACCCACCAGTTTAAAAAAGAAAATATTCGTGTTAACGTGACCCTTGTTTTCTCAGCTGAGCAAGCATTGGCAGCAGCCCGAGCTGGTGCTGCTTACGTATCCCCCTTCATTGGACGATTTGATGATATGGGAATAGATGGTGTGAACTTGATTGAAGAAATTGCCATAATATTTGAAAACTTTGGCATAGAAACTGAAATCATTGCAGCCTCAATTCGTAACCGTCGCCATATTTCTCAAGCAGCTTTAGCTGGCGCAGATATTTCCACAGTGCCCTATAATGTATTAATGGATTCTTTAAACCATCCGTTAACGACTTCAGGTATTGAACGTTTCCTAAAGGATTGGGAAGGCGTAAAGAACCTTTAATTAAAAGATTTTAGGCTATAAAAAAACCTCTGCTGGATTCTAATCTATTTTTGATTAGTTCGGCAGAGGTTTTTTTAATAAAGCATGAACAAACTGAAAGGTTTCGGCTTTTAAATTGGATGCAATTAATGTTTGATATAATGTAAATGTGATATAATTTTTTAGATTGTTAAAAGCGCCCATTTTAATAGGCCCATACTCTAAATAAACAAAAGATGAAAAACTAAAGGAGATATATTTATATGAATAGTAAAATTAAAGCGGTTTTGGCGGTAGTTGCTTTTATCGTTGTGTTAGGCGGCTTAAAGTTTTTTTATGACGCTAGAGTCGATGAAGGGAACTTAGATAAGCTGGTTCAATCAACGGATGCTCAAGGTGACTCTGAAAGTACAACTGGGATAGCGACAGGGGATTCCGATGCGAATTCAAAAGACCCAGGAAAGAGTAATCCTGATACCGTGCCACTGCCTGATGCTACCTTATACACTTCCTCTGGTGATTCGGTGAAACTGTCTTCTTTCAAGGGTAAAAAGACAATTATCAATGCGTGGGCTAGTTGGTGTGGACCTTGTAAAGCCGAAATGCCGGATTTTGAAGAATTAGATGAAGCGGCTGGGGATGAGTATCAAATTCTCATGGTTAATATAATTGGTGGCCGCGAAACCAAGGAATTAGCTGAAAAGTTTTTAAAAGATAATGATTTGAATTTTAAAAATATGCTTTTTGATGAAGACCTAGAGTTTTCTCAAGCCTTGCAAATTGGCAGTATACCCACCACGATTTTTGTGGATGAAGAAGGCGAGATCCATATCTATCAGCCAGGCATGCTTAAAAAAGATCAGGTCCTTGAGGGCCTGAAGTATTTGGAGTAGGATATGGCAACATCAGAACTATTATTATTACTAGTGGAAGGAATCTTGGCATTTATTTCGCCTTGTTTCCTTCCTATGATACCAGTCTATTTGAGTTATTTAGCGGGTAAAGGTGAGCAAGATAAGTCCAAGCTAATGACCAATGCCCTTGGCTTTATTCTTGGCTTTACCATTGTCTTTGTCACTTTAGGTATGACAGCCACATCACTAGCTAAGTTTTTGGTTGACCAAAGGTTACTGCTTCAGAGAATTGGTGGAGTCTTACTGGTTTTATTTGGATTAAATATGGCGGGTGTATTTAAGATTGGTTTTCTGAATCGTGACTTCCGTTTCCGTTCCAAAGGAGATACCAATACCTTCTTTTCATCACTCCTATTTGGTGTTATTATATCGTTTGGATGGAGTCCTTGCCTAGGTGCTTTCTTAGGAGCCGCCTTAATTCAAGCTAGTAGTTCAGCCACTGTATGGATTGGTGGATTAAAGCTGTTGATTTTTAGCATTGGCTTAGCTGTCCCATTTTTAATTACAGCGCTCTTATTTAACAACTTAACCGGAGTATTTCAAGGAATCAAAAAACATTTTAAAGTTATTAGCTTAGTTTCAGGATTGTTCTTAATCTTCATGGGGATTTTGATGATCCTAGACAGATTTACTTTTTACGCTAATATCTTCTATTAACAAGTCATCATGTTCATTGCATTGATTTTGGACTTAAAGGAAGAATTATCAGGAGTTCATTTCAATTGGAGGTATCAAATTGCACAAGTTAAACATTCTAATCATCTCAGTTTTTATGCTCGTTCTCTCAGGTTGTACCATTGAAGTTGGTGGTGGTCTTACCCCTGAAGAAGTTGATCAAGGAGCTAGTACAACGACACCCACAACCATTCAGTCAACAACAACGCCTGTTACAACAGTGCCTCCGGTTACTAAGCCGGTTTTAAGTGAAGAGGAAAAAAATCTTTTGGCTAGCTGGGAAAATAAAATTTATCCAAAGACATTGATTGGTGAAATTGATGTGTCTGGCCTTACAGTAGAAGAAGCCAAAGAAAAAGTAGAAAATGACTTAATGGAACCACTTAAAGATCGTCGGGTTCGTTTTTCCTATGCCAATAAGAAGAATTATATGAGCTATAATAAGCTTAAAGTTGCCATCGACGAGAGCATCTATGAAAAGGCTTTAGCCCGAGGGAAAGATGCCAACGATGAAGAGAAGTTGAAACTCATTAAAGAGGGCAACGACTTTGTATTAGAACCAGCCTTGATTTTTGATGAGGATCATGTTGCTAGCATTATGGATGATATGCAAACCAATCTAACAGCTCTTTCCAGACAGTTTTCTGCTTACCGGAAAGACGGGCGTGTCCTTTTAAAAGAGGATGCTACGGAAGATGAATTGGATCGGGAAGCTTTTATGGCAGAGATTCGTAAGGCTGTAAACTTTAGCGCCAAGAATAATAAATACATCGAAGCACCAGTGAAAAAAATTCCGGTTAAAATCACCCAAGAAGAACTAGATAGGATCAATAAAAGAATTAGTCAGTCATCCACTAATTATGGGTGGTCTTACGATGCAAGAGCTTACAATGTAGAGCTTGCAGCTGAAATGATTTCAGGCAGTCTCATTATGCCAGGACAAGAGTTTTCCTTTAATCAAACCATCGGTGGTGGAGCAGGTTCCACCAATGGTTTTCAAAAGTCTGGTGTTTATATTGGTCTTGAAATGGTGGAAGAGCCCGGTGGAGGTGTTTGCCAAGTTTCATCTACTATCTATAATGTCTTGCTAAATCTAGGCATCGATCCAACCCAGCGTCAAAACCATGGAATGACAGTAGGTTACGTCCAGCCAGGATTGGATGCTGTAATCTATGCACCTTCCTTGGATTTACGATTCAAAAACCCTTTTGATGATCCAATCTTCATCACAGCTAAGGCGGACGGCGATCAATTAAGATTTAACGTTTACGGAGCGGAAGATGCACTGGGCGGATACACTTACAAATATGATTCTGAAGTTTATGAAGTAGATGAAGCGGAAATTAAAGAAATGGATGATCCAACCATACCCAAAGGTGGCGTTGTCCTCGATCCAACACCTAAAGATGGATCTAAAGTTCGCGTCTATAAAATCACCCTAAAAGATGGAGAGCAAGTTAGTCGAAAACTGTACACGGATAATAGTTATCGTCGCTCTGATGGAGTGAGACGCATTGGTACTGGAGAAGGTAACCAAGTGAACGAGGATTGGTACGTTGACCGTAAGGTGTTAAAATATCCAAAAGGTTTTAAAAAGTAGAACAACTAACTTAAAACTTGTGGTCCACTGTTAAGACCTAGAGTCTAAGAGTAATCACTCCAATAGAAAGGTACTTCTCATTTAAGTCCTAGCTAAAGTGTTACAACTTAAAGCACTAATATTGGAAGAAATGAGATTTGGACCAAATATTTTCTTTGGATATATTTGTCATTTTAAGTTAGAGAAAAGTCGAGGCCTGTTTAATAATCAGGCCTCGACTTTTCTCTAGAAAGAATGGATTGCAACAAGAACTTAAGACTTAAGAACGTAAGACCTTTTGAATATAAGAATTAGAAGGGTGTAAGGCTAAATGCGATATAAGAACCATCTGCCACTATGGATCTCATGTTTTAATTCAAAGATTCGATCGTAATCTTGGACCCTTCCTTTGCATGTATAAATATCGATAAGCTTTTTGCCGAGTCGTTGACGCTGGCGACGGGTAATCTGATGAATGAAAAAGGTCTCATTGCCAAAATCAGGTCTTAAAATGCGAAAACGTACAGGTGAGATTCGACCATCTTGGGTAAAAGTGGCCACTACTTCAATGGGGGTTAATAGAACTTCCATAAAATCCTCCTGTCCTCTGGAAAAGCCTTAAAAACTTAAATCGGACTCATCGTCTAGGTCTTCCAAATCCTTGGTTACGGAAGTCCCACGAATTAAAGCTTCGTCTCCAAAACGCTTGCGAATGGTGCTAAGGGTATCTTCCAATCGATCCTGCTTTTGATGCTCTTCTAAATTCATCATAGAGAGTTGAACGATTTTATTAGAGCGTAGGTGCGTAAACGATACACCGATTTTACGCAGCGGTTGATCTTCCCAAATGTCATCAAATAACTGGCGAGACACTAGATATAGAAGGTCATAAGAATCAGTTTGTTGTGAAAGCATTCGCTGGCGACGCCTGGTTTTAAATGTTGAGGTTGTATAGTGAACAGCAACGCAAGTGGTGTGAAAGTGAGCCTTTTGAAGCCGCTCCACTAAGGTGTCTAACAAGCTTTGAATGGTTTGATGACAGTCAGCCCGTTTGGTCAAATCTTCCGCAAGAGTAGTGGAGTGGCCCATACCTTTTGTTTCTTGGCTACCTTCTGGGTGAACCGGTGTATCATCTATGCCTTTAGCAAATCGCCATATAGTTAAGCCGATTTTGCCGAACTGTTTGAATAAAAATTCTGGGTCAAAACTAGCTAAATCACCAATGGTTGAAATGTTAATATTGCGTAATTTTTTAGCTAAGGCTGGGCCAACCATAAAGAGTTCCTCTATAGGTAAGGGGTGGAACTTTGTTTTAATTTCATCGGGGAAAAGGGAGTGAACTTGATTAGGTTTTTGAAAGTCGGAAGCCATTTTTGCTGTAAGTTTGTTGGCGCCAATGCCGACGTTGACAGTAAAGCCCAGTTTATCGAGGATTTCTTGCCGTATGGTGTGAGCTTTTCTTAGAGCTTCACTTCGATTTAAAGTGCCCATATCAAGAAAGCATTCATCAATGGAATAACGTTCTAAAACTGAGGAATAGTGTGATAAAATTTTAGCCATATCATTACTAGCTTTTGAATACTCTTTAAAGCGAGCTTGAACAACCACTAACTCAGGAAATTTTGCAAAAGCCGTGAAGAGGGATTCACCAGTGATAATGCCGTATTTTTTAGCTGGCTGAGATTTAGCGAGAACGACTCCTCGGCGGCTTTTTGGATTGCCTGCAACAACGGAGGGGATGTTTCGAATATCACGGTCTATACCGTTTTGTAATTCCCAGACTGCACTCCAAGCAAGATAGGCTGAATTAACATCCACATGAAATATGATAGGTTCCATAAGACACCTCCTTATAACCTAGAATCAATAGGAAACAGCACGTATTACAATGCAATTATATCGAACTGATGTTCTAAAGTAAAGAATAACACACTCAAATGTTGAGTGTGTTATTCTTAGCGTGTTATGTAAAATCAATTTAACAAGAAAATTATAAAATAATAAAATAATCAAGTTTAGGCTATTCTTCAAGTAGCGATTAAGCTAGGCTGTTAAACTGAATTGATCAGTTACTCCGCGATTATTCAGTAAGCTAAGCAAATGCAAGTAAGTGGACACACCTTAGATTAGGCTTAAATATAGGTTTGCTGGAAACGCTTAAATATGGCTTCCGTGTTTTCTAAGAATCCTCGAACCCGTGCTTCATATTCTTCTCGATGCTCATAATAACCCAAAAGGTGCTTTGATTCTGGAGCAATAAACAGTTCATTATAACCTGATTTAAAATGAGACAGCATTTTAGACATTTTGGCCGGAACTAGGTTATCTTTCTCTGAATGGATAAAAAGAACCGGTACTTGTAAAGCTTGGATCTCCATTAAAGGAGAAACATTAGCTAGCGAGAAGCCAGCCCGACGACGAATGATTAGGTCAATAAGAAGAAGGAGCTTTTTAGATTCGGTTTTAACAATGCGCTGTTCTAAGCCAATCATGACTTCTAATAATTCTGAGAAGGAAGAATCGGCAATGGCGAAACCGATGCGCTCATCTTGACATAAAGTCATTAAAGCAGTGGCTGCACCACCTGATTCACCATGGAGTCCTAATAAGGTATCTTCTCCGTAGCGATCAAATAGGAAATTGGCTTGTTTCATGAGATCCCAGCGTTCAAAAAAACCATAGGTGTAATTCTCCCCCTCACTATCGCCATGGTAGCGAGCGTCACACATTAAGATGTTATAGCCTAAATTTAAGTACATTTGTAAAAACTTGTAAGATGCCATTAAATTACGGCCTTCACGATGGAGCAAGATGATACTTTTATCCGCTTGTTGGTCGAAGAGACGGCCATTTAAAGTATACCCATAATCTGATAAAAGAGTAACGGGTTCGAAAGGAGTATCCAAAAGCTCCTTAAATTCCTCGTCAGAATAACCGAGCCTTAATTTTAAGTCTTCTTTAATATCATTATAATTATCCTTAGGTGGATGAATAATTCGCTCAGCAATGAGCCAGGCTCCGCTTGCAATGGCACCCGCTGCAAAGACAGATAAACCAGCTGCTACTTTCCCGATTTTTTTAAGCATAGGGCCTCCTTACATTGTTTGTTTCGTTGATATATCTATTTTACCCTATATATGTGAACACAGGTTATAAAAATTAATGAATTTGAATTAAAAGTGATCTATTATTTAATTTAGATATTTGTTTTTAAAATAGGAGTTAGGACGCCGTGAAGGCCAGTGAAATTATTCTTTAGAAAGTTTAGAAAATAAAGAGCAACGAAAAAACACTGAGAAATGGCGATGAAAACGGAAGTAATGGCGAAAAAAGAAAATAAAACTAGGGTGAAATAGAAATAAGTGACAACAAATATAGATGAACAGCTGCGTGACCTGTCTGTAGATAAGGGGTAGGAATGGTTTATAAAAGGTTCGGGAGATAATGAATCGTTTAAACAGGAAAAGATGCACTCTATGGTCTGCTGTGAGTTCCATTAAAAGACTCCAATTTTTAAAATGAATCGAATTGAGAACTGTTTTAGAGTTGCAGAAGAAGAAAAAATGGTCTTTAAGAGCTTTTAGTATGAAAAATATATAGATTTTACGAAAACTTGGTAAACAAACTCTATAAAAGGAAAGTAAGCTCTATTTTTGTTTTATAATAGAAACATGTAATTGTAAATATATTGAATTACTCTTAAGGAGGAAATAGAATGAAAGACGATGGATTTGTAAAAAAGACACAAGAAGCAATAAATGAAAAGGTAGTACCTGCTGCGAAAGAGGGCCTTGAAACAGCTCAGGATTTATTTGAGAAAAGCGCCCATAAGGTAGGGGATTTTCTTAAAGACGCAGGTAAAAAAACTGAGAAAGTAGCAGATACTGCTGGCGAAAAGTCGAAAAGTATTCGAAAGGATGCTGCGGATGTTTTAAGTCGCACGGGAGACAAGCTGGTTGCAACGAAAAATGATGCCTTTGCTCATTTTAAAAAAGAGGCTGAGGATACGGCTGAAAAAGCTGCTGATCTAAAGACTGATTTGGAAAAAGAAGCAAAATCAAAAAAAAGAGAAGTAGTAGATTTCACGAAGAATAAAGCAGACCAGATTGAAGTTCCAGGAACTCAGAAAAAAGGTAAAAAGGTCGTTAAGACAGCAGCTGGTGTAGCGGTATTAGCTGCAGCTGCAGCGGGTGCTTATGGCTATTATAAAATGCGCAAAGATAAAGAAAATGCCATTAAAGCTGAATTTTCTGAAAAAATGAAGAAATGGAATGAATTAGGTGAGTCTGAATTGGCTGATACTAAAACAGAACTACCATTTAAAATGCATGTAAGACCCAACCGGGTTTATAAAATTGGCGATAATGCACTGTTAGGTGAGGACATTATCCTTAACGTTACTTTCCCAGGTGAAGACCTTGAAGGATTCAATCCTGACGAAGTAAGTGAAGCCATCAATCCAGTGGAAGAAATCCGTAAAAAGGCTGAAGAAGCTCTGGGCACTGCTGGTACTAAGGCAAAACAAGTAGCAGATACGGTAACAGAAAAAGCCAAAGAAGCGTATCATATAGCAGCTGAAAAAGCTGACGAACTAAAGGATAAGATGGCTGAAAAAAGTCATGAAGTACACGACGAAGCAGATGGTTTTATCCAAGATATTGAAGAGGGTTTAGACGCCAGAGAACAAGATCTTCAAGAAGGCTTTAAAGATGCCAAAGAAGTAGCTAAGGAGCTTGCAGAAGAAGCGGAAGAAAAAAAGGAAGACTTAGCGGATAAAGCAGAAGACAAACTTGATGAAGTTAAAGATAAAGTGGCTAAAAAGAGTAAAGACTTAAAAGATGAGACAGGTGAATTTGTCCAAGATGTTGAGGAAGGTTTAGAAGCCAGAAACAAGGATTTGGATGAAGGAATCGAGTTAGCCAAAGAAAAGGCTGAAGAAGTAGCAAAGGATGCTGAGGATTTACTTGAGAACAAAATGGAATCCGATGAAGGAGATGATTCACTAGACGAAAACTTAGTGGAAAATCCACAGGATTTGGATAACATTTCTTGGGATGAAGACGAATCCCTAATCATGCAGAAAACTGAAGATCTTCGCCATAAAACTTCGGAAGGCATCGATACCTTAAAAGAAAAGTTGCACGATGCGAAGGAATACTTAGAAGATCGTTACAATCGAATGATGCCAGCAGATGAAGAGGTTGAAGAAGATTTCTTTACAGAAGAACTTCAGGTCCTTATCCATAATAAGGGAAACAAGGATTATTTCTTTAGCCCTATGCTGATTCAGCGATATAATTCTGCGAAGAGAGAAACGGCACCGATTCCTGTTCATGAAGAGGGTACTACTCTAGAACAGAGAATTATTAAACCGGGTGAGACCTATCAGGGAACAATCTTCCTTAAGATGTCATATACTGACGATGCAGTGATCATGTTTGAAGATATGCTGATGAAGAGCTCAGTGGCTGTTTTATTGAATGAGGAAATGGACGACCTTTTCCTAGAAGAAGAATCATTTGATCTACAGGATGATTTCCTCTTTGAAGGTATTGAAGGGGATTTTGACTTAGAAGAACTCGATATTGAAGAAGCAGAGGAATTAAACTATGACTTCGCCGATGACGAATTGAATCAATAATCGGAACACCATTCTGCGGAGAGCTCCTATAGGAGTTCTCCGCTTTTTTAAAAGGGAGGATCATATGGAACAAGTTGTAAAAACTCACAGGGATTACTTTCAAACTGGCGTTACACACCAACTGCCCGTCCGCTTAAACGCCCTTCACAGGCTCTCTAAGGTGCTCGAGGATATGGAGGGGAGTATCATAGAGGCACTGGTGCAAGAGATGGGGAAGCCTGCCTATGAGGCATTTCTTACTGAAATCGCTATGGTCTATGAAGAAATTGAATATGTGACAGCTAATTTAAAGAAATGGATGAAACCGCAGTCTACGGGACGCTCGATTAATACCATGATGGGGAAAGGCAAGATTACTTCCGAACCTTTGGGTGTGGTCCTTATTATAGTTCCCACTAACTATCCGGTAAACTTAGCCTTGTTACCACTGGTTGCAGCAGTTAGTGCCGGCAACAGTGTGATTATTAGAACTCCCAGTGAATTACCCTTAGTTTCAAAATCATTAAAGCGTTTGATTGAGAGGGTATTTCGCTCTGGCCATGTCACAGTAGTGGAAGGCAAAGAGGATGAAAACCATGAGCTGTTAGAACAACGCTTTGATAAAATAATGTTTACCGGCAGCTCTAAAACAGGAAAACGCATTATGGCAAAAGCGGCCGAAAACTTAACGCCTGTTCTATTGGAACTGGGTGGAAAAAATCCAGCTATTGTCCTACGGGATGCAGACGTGGTAGCAGCAGCAAGAAAAATTGCTTGGGGTAAGTTTTTAAATGCGGGTCAAACTTGTATTGCGCCGGATCATGTATATGTTCAACGGGAGGTTAAAACTGCATTTATAGAAGAATTAAAGCAGGCTCTTTATGAATTCTATAAAGGTGAGGCCCTAGAAGGATCAAGTTACAGTCAGATTGGTACCCGACGCCACTATGATCGTCTCAAAGGAATGTTAACTGGAGATTTGAATATTGCGGTTGGCGGCAGTTTTAATGAGCAGAAACGCACCATTGAGCCCACGATTGTTTTAGATGTTCCCAAGGATCATCCGTTAATGGAAGGTGAGATTTTTGGTCCCATTTTGCCAGTCCTAACCTATACCAATATTAATAAAGTTATAGAGCAAGTTCGTTTAAGGGAGAAGCCTCTGGCAGCTTATGTATTCGGGCAAGATGTAAACTTTGCCAATAAAGTAATGGAGCGTATTCCATCAGGTGGTGGAGCTATTAACGAAACCATTCTTCAAGTGAGCTCCGTCGATATGCCATTTGGTGGTGTAGGTCATTCGGGTATGGGATCTTACCATGGCAAGTATGGATTTGATGCTTTTAGCCATCAGCGATCCATCTTGACCGGCCAAGCTAACATTAGCAATGGGATGATTTACCCGCCCTACGACAGTTGGAAGGAAAAACTATTGCGAGGGATTCTTGGTAGAAAGAAAGGCTAGCTTTATTAAAGGGCTGCTAAGTAGGTCAGAGGAAATTCAACAAAATACCTGGAAACAAACATTATGGTTAGAGAACTTGGCGAAGACATGAGATTAAAAAATGGGAAATAAATTTTCTGATCATTAAAATTGTGAAACGACATGAAACGACATGAAACGACATGAAAGATTAGATTTAAGAAGTTTCAGTAAATAGACCAAATAAGTTAGTTGGGTGTTTGTGGTAAACATCCACGATACTTTTATTAAACAACTCGGCTTAGCTGGGTTGTTTTTTTGCTGCAGGGGAGGTAAAGAGAAAATAAAAATAAAAATCAGAGTCTAAGGAATAGGATGGTTTGACAATTGAGAGAATCAAGCGTAAAATGAATACAGATACCCCACCCCACCAGGGGGGAGGCAAGGAGGTTGTAATGATGCAAAAAGAAATACCTATGAACAAAGATCGAGAGATCTCAATGATGCAACTTAAGACAGCCAGAGGTCAGATTGATGGAATCATAAAGATGATTGAATCTGGTCGCTACTGTATTGATATTTCTAACCAGATACTTTCATCTCAAGCACTGCTCCGAAAAGCACAAAAACATATTTTAGTTCAGCACATGAATCATTGTGTGTTGGATGCAATGAATAGTAGTGATCCCGATGAGAAAATCGCGAAAACCAATGAAATAGCATCCTTATTGGATAAGCTATTGGAGGCGAAATAAGAACTATGAAAAAAACATTTCAAGTAGGTGGCATGGACTGTGTGGCCTGTGCCCAATCCATAGAACGAGTGCTGAGCCGACAAGATGGCGTAGACTCGGCGGTGGTTAATTATGGTAACAATAAACTTTATATTAATTATGATGAATCATTGGTGTCCGATGATTTAATACAACAAAAGGTGAGTAAACTTGGGTTTTCATTAGCAGAAGATGCTTTATCACAAGAAGACTCTAAGGATGAGTCGATGCGTAAAAAACAATTCACAGTGCAGGGGATGGATTGTGTGGCCTGTGCTCAATCCATTGAGCGAGTGCTAGGCAAGAAGGCTGGTATTGAATCAGCTGTTGTCAACTATGCGTCAGGCAAGCTTTACCTTGAATACAATCCAGCTCAAATTAAAACCGATGAGGTTGAAACTGCTGTATCGAAGCTAGGATTTGAACTAAAAGAAGAGACGGGCGAACAGGTCGAGGAAATAGAAGTTAACCCTTATAAGCAGCGGTTAATAATTTCAATGATTTTCACAATTCCTCTTTTAATAATCGCAATGGGACCCATGCTTGGGATGCCATTGCCAGATATTATTTCACCGGATCTAAATCCTTTAAACTTTGTTCTTTTACAATTAGTCTTAACTTTGCCAGTTGTCTTTATGGGCCATCGTTTTTACAGCTCAGGTTTTGCAAATCTATTCCGGGGAAACCCCAATATGGATACATTGATAGCCTTAGGTACTTCTGCTGCTTTTGTGTTTTCTCTCTACCAACTCTTTTTAATTTGGCGTGGTAATGAGCATGCAATTCACAGCATCTACTTTGAATCAGCAGCAACTATTTTGGCTCTGATAACCCTCGGAAAGTTCTTGGAGAATATTTCTAAAGGACGAACCAGCCAGGCTATTAAAAAGTTAATGAATTTAAGGCCGGATCAAGCAACCATTATCCGTGATGGAGAAGAAGTGATCGTTCCAGTTGATGATTTAGTGAAAGGAGATGTCATTTTACTAAAACCAGGTAGTTCGGCTCCGGCTGACGGAATTGTTATCGAAGGATCCAACTATATGGATGAAGCGATGTTAACTGGTGAATCGATTCCTGTTTCCAAAGAAAAAGGAGCTCAGATCTTTACCGCATCCACCTCAAGCGGTGGAACAGTTCGATATGAAGCCACAAAAGTTGGAAATGAAACAGCCTTATCCGCTATTATCCGCTTAGTCGAAGATGCTCAGGCAACTAAAGCACCCATTGCTCGCTTAGCAGATATTATCTCTGGTTACTTTGTCCCGGTTGTCATTGTTATTGCTGTTCTCTCCGGTTTATTCTGGCTTGCAAGAGGCGAGGGTGCAGCCTTTGCGCTTACCATTTTAGTTTCTGTTTTAGTAATTGCTTGTCCTTGTGCATTAGGTTTAGCTACACCCACAGCCATTATGGTTGGGACTGGAAAAGGTGCTGAAAATGGTATTTTAATAAAATCAGGGGAAGCACTGGAACAAGCCCATAAGATTAATGCGTTAGTGTTAGATAAAACAGGTACCTTAACCCAAGGAAAACCGGTTGTTACTGATCTTTATACAAAAACAGGCTCAATTACAGAATCTGAGTTATTAGTTGCAGCGGCATCGTTGGAAGCCAATTCAGAGCATCCTCTTGGGAAGGCTATGATTGATGCAGCTAGAGATAAAAAATTACCCCTGCAGACGACTACAGAGTTTAAAACATTAACCGGTATGGGAATAAAAGCTCATATTAATGATGAAGAGTGGGCGATTGGTAATGCTAGACTCATGTCAACTTTGTCGGTAGGTCTAGACCAAGATTTTAAAGAAAAAGCGGAGCAATTGGCTGAAGCGGGAAAAACACCAATGTTTGTAGTCCATGCTGGACAGGTAGTGGGAATCGTAGCTGTAGCAGATACGATTAAACCGACTTCAAAAGATGCAGTTAGCTTGCTAAAGGAAATGGGAATACGTACCATTATGCTAACGGGTGATAATGAAAGAACAGCTCAAGCCATTGCAGCTGAACTAGGAATTGATGAAGTGGTTGCAGAAGTCATGCCGGAAGATAAAATACGTAAGATTGAAGAACTAAAAGAACAAGGCTATATTACCGGTATGGTAGGCGATGGCATCAATGATGCACCCGCATTAGCCTCAGCCCACGTGGGAATTGCTATAGGAAGTGGAACTGATGTTGCCATGGAATCAGCTGACATTGTTTTAATGCATGATGATATAATGGATGTACCAACGGCTATCGATTTATCGAGAAAAACCATTCGAAATATCAAACAAAACCTATTCTGGGCCTTTATATACAATGTGGTGGGAATTCCCCTTGCAATGGGCGTTTTATACTTGATTTTTAACAATCAAAATTTGCTCTTAAACCCAATGTTTGCAGCCTTTGCAATGAGTATGTCCTCAGTTAGTGTGTTGACCAATGCACTGCGCTTAAGAGGCTACAAAGCACCACAAGCACATGGACGAAAGAATCGACAAATCGCATAACAATTTAAAATAAAAGCAATTAAAATAATAAACAATGACTTATGGAGGTAAGATATGAAAGTAATTATTGAAGGAATGACCTGTTCAGGTTGTTCAGGTCGAGTAGAAAAAGCAATGAAAGCAGTTCCAGGAATTCAAGGGGTACAAGTAGATTTAGAAGGAAATTGTGCCAGCTTTGAAGGGGTAGAACCAGCTCTAGTAAAAGAAGCAATCGAAGATATTGGATATGATGTTGTTCGTATTGAAGAATAAAGAATCAACAGCTAAATAAAACAATCAAAAGTAAAATAATGAATAAAAAATCAGCCTCCCAGTTAGGGAGGCTGATTTTTTATAAGATCTTTAGTTTGTAGGGGAGGCAGGTTTAGGAAGATCAATTTTATAGCCTTTACCCCATACAGTTACAACAATAGTACGGTAACAGCCTAGCTTATTACGTAAGCTTTTAATATGGGTATCAATGGTTCTTGAGTCCCCTAGAAAATCATAGCCCCAAACTTTAACTAAGAGTTCTTCACGGGTAAAATATTTACCGGAGTGACTTAGTAAGAATATAAGCAAGTCATATTCTTTTGGAGTTAATTTTACACTCTCATCATGAATGGTGAGGTTGTGATGTAAATAGTCAATTTCAATGTCTTGGAATTTGAAGTATCGAGGATCGTCACTATCACCAAAATGGTGATAGTTTGTGGCGTCTACTAATTCAAGGATTTTATCAACATCATCCGTTGTTTCGAAAAACTCGATAAAAGGATAGTTTTCTGCCATGGTACAGTCTGATTTATCTCCATAAAAAAGAACTGGACGAACCGACATACGCTCAAATCGTTGAAGAAATCCTTGTTCTGATATAAACGGTGTTTCACAATTGATAAGAAACATCGAGATTGTTTCACGGTTACAAAGTTCAATGGCTTCAATGCCACTATCTGCTTCAAAAACTGTATAGGATTTTTGGAGAACCTTTTTTATTTTCTCTCTAAATTCTCCATTGCGTTCTGCAACTAGAATACTCAGCATTCGATCACCGCCTCCGTAGATGTTTTGTTTAGTTGGTCATGTGGTAATTTTATACTTAACTTTATCATTATATACCGAAGACATGAAATATAAATTAAATCTTTAAAACAGTTTCTTGTTGAGCCGATTTTGACGATATGAAGTAATCCTTCAAAAGTTAAACTACAAAATTTTGTGGTTTTTATTAAAATTCAGTGGATTCATGGACTATCCCAGCTGATTTGGGAGTGGATTTGCAATAGATTTTTTTGAATTATCCTATGTTATAATACAACGAAGATGTCTTGACTGATATTATGCAAAAAGCCTTGAGGGCATGGGAGGGAGAGATTTTATGAAAAAAAGTAGCAAAGTATTTCTTTTAATGGGCGCAGTAGCAGCTGGGGTGTTGGCTCACAAATATGTTGCCGATCATAAAGAAGAATTAGATCGTTTTATTAATGAGTACGGTGAAATGATGGAAGAAGAGTATCAAGAAGAAGACTTGGTTGAACCAGAAGCCTAGGTCTTTTAATTTAACCAACAACATAGAAAAGCTCCCAGGTTAGGGAGCTTTTTCTATGTTGTGAAGAGCAGGCCGTTAGGTGCTAAGCCACGTTAGGGAGTTGGCTCAAACTGGAATCGCTAAGATATCAATAACATGCTTTGGATCAGAAACGAGGTTCAAAACATCACCGGCTAAGAAAGGTTAAGATGGATTGACCAAATTAAATGCTAATAAGAATTTTTTAAATCTTAGTTTTAAGGTGTTTCATTTCAACCGATTGATTATCTTTAACTTGACTCACCTTTTAGAAATTTGTTTGGTTAGATTTGATTTTTTTAGTTTCATTTTTTAGTTACTAAAGCTGCTTTACTTGCTGCCTAAAATCTTTTAAGTCCTTAAAAATAGTTTGATCAAAAGCTGTCATTAATTCTTTCACTAAAGGGAGCTGAGCTGAGTTAAAACTTAAGCTACCCACTGAACGTATGGGCAGGATTTTTGGTGATGTCCCGCTGATAAACGCGCCTTGGAATTCAGACAACTGGTTAGCTTTAATTCTTAATTCCAATACCGTTAG
>LFRM01241679.1_pt1 | contig 25544 bp, 24 predicted proteins | sample 618341 | NCBI WGS metagenome assembly LFRM01 (sample SAMN03654438, study PRJNA283298) | anaerobic digester metagenome | isolation source: pool of bioreactors CSTR01a, CSTR02a, and CSTR03a thermophilic anaerobic... | place: Denmark: Kgs. Lyngby | collected 2014-05-21 | reverse complement strand
ATCATCATTGAACCATTTAACTACACCAGTTTGGCGATTAGACATTGTATGTCTCCTTGAACGAAGTAAATTTATAATTGGGCTGAACCCAAAATGATACTGAGCGCAAGGAGTTACAGGAGTCGTAGCAATGATTGGATCTAAATCTAAACATATATTATTGATTCGCGGTTACACAAGCAGCAGCAGTCAGGGAATTATACACATCTTTCACCACCGTGCCTACTCAAATTGTTGTTATCAGATTTAACCAGCATCTACTGATGACAATTTTTGTGACAACAGCTTGGAACCGATAGGAATACAAAAGCTGGGATTTACCAACGCGCAGGCAAAAAAAAGGGCTAGCTTTCGCTAACCCTTAAAGAAATTTGGTGGCTACACCGGGATTTGAACCTGGGACATCAGCATTATGAATGCTGCGCTCTAACCAACTGAGCTATGTAGCCAACTTGGCGCGCATTATTCGCCTAAACGGCAATCATGTCAAGCCTATTATCAAAGAAATGTTAAAAAACAGCAAAATAAGCATAAAAAACTGCTTTAAATGCAATATTCCCTAATCGAAGCACAAAACACTCACTCTTTTAGCTCTCAGTATTTCAACACTTAAAACCCGCAAAAGCACCCTGCCTCTGTGCAGTTGATACAAATAACCATTAGACTGCGCAACACTACTCAACAGCAATGTCTGCAATGGGATGCGCTGAACAATGATCGACTTCAGTAAAAAGAAATTTCTAGTCGTAGACGACTTTTCTGAGTTCCGCAGCTCCATCCGCGGGATTCTTCGTTTACTCGCCGCGCACGACATCGACACCGCTGCCAATGGCAACGAAGTGTTAGAGCTGTGCCGCCGCAAGCGTTATGACGTTATTTTACATGACTACAACTTGGGCGATGGCATGAATGGCCAGCAAGTCCTCGAACAGTTGCATGCCGAAAAGCTCCTGTCAGCGCATTGCATCTTTATTATGGTGACTGCCGAGAATACACAGGCCATGGTACTGGCTGCACTTGAGTGTCAGCCCGATGATTACCTGACTAAGCCCTTTAATAAGGTCACTCTGCAAACGCGCCTAGAACGCGCCGTGCGCCGCAAGCAAGTGTTAGCCCCAGTCTTGACCGCCAAAGAAGCGGGCAATCCAACTGCCGTGCTGCAAGCCTGCCAAACCGTCACCGACAAAGACCCGCGCTTTGCCGTGTTATGCCACAGTCATATGGCAACAGCCTTAAAAGACCTCGGCCGCTACAAAGAACTGGCAGAGTTTTTAGAACAACAAGCACGCAGCCGCCCCACCGGTTGGAATCTACAAGCCTTAGCCAAACTCTGGTTGCGCCAAGGCCGTTTAGATAACGCCACACGCTTGCTAACCGCTGCAGTGCGTCAATTTCCAATGATGCCTGAGCTGCTGGATATGCAAGCAGAGCTGGCCGCATTGAATAATGATTTACCCGCTACTGTGGATGCTTTAAAAGAAGCCGTAGCGATGTCGCCGAACACTTTACGTCGGCAGATCAAACTCGCCTGCCACGCTTGGCTGAATCATGACCCACAAACAGCCCAGCACGCCTTGCGCCAGTTTTGGGAAATCGGCCGTTACTCAAATATCTTTGATCCTGAACTGCTATGGCAACTGGCCTCGATACTGAGCCTTGCCAACTCAGCCAAAAAGCTACCTGACGAAGCCCTACAATGGCTGAGCCTGATTGAGAAGAATTACAAACACGCTGTGCATCTACTGCCTGCTGTGGCCGTGCTGCGTCTTGAAGAACAACGCCGCAAAGACCCTGCAGCCGTTCACAGCAACCTCCCCGCTTTGATCGAAAGCTTACAAGAGCACCAACACCTCTATGCCGCGATCACCTTAGTGCAACTGGGTGATTGGCTTGCGCAACTGGGCGAGCACGACGCGGCAACGGCACTCTGGCAGTTTTGCGCAGCACGTCATGCGGGCACACTCGGCCTGCTTGAGCAGATCAGCACGCGCTTACCCACGCTCGACTTACAACCCTTACGCCAAGCCTTAGCTATCAGCAAACAAGCCACAGCGCTGCACTACCAGGAGCAAGGCGAGCAAGCACAAGCCCTGTTTGAGCAAGCTTTAGCCCAGACACCGGATTTGATTGAATTGAATATGGCTGCCGCACGCTTATTCCAAGATCAACTCAATGCACAACAAGCCAACGCCGATCAGCGCTTGGATGCCTGCCTGCAGCGCATTAGCTGCCTATCGAAACTTGAACCTGATTCTGTTGATTTTTTACAGATGCAATCGTCTTTGGAGCTGAGCCCATGGTAAAGCAGATCGATTTCTCCACCCTGATGGCTTCCACCGTGCACGATATGAAAAACGTGATTGCCGCCGTCAGCCAAGCCTATGAAAGCCTGTTTGCTGAGATGCCCGAAGCACTACAACGCTCGCCACAAGCACGCTTAATTGAGCAAGAAGCCCTGCGCTTAGATGCCATGCTGATGCAACTGCTCGGCCTGTATAAACTCGAACACGGCCAGCTGCGCTTACAGCCCGAGTATTACAGCATCGACGAGCTGTTTGAAGATTTAAACAATCGCCACCGCGAACTGCTTGACTACCGCAATATCGATTTACAGATAGAGCTGGATGATGCCGACCTAGAAGGCTACTTCGATGTCAGCCTGATTGGCACCGTGCTGGATAATGCACTGGGCAACGCCCTCAACTACTGTAAAAAAACCATTCGCCTGCAAGCCAAGCGCGAAGACAACGGCATTTTACTGAGCATCAACGACGACGGCGCCGGCTACCCCGACAGCCTGCTCGGTGCTGTACGCCAAAGCCAATCCAGCAGCATCGACCGCAACAGCGGCAGCACCGGACTAGGACTGTACTTCGCAGCAAGCATCATCGCCCTGCACGACCAAGAACAACGCCCAGCACGACTGGAACTGACTAATGGTGGTGAGTTATCTGGGGCGTGCATGACGATTTGGATTGGGCTGCCGAGTTTGTTTTAACACAGTCATTTTAAAGGCGTAATTGGACATGGATGTTGCTACACATTGTCATAAAGTTATCGACCGCTGCTTAGCAACCTACCACTACAGCCTGCACACTAGCGATCACGTCGGGCATCTTTACACCAAGCCGAATGCGCCAGCCATCTGGATTGATGTGGGCCTATTCAGCCTTGAGTTAAAGAGCTACGCCTACACCGATTACACCAGCAAACAAAACAGCCTGATGCACGCTTATGCAGGACTGTTACGGTTTTTATGGCTGGATGAAAAAGACTTGCTGGAACAGCTTGAGCTATTTTTAATCGATCACTCGTCCGAACATCATTTAAAGAACTTTGGTGCAAATCGCGCCGATGACCACATCGACCCTACCCCGCCAGAATACAACTTTGCCTATTATTTTGAAGAAGTGTTCGGCTCAAAATACCTCTATGCCCTAGAACCCGAACGTGAGTATTACGACCGTGGTGGCCATCGACGCTTTATTGATTATTGGCTGACCACCACTGAGCGTGGGATTGCCATTGAGTTGAACGGCGAGCAATACCATCACCCGTTAGCCACAGGTAAAAAGCAATATCGCTCACAGCTGTTTAAACAGAACTCATTGGTTGCTGACGGTGTACTGGTCTATCGCTGGTCCAATCGCGGCATGGCCGACAACGAACGTTTTAAAGAACAACTGCGTGAATACTTTGGCGAACGCCAGCAATTTGCCGCCAGCCCACGATTTACCGCACAACGCGCTGTGTCTTTTAAATTATATGATCACCAAGCTCAGGTCATTTCTCGGATATCTGAGGAAAGAGCCGACGGCAAAGACACCTTTCTAGTCGTACTCCCTACCGGTACCGGCAAGACTGAAGTGTTAATCGAAGACTTTATCAGCCAATTTAACGTCGGCTCAGTCACCAATCTCCTAGTGATCGTACCGACACGCGATCTGAAGAGACAAACGCTAGAACGTTTTCAAAAGCATGTCTCTAATCTGCGCGTCGGTGAAGATGCTTTTGATGCCGACTTACAAGTTGTAGTACAAACCAGTGCTTACTTATCACGCCACTTCAGCGCCGTACCCAGCAATCGTTTTGGCTATATCGCTGTGGATGAAGCCCACCACGCCGTAGCCTATGGTTTGCGCCGAGTCCTAGAGCATTTTAACCCGCAGGTTTTACTCGGCCTCACAGCCACTGACCAACGTCTAGACCAGCATAAACTTGAAGAAGTGTTTGGCAGCTACAAAGTCGACTTGAGCTTAGAGCAAGCCATTGAAAAAGGCATCGTGCCGCCCATTCGTGTGTTTCGTCTTGAGTCCAATATTGATCTGTCAGCCGTGCGCTTTAATGGCCGCGACTTTTTAAAACAAGACTTGAATAAAACCGTCTTAATTCCTTCGCGTGACCAGTTGGTTGCTGATGTATTGGTTGAGCACTTTAACGAGCCTTTAGTTACCAATACCCCACTTAAACAAGGCGTAGTATTTTGCGTTGATATTAAACACGCGCAGCGCATGGCCGCTTGTCTTAATACGTCAGGTATTAGTGCACAAGCTGTATCAGGTACAGATCGCGCTGGATTGGAGCGTTATAAAGCGGGAGAGATTCGTTTTCTGTGTGCCTGCGACTTAATCAATGAAGGCTGGGATGCACCGCAAACCAGCATCTTAGTCATGGCTCGTCCTACCATGTCCAAAGTTGTATATATGCAGCAACTGGGTCGCGGCACACGTCGCTTTGCTGGGAAAGAAGCGCTGTACGTGATTGATGTGGTCGACAGCTATGGAGCGATCTTACAGCCATGGTCAGTGCACAACTTGTTTCAGCTCAATCAGTACCAGCCCTTTGCTAATGTGATCAATCCCCTAGGGCTCAGTCCTAATCATGAGTTGCTGATGCTCAATCAACTCTACGAATACACGCGCAGAATTGAGCCGATTAACGTCTTTAACTTTGAGCGCGAATTTGGCGATCTGTTAAACGAAGAACAGCTGGCGCGTGAGCTATTTATCTCTACCAGTACAATCAAAAATTGGCTGAAAAAAGGCGATATCACTGCAGCTAAAAGCATTCCTTTTGGCCGATCCCAACTGCACTATTTCTCACTGGAGCAGCTCGCAGATATTCGCATCAGCAAAGCTATCAAACCACGCACCGAAGCCAGTCGCCGCGATGACTTTTTTGAGTTTCTTGAGCAACGTGATTACACCTTCTCTTATAAAATCGTTTTTCTACTGAGCTTTATCGAACTGTGCAATGAGCGTGGCGAAGTGGAGCTACCTGCCCTGACCCAGCGCTATCAAGACTTTTATATTCAGCTGCATAAAAAAAATGGCCGCGTTGAGAAAGCTAAAAACCCGCTCAATGAACTCAAAAACTTAGAGGATGCTGCCTATATGACGCGCAGCTTGCTACAGAATCCATTTGAGAAGTTTGAGCGTAAACGCTTTGTGTATCACTGCAAGGATTTGAATCTGGTGGGCTTTGATCCGGTGCTGTGGGACAAGCTGGATGCGGTGGATTTGCAGCGAGTTAAACAGCAGTATTTAGAGGATGCGCGGGAGTATTTTGACAAGATGAGTATTGAAGTTGGGCAGGATAATTTTGTTGTAAAACACAATTCTAAAAACATTAATATATGGCGCACTAATGATTAGCGCGCCTGTAAGACCTCACTAACTCATCTCTCCCACCAGCGCTCTAACCTGCACCTTAGACTGCGAGTGGCTGACAATCCCCACCCACATCCCACTGTCCTGATACGCCAACAACGCCTTACGTATGGCATTCATAATCCACTCATCCGGATTACCAAAGGCACCACCACCCAGCAGGGTTAAATAGACGCGGTTATTACCAGTCGCTTGTGCATTCTGTACGGCAGCAGCCAAGGTGGCTTCATAGGCGGCTTCGAGAATCAATTGAGCAAACTCAGTCCACAACTCATCATCATGCATGGAATACGCCAACGGCAACGCACTGCAAAACACCTGGGTGACTTGATGATTGCAGTCCGTAAGTGTGACATCAATATCGGCATGCACACCAATGCGTAGCAAGCCTTTCAACTGCTCGCGCTGCTCATAGCTGATACTGCTGAGGTGTTGCTGAATCTGCGCCAGCCCCTGTTCTGAGGCCATCACATAACCGTTTTGCATCTGCCACAGTGTGTTGTTGGTATTGCCTAATGCTGTGCCCAAGTCGGCGATGCCATCGAGTTGCACAGTGCTGCTTTGGCCTTGCTGGCCATGCACATCAACAAAATAATTACGGTAGATGGTGGCAGCGCCAGCGGCAATCGCACAGGCAGGGCCTTGGGTGAAGTCGCGGCCATAAATGCCCACGCCCTGCTCTGGGGTAACGCGTGGCGAGACCATTTCTAACAAGATGAACTACCCACCACTTTAGAAGTGGGGGTTTCTTAGGTAATGCACAGACTTGATGCGGTGTTCTGCAACAGCGGTTATGCAAATTGACTAAGCTAACTCCCTTGCACCAAGGGTTCTTTAATTGCTTGCAAGCACCGTAACCCTTCATTGAGGATATTGACACTGGCATTGATATCTCGATCATGGCTCACTTTGCAGCACGGACATTGCCACTGTCTCATAGCTAAGGTGAGTTCACTCTTAGCAAGAACATGGCCACAGCCTGAGCAGGTTTTAGAAGATGGAAACCATCGGTCTATTTTAACGAGCTGTTTGCCGTACCAGTCTGCTTTATAAGTCAGAATTGTGATGAACTTCGACCATGAGCTATCACTGATGGCTTTAGCTAATCTACGATTTTTCACCATGCCTTTGACGTTCAAGTCCTCAATAGCAATCACATCGTGGTTTTTGATGAGATGGAATGAGAGCTTGTGCAAAAAGTCGTTACGGCAATGGGTTATTTTCTCGTACACCTTGGCAACTTTTAAGCGTTGCTTTTGGTAGTTACTGCTTTCAGATAGCTTGCGATGAGCTGCTTTAGCAACTTCTCTGCGCTTGGCTAAAATCTTTTGCTCACGCGCCAGCTTGTGCTCAAGCTTTGCTAGAAACTTAGGGTTAGCAACTTTAGTACCGTCTGATAAAACGATAAAGTCTGTTAATCCTAAATCAATGCCAACATTGCGTTGTGTTTTGGGTAGTGGGTTAGCGATGGTTTCAACCAATACGCTCACAAAGTATCTGCCTGATGGGGTTTTAGATACCGTAGCGCTTTTGATTAATCCATTGATTACACGGTCAATCTTGGCCTTGATAGGGCCAATTTTAGGTAGTTTCACTGAATGACTGGTAACGGCCACCGTACCTTTTTGGTTATTGGTGGTATAGCTGTCTTTAACGCCCTTTTTCTTGAATTTAGGAAACCCAAAGCGGCTCTTGAAGAAACTCTGAAAGGCTTTTTGCAGATCAAGTTGGACGTTGGCCAGCGCTAAACTATCAACCTCTTTAAGCCACTCAAACTCACCTTTATATTGAGCAGGGGTGTTTTTCAGAGTCGTTTTAGTTTTTTCGTAATGTTCGATTTTATCATTGAGCATCTTATTCCAGATAAACCGCGCACAACCAAACGACTTGGCAAAGAACGCTTGCTGCTCAGGGGTTGGATACAGCCTAAACTTGTAGGCTTTTAGGATGTGCTTGCTCATGCTGTATACAATAACAGTAGTTAGCTTTAATGCAAAGGATTCATAAAGCCAGCAAGCTATCGCCTGCACAGCATTCATCCCGCCACCTAAAGAGGTGGGGGATTTCTGCTATAATTTGTTAAATTGCGAAGCTACTTGAAACAGTGCGCCGGCATTGGCAGGATCGGCATGCAGCTTTTGTACATCGCCGATCACTTCACTGACCTGCAAACGGCCTGGCAGTGACTTTGCACTGGCGCGCAACTCAGCCAAACTGGGCATGGTTAAGCGCCCTACCGACCAGCATTGATTGTTGACTGTAGAGCACAGGCGATCATTTTCTAGCGTTAAGTGTTGTTTAACCTGCTCAGGGGACTGCTCAGCAAATCCGGTTAAGCATTGAAACCAGTCCATGTCCACTCCTTGGCAATTGCTGCCGCTCAATCATAAACGCGCCAATACACAACACTAGGTACAACTGTACTAACCAATCAAATCATAGAGATCAGAGTTATTCTCTTGAATAATAAAATCCTCACCGTCCCATTCTGCCTCGCTGGAGGCTAAACGGTATACATCGCCCTGGCCCCATCGTTGCCCGACCAGGTCTTCAATCAGATCCTCAAGTATGACTTTTTCGCCCACTTGTAGATCAGCCGGAATCAAGTAAGCAGCAAAGGGATTTGGAAAGTGATGCGGGTAGTAAAAGGTGAAACCAATAGTCGGCATTCTGCTACGAGTGTGGCGCAAATCGCTTATCACCGAGATTTCTCCTGTCTCTGGATCTTGGAAAACGGCATACTTTGAGCGTATTTTTGGCGATGGTTCCACTTTCTTTAGCAACGGGAAAAACCCAGCACGTGCGCCTTCATTGATCTCGTCTTCGGTGCGTGCAGTACGAATCACCCGTAGATTCTTGCTGTTATCATAATCAATCATGTCTCACCCTTACAATAATATTGTCTTGATCTAAACGTACCCGCAGGCACATATCAGGGTCCTGCTCTACCGCAGTAACCACTTGCTCATAAGTCAGCAGACTAGTATCTGTGACTGATTTCTCACAGTTCTCACACTGGCGAGTGCTGGCTGTTGCGTCACTGCTGCTGAGGCTGCTCCATGTTTTATTGATCGGACACACCAGCTTTTTTAATACGTGGCCATGCATGTCGCGCAATGTGCTGTGTATGGGATCAAACTCCAGTGTTCGTTCCATCACATGTCCCTCCTAGAAAATGTGTCACACCAGTCAAACCAATTGGCAATCAAAGATAGACTAGTGCGTTGGTATCGGACTCAGGCTCAAGGCCAGAGACATCCACCAGTAACTTTTTAAAGGCGATGAGCCGTGCGTTAAACTGCGTATTGACTTGAAAGGTCACACCGCAAGGTCGAAAGTAATCAATTTCCATAATCCCCATGGCGACTTTTAATAACAGGGCTTTTTCACTGGTCATGTCATTGACCAGCACTTCCACTGCGGGTGCATCATCAGGGTGATTGGGCTTTTGCAGTGAATAACCGTCCTTGAAAACCGCCTGTAAACTACTGAGCAGAAAGGGGCCTATCTTGGGATGCGCAAGCATGCGTTTAGCATCGACGTAATGCGACATAATTATCCTTAATAATGAAAACCTCAACAAAAGCATAACCTACTAATGCGACATATTGCGTCGCAATAGAAATGCAACACTGATTCACTTTCGTAGACCAACAAAAAAAGCATAAGCTCAGGTGTTATTGAGATTTTTTATTGAAACCAATTCATCGAGTACTCCTTGATTTAAGGTGTAATAAGATGCCAAACAGTATATTTAAAGCTGACCCTAACAGTTAAATACGACCCAGTATGTCGCTTAAGAGCTCTTAAAAATAATGCATACACAAAGTCAGCCTTTAATTGCTAATCAATCAGCGTCCAATAACAGCTCCCTTAGGTGTGCCTTTCAGATAGGCGCTATCGCCGTCTACTTCTAACCAGTCACATACAGCTGAATGCTCAGGAAACATCGCTTCCACAACACATAGATCCGTCCATTTATGATTGGTGGATTCATTCATCTTTATATTGAAGCCAAGCTCTTCCCACTCATACAGCGTTGAGTACATGTCGCGTGGATTCATCGCGCCATCTCTAAACAAGTGATCATCAAACCAAACTCGACCACCAATCAAGTTTTTATGGTCAAGCAAACATTGCTCCCAACCACCGGGATATTTCTCTTCAATAGTTTTTCTTGGAACGATTAAATTAATGAATTCAAGCTTTATGGCCATGGTATTAAATCCTTGTCAGGTTCTGTATTCAGTGAGTCGTGATATGAGTACTAACACTATTACTTAAAAACTTAGTCTTGTCCTATCCTCTAAATGCAGCAGCAATTTTGATCTATACAAAGCATTGATTTCCAAACACATTAAGCCTATAAATCATAAGGGTATGTGACTCTTTAAGTCATTAAGCAAGCTCCAAAAAAACAACTATGAGCCTGCTAATCACACAGTGTTAAATCGCACTGTAATAGGAGATCTCTTATGATTAACGTACAGATTTATAGGTACCCCCCTGAAGATGATGCTGCACCCTATATGCAGTCAAAAACTCTACCTGAAGAATTTCGCAATAAAATGGTACTTGATGCTCTGCAGTACCTGCGTGAAGAAGATCCAACGCTAGCTTTTCGGCGCTCATGCCGCGAAGGTGTTTGTGGGTCTGACGGTATGAATATCAATGGCAAAAACTGGCTGGCGTGTATCAAGCCTGTCGCAGAAGCACTCGGCACATCAAACACCTTAATTATCAGACCACTACCTGGGATGCCAGTGATTCGTGATCTTGTGGTCGATCAGTCCCTGTTTTTTCATCACTATGAAAAAATAAAGCCTTGGTTGATCAATGATGATGCAGTTCCAGCGATTGAACGACTGCAAACCCCAGAGCAACGCAAACTCCTTGATGGCTTGTATGAATGCATTCTCTGCGGATGCTGTACCTCGCAATGCCCGTCATGGTGGTGGAATCCTGAGAAATATCGCGGGCCCTCTGCGTTATTGCAATCGTTACGTTTTCTTCTGGATAGCCGTGATCGAGCTCGAATTGAGCGTCTTGGAGAGCTGGAAGATCCGTTTAGCGTGTTTCGTTGCCGCAGTATTGGTAATTGCACTTGGGTCTGTCCAAAAGGACTTAACCCGATGGGTGCCATTGGCAGGATTCGGCTTGAGTTAATGAAAGAATCAACATAGTCATTGCTGTGATTTGTGATCAGCATAAGTCACAGCTTTTCTATCAAAAGCTGCTGGCGGGCATCGATGTAAAATCGCCCTACTCTCCCTATTATTAACCAAGGCAGTAGATTGACGTTGGGGATGTTTAGTTATTTTTCTATTTAACTGTATGATGGTTTAAAGAAAGGTTATGGGCGAGGCTAAAGTATGGACAACGTTATTCTCAAGCAACACTACAGCGAGCTGTGTGAGCAACTCAATCGACTGCAATTTTTGATCTCTGAGCTGGAGCCACAGCATGCGGTAGTCGCGCACATTCCGCCGCTGACAAAAAGCCAAGAGCACGAGCCTTTAAATAAGATCGAGCCGGTGATTTACACGGATCGCAGCGCTGTTGAGCTGGCCGTTAAGGCCTATAAAGACTTGCATACCATTGTTGGTTTATCGCAAAAAAGTGCTCGTAGGATGCCCGGTGTGATTTGGTTTAATACCCTGACAACACCCGGTGCAGCGGATATCGCCGCCTGCGTCGCCGCCATCAATACATCGAAGCTGGCGATTAAGGACTATGTTGTCAGTAACTTTAAAACCGCATCTGAGCGTTTTGAAATTCTGAAGCAAGCCTGCCCTGGCGTGATGACGGTGCATTTATACCGGCTGATTCGCTGCTACCACGAGCAAGACTTAAGATCGGTCAGGTTCACTTGGGCGCAGCAGCAGTCTTTGGTCTATCCCGATAAAGATAAGCTGGCAACTAAGATGCGTCTGGCCATTGAGCAGTCGTCCAACCCAGGTTATATCAATACGCTGTCTGAGCTACTGAAAAATGTCAGCGAAGCGCCCTATGGTTCAATCCGTATTCGTCGCCAAGTTAAGGTGCAGCCGGTGGCGAATATCACTCAATTTAACGGCGCTGCAGGCCCAGTCACTGCCCCACTGCCGATTATTGTGCTGCAGGAGCAAGCTCCTATTATCAAGATGATTGGAGGGTTTGATGCTGAAGTGGCAGCACAACGCAAAAAGCGCTCGGATACTTTAGGGACTATTGAGCTGGGGGTATTTCAGGGGGAGACGATTGAGTTGGTGAACAAGAGGAACTGAGCTGATTAATACGCTTTTCTAGAGCTGCCAAATCATTTAAAAGCACTTCAAAGCTGGGTATATCACCAAAAATCATTTCCTTCATATCAAGATAATCTTTATGCAAGGAAGCCTTATGCTCTATGCGTGGAAGTAGCCTAAAACCTGACGGTTTTGCTGCATCGTAGTTTGCCCAGTTCGCTGGATAAAACTTTTTCTTAAATACAACAACTTCTGCAAGTAAACATGTGTCAGCAAGCGCCTGCTCGGCAACAGCTGTTGCTGCCATACGGTGCACATCATAGTAATGTCGTGCATACCTAGCAGGTAAGCGTTTATCGATTGGACGATGCGCTTCTGCATGAAGAATAGTGGCTTTCTCCCAAAAAGTTCGCTCAGCTTTTATTGTGGGTACCAAAACACTAGGCTGCTCAAATACCAGGGGAAAATACTCTGCTGAGTAACTTTTTATCATGCTACTGCCAAAAGGTAGCATCGCAGCTAACGGTCCAATTTCAAGACGCACTACAGGACGTAAGTAACCAGAAGCAAACAGTGCTGGGTATTCAATATTAATAGTGTGCGGGCCATACTCATCCAACATGGCTTTACAAATGGGCGCAACCACAGCTTGTATCGCAGGCAAAAGCTCTTCGCAAATAACGAGTTGAGCAGCTGTGTTAATTGAGCGATTAAGCTGTTGTTGCTTTGTATTGCTGCGCTCTGCAGTAGGTTCTTGCTCAGTTAAGCTATTCCAGTCGAGTATTAAATCTATATCTTCTGAAAAGCGCTCTATCAATCCATAAGCTTTTGAAAGACTCGTTCCACCTTTAAAACGCAGGCGGTTTGCCCAATGCGGCAAACTAAACAGTTGCTGCAATGTCCAGACAATCCAGAAGTCTTTTTCCGCTGCTGCTGCAGTAATACTCATTCGTGCAGCTGTTTCAGAAAATAATTCAGCTCGTTGTGTCGCCTGTGCCCGCGCTATACGATCCATGTTCAGCATCCTCTGCTAGTAATAACACGCGCTGAATCACTTCCTGTATCCAGCTGGTCACGTACTGAGTGTCTTTAGCGATCACCCGTCGTTGTTTTACACTTTTAAAACCTGCAGCCACTAAATAACCGGCCATCAGGTTTAAATGTTTATCTGTATAACCTTGCTCACCTAAGGTATTCAGTGATTGCACAAGTAGCACACTTTGTGGGTACTTTAGATTGAGATGCGTCAAGGGTGCTTTCTGAAAGCTCAGATTCTGATTTAGTATCTGATAACTGCGAGACTGCCCATCACTTAAGTATAGGTAACGGGTTGGAATTTGGGTTGAAATACCTAAAATATTCAAGGCAGCATTACCTGTAACTTGAATCGTCCAGCCAAACTTACGCGCTAAAGCATGCGCTGCTTGATCCATATCTGGACTTAAGTGCTGCTGCAACAACTGACTGTAGCGTGGATAGTCATATAGTCCGCGAGCAATACGTCGAATGGTGCCTTTAGTGGCCAGCCTAGAAAGCGTTTTATCTATTGAGTCTGCTTCTGCAATCAAACTAAAGTCTTTCCTTGAAAAAGACCACCCCCTACCCTTACCATAAATCTTACTAAGCACTTGATTTACAAGGGTTATATTTGATTTTTTACTCATATATTTGTCCGGAAAACAGAGCTTCTTTCCGGACAATATAGCATGCTAAATATGCCGTAGTCCTTATATTTAAACCCATCAAAATCTGACCCAATATTTTTATTTAATTATGTCTGAAAAATAAAACCACTGAGTTGTCATGACGCTAAGAGTGCATATCAAACGTTTTACATCACTTCCTGCTATCCAAAAAGTTAATCACCACCCGATCCATCCAGCCCCACAAGCGCTGACGAATGCGTTCCAGCAATGGCCTCTGCTGCCACGTCTCTTCGGTCACTTCGATGCTCTGCTCAAAGTCATTGATCAGGCAATTATGCACCTGCTCCAGTAAGCCTCGGTCGCGGGCTTCGAGGTTGCCTTCAAGATTGAAGCGTAAGTTCCAGTGGTCAAAATTACAGGAGCCGATGCTGACCCAATCATCGACCATGACCATTTTCAAGTGCAGAAAGCGTGGCTGGTATTCAAAGATGCGTACGCCTTTGCGCAGCAATGCCGGGTAATAGCGCTGCCCTGCCCAGCGTACCGGGGGTAAATCTGTGTTACGACCGGTGAGCAGCAGGCGTACATCCACGCCCCGCACGGCGGCTTTGCGTAATGCGCGGCGTACCGCCCAAGTCGGTAGAAAATACGGTGTTGCTAACCAAATGGTTTGGTGTGCGCCTTTGAGCGCGCGCAGCAGCGACTTTTGAATATCGCGGTTCTGAGTGGAGGCCGCATAAGCAACGCGGGATTTACCGATATTGGCAAAAGGTAACGCTGGAGTTTTGTGTTTGGCGGTTCTCTCTGGGCTGTTATTTTGTTGCCAAAAGAAGCGCTGAATGCAGCTGCCCCACTGGTTATCAAATAAGGTCTGCCAGTCAGTCACGACTGGGCCTTGCACGCGCACCATCACTTCATGCCACTGGCTGTGCTCATGATCAGGCAGCCAAAACTGATCGGTTAAACCGGTGCCGCCAATATAGGCGGTCTGTCCGTCAACGATTAGCAGTTTACGGTGGTCGCGGTAGAAGTTTTCTAGGCCGCGTGTCCAACGCAATGGATTATAAAAGCGCAGTTCAATCCCTGCTTCCAGCCAATGAGTGCGCTGTACAGGACGAAAATGACGACTACCGAAGCTATCAAATAAACAACGCACGCTCACGCCACGTTGTACTGCAGCGATCAATGCTGCTTCCACTCGATCGGCACTGTAACCACTACTGACCAGATACAGCTCTATATCTATCTGATCTCGCGCTTGTTCGATACGCGCCAGCCAGTCGTTAAAAAATGCGGGGCCATCAATCAAAAGTTCGAATTGGTTACCGGCGCGCCATGGGAAAATCAAACCGGCCATCTTGAATTTTCCTTATGAATAGTGTGGTGGAGCTAAGCTCACAAAAAACGTTATTACCAGCATCAAAGGCAAGTAGCAGTTGAGCTCGCAGCCTTCAAGCACGGGCTCACAATAAATTAATCATAATGTTTTACCACAGATTTCATAAAAAATCCGCGCCGGTGATTAAACACGGCGCGGGTTTTTATCCAACAATAAAGATTAAGGCTTAACGCAGAATCTGCGGATCACCTTTACCAGCTACTGCTGCTGCTTCTTCAATGGTCAACAGCGCTGTGCGTGGCAAGTCTTGCAGGCGCGCGCACGCGGCCAAAACGTTACCCCAACAGGCGCGGTTCACAAACTGCATACCGAACTCATCCAAAGTACCACCACGGTTACGGTAGCCCAGTACGTAGGTGTTGTTGGCGTCAGGCAGAATCGTCCACAAATGACCACGAATCACTTCAGGGCGCATATGCGTGAGCAATACACGCATGCGGAAACGATTGGGGAACAACTGCTCAACTAGCGCATCACTGGCTAGGCTTTCCAGTTCCCAACGGTCGCGTGGTGCACGGAAACGACCCGGCTCTTGCAAGTACACGACGCGGTAGCCCATTTCGGCTTCTTCTAAGCGCTGTGAGGCACGTAAAACCTGCTCTAACTGGTAGCTACCATTGGCAATCAACAGCAGTGGATCAGTGCCTTCAAACTCTTTCACCACAATGGCGCCATCACGGGCCAACTGCTCTGCTTGCTCTTGAGTGAAATAAGCAGGACGGTCACGTTTAGCCGCCACGATGCAGGAAATTTGACCGCGCGCACTGTAAATCTGCGGTAATAGCGCCAGCATACTGTTGTGGTCTGCAGGAAATAACACCCGTGAAACATCACTCATCTCGCCCAATAAGGCTTCACAGAAGGTGGTGTCTTGGTGCGATTGTTGGTTTTTACCATTTTCCCAGGTGTGCGAAGTCGCCACTAATGGCCAGCCTAACCAACCGGCAGGACGACCGATTTCTTTTTGCTGGCGTGCGTAAATCAAGCTTTGGCGCACGGCACCCAGCATTTTCACACAGAAGGCTTCGTAGCTGGCCACCAAGTTCAGTCCGGACTGGTTAGCTAAGCACGCCGAGACCACTGCCTCTTCGTTGAGCGCAGTAATAATCTTGCCATCAACAGCTTCTAAATCACTTTCTGGCTCACTGACGCGGTGACGTAGTGTTTTCAGAACTTCAGTCAGGCGGTTACTGGCCAGCTCATCGGGGTTACCGACACGTGGACGTAAGTCTGGGTTGGCAGCAACTAGGTCAACAAAGTAGCGATCTAATGCTGTCATGGTTGAGCAGGAGTCATCACGGTAATGCAGCTCAGGTTGCACTGGCGTTTTTGGATGACGGTTGGCTAATGGATTATCACGCTCCAATGGACGATTTTGCGCTTGGTGCGTATTGAGTAACTCCAAGGCTTCACGCATATCTTCAGGGGTGACATACAGCGGTTTGATATGTTTATTAAACAGATCACGCGACTGCGCATCCACATGCGGATTACCGGGTAACGGCAAGTTATGTGCTTTGTTTTCATCAGCACCATAGAAGCCAAAACCTTTAGTGGTGTTAGCAATACCGTATGGAATCGGCAACGGATAGGACAAAATACCGCTGTCTTTTTCTTGCACGCGGCGCTCTAAACGCTGTTCCATTTCCCAGATTGTGCAAACAAAAGCTGCAGGGTCACGGCCATCAAACTCAATCGGGTCAAAACCACAACCACGTAAATGACGCTCAAAGCTCGCCAAACCTTCAGGCGTGCCCATTTGTGTACGCTGTTCAATACGACGACCGTTGGCAATCATAATCGGCAATGCTGGGCCGCTGTCTTCAGCGCGCCACCAGCGTGGAATCCAATCACTGCCACGTTGCTCTTCAGCGGCACCGTCAGATAAAAAGGCAATCAGCTTCTCACCCGGTAATGGCATATGCACATATTGCAGCTCAGCAAAGCCTAAGTAACCGCCTTCAATAATACCGCCGGCCGTGTGTGGGTTAACGTGACTGCCCAATGGCGCCGCCATCGAACCATCTGAGGCAATTTCGTAGCCGTAGAAGTCATTGAGCAAACGGTTAATTCCTTCTTCGCCGTTACCGTAAGCCTGTTCTTGCTCAGGATGCAGATTACCCATCAGCACGTTCAGCGCTTCAATGGCGGCAACACTGTGGCCCTGGCCCATCATCCACGCGCGGGTTTCACCGGTTAAAGCATTCAACGCCATATAGGCGGCATAGCCTGGCACCATATTCAGTGCGCCACCCGTGTGCCCTTCAGGCTGAACTTTAAATTCATCAGCGGTCAAATCACTGCCATCTAAATGCACTTTGCGGGCATAGGTCATATGCACCACCAGTGACATACCTGCCGCAGTGATTTTATCCAGCGCACTCATTTTGCGGTACACAGTGGCTAAATCAGGTTGCATCTGTGCTTGTACGAGTTGATGAGCAAGACGATATACTGCAGCTTGTGTTTCTGCAGTATGCTCAATCGGGCCGTAGCCCTTTTGCCATTGCGCAAAGGCCGGCTCAATTTTAGCGTGATCAGTTAAGTCAGCGATGCTCGGCAAAATCTGATGCATATTAGTACTCCGTAAACTCAAATAAGGTGCAGTTTAAAGTCAGCCTGATAAGGTTATCATGATAACCATCCATTACTGCTTACCCTGTAATACTCTATTTACACAGCCAAGAAGGAATAACCATGGCCTTACTTAATTTTCTCGGTGCCATTCAACAAGTGACTGGCTCGTGTTATTTGATAGAAACCTTTGATAAAAAGAACATTTTACTCGAATGCGGCATGCAACAAGGTGGTGATCAAGACGACAAAGACGAAGAGCAAGATAAAAGCTCAGCCTTTGCTTTCAATCCAGAGCATATTGATGCAGTAGTGATTTCTCATGCGCACATTGATCACAGTGGTATGTTACCGCGTTTAGTGTCTGAAGGGTTTCGCGGTCCGATCTATGCAACGGTTGCCACTTGTGAATTGATGGAACTGATGTTGCTCGATTCGGCACATATCCAAGAAAAAGATGCTGAGTGGGAAAACCGCTGGCGTGCCCGTAAAGGTAAAAAACCGATAAAACCGATGTATGTCAGTGCAGATGCTGAGCGGGTCTTAAAACAATTGATTGCGGTTGACTACGAAACCCTCACGAAAGTTGTGCCTGATGTCAAAGTGAGCTTCCATGATGCCGGCCATATTATTGGCTCAGCCATTGTTCGGCTTGAATTCCATGAACCCAATGACAGTGTACGCACCTTGGTGTTCTCAGGTGACCTCGGTGGCGGCTGCTCACCACTAATGAAAGCCCCTGCAACTCTCAAGCATGCTGACGTAGTGCTGCTCGAGTCGACCTATGGTGACCGTGACCACCGCTGCAGTGAAGACACTCTCGACGAGTTAGCGGAAATTCTTCAACAAGCCCATAAAGATGGCGGCAACGTGATGATTCCGGCGTTCTCTGTCGGACGTACTCAAGATATTTTATTCCACTTGGGTCGCTTCTATCACGAAGGTCGTCTACCCCAGCATACAGTGTACTTAGACAGCCCCATGGCGATTCGCGCCAATGAAATCTATATGCGCCACCGCGAAGACTTTGATCAAGACAATATGGAGCAACTGCAAGATAGCAATTTCCACAACGCCACAGACTGGTTGCCTATTTTAAAGCTGACACCGACACCACAAGAATCAATGGCCATTAACAATGTTAAAAGCGGCGCTATTATTGTCGCCGGTAGTGGGATGTGTACGGGTGGTCGTATTATCCACCACTTTAAACACAACCTATGGCGTGAAAACTGCCATATGATTTTTACTGGTTTCCAAGCCCGCGGTACCACGGGTCGAGCTATTGTTGATGGTGCTAAAACCGTACGTGTATTCCGTGAAGATATTATGGTCGGTGCGCAAGTGCATACCTTGGGTGGTTTCTCCGCTCACGCAGGTCAATCCAGCTTGATTGAATGGGCCAGCCATTTTGAAAACAAACCAGAATTGCACTTAATTCATGGTGAAGTAGAAAAAATGAAGATTTTGCAAAGCGAGTTTAAAAAGCAATTGGATTGGGACGTGAATATCCCAGAACTGAATGACCGTATTGCTTTATAAGGAAGTGTTATGACGTTTAAAAATGATGACTATTTAGCGCGCCAGTATCAGGTCAGCAGCTTCGATCTTGATACTAAGGTTGATGAACTGCTGAAACTGGCTGTGCCCCCTACCAGCGAAAACCTTGAGTTGTACCGGGAAATGATGCTGACCGTCGCGCGCATGGCAGAAGACGATCGCAATCGCTGGGATGCCAAGATCATGCTGCAAACGCTGCGTGAAATGGAAGGCTCTTTTAGTTTACTCGAGCGCTTTAAGCGTCGCCGTAAAGTCACTGTATTTGGTTCAGCCCGTACCGCACCCGACCACCCGCTGTACCTGCAAGCCAAAGAGTTAGGCGAGGTTTTATCGCGTCAGAACTTGATGGTGATTACCGGAGCTGGTGGCGGCATTATGGCGGCAGCACACGAAGGCGCTGGACTTGAAAATAGCTTAGGCTTGAATATCGCCCTGCCTTTTGAGCAAGGTGCCAATGAGACAGTGGTTGGCAGCGCTAACTTGCTGACGTTCCACTTCTTCTTCTTGCGCAAGCTGTTCTTTGTGAAAGAAGCAGACGCACTGGTGCTGTGCCCTGGTGGTTTTGGCACTTTGGATGAAGCACTCGAAGTGTTGACGCTAATTCAAACCGGTAAAAGCCCGCTGGTACCTGTTGTCCTACTGGATCAAGAAGGTGGTACGTACTGGAATAAAGCGTTGGCGTTTATGCGTGAAGAACTGGTCGATAAAAACTACATTTCGGCCAGTGACTTACGTTTAATGCGCCAAGTGCGTACGCCGAAAGAAGCCGGTGAAGAAATTGAGCGTTTCTATCTGAACTTCCACTCGACACGCTGGTTCCGCGATAGTTTTGTCATGCGTATGAATCATCCGCTCAATGAAGCGGCGATGGTCACCTTGCATAAAGAGTTTTTAGATCTGTGTGAATCAGGTCACTTTACACAAGTGCCTTACTGCCCTGAAACTCATAATGAGCCTGAATTCTGCAAGCAATACCGCTTAGAGTTTGTCTTTAACGGTCGTGACCACGGTCGTCTGCGTGAGTTAATCGACTTTATTAACTTACCGCAAAACTGGAAAAGCAACAGCTGATACAACCCTCAAGCTAATCGTAGGGCGGGCACTTGTGCCCGCCACAACCGATTTATAACGCGCTAACGCGGACACACACCTGCAGTTAACCTTCAGAAAGTTCCGCCAAGATATCGCTTAACGCTTGCGCAGGATCAGCCGCTTGGGTAATGGGGCGACCAATCACTAAGTAATCCGAACCCGCTTGCATCGCTTGAGCTGGGGTTAAGATGCGTTTTTGATCATCTTTAGCACTACCGGCTGGACGAATACCCGGAGTCACTAACTGCCCTGCTGGCCATTGCTGCTTGAGGATGCTGGCTTCTTGTGCCGAACAGACCAAACCATCCAAACCTGCTTGCTCGGCCAAACTTGCCAAACGCTGCACCTGCTGCTCAGGGGTCACGTCTAGGCCAATACCCGCCAAATCAGACTGCTCCATACTGGTCAGTACTGTAACGCCAATTAACAAGGGTTTTGCACCCTCATGCTGATCCAGCACTTCACGGCAGGCCTGCATCATCTTCAAACCACCTGAGCAATGCACATTCACCATCCATACGCCCAGCTCTGCTGCAGCTTTGACTGCCATTGCCGTGGTATTGGGAATATCATGAAACTTAAGATCTAAAAAAACATCAAATCCTAGAGCATGCAGCCCTTCAACCACTTGCGGACCGCTGCGGGTAAACAATTCTTTACCGACTTTAAGGCGGCATTGTTGTGGATTTAGACGTTCAGCAAGCGCTAAAGCTTGGGCGGCACTGGGGAAATCTAAGGCGACAATAACTGGGCTGGACATGACTTGAGTCTCGTATCAATAAAATCGGCAACATTGTAGCCTTCCTCACAGCAAAGTGCCGCATCGACTTTACTAGTGATTGGTTTTTCTAATCTAGGCGATACTTAAGAGTAATCACAAAGTCTAATAGCATAGTGCTATAATCAATGAATTAGACATTCTTGCAAACCTACTGATTCTGGCAGTTTATGCAATAAAGGTGTAGCATACTCCTTTATGAGACCCATTCTCATTTATAAAGATTTTGGAGGTCCACATGCCTTGGTATATTTGGTTATTAATCGCCTTGGTACTTGGCTCAATCGTTGGCAGCTTATTACTTTTGCGTAGTACCGCCAATACGATGCCCATTAGCGCAGACAAGTTGGAATTGATGCGTCAGCGCAATGCTGAGTTGGAGGCGCAAGAACGTCAGCAGGACCAATAATTCATTTACCACACCGTTGGAGATTTGTTATGTCACGTACAGAAACCGATAGTCTAGGTGCCATTGAAGTTCCCGAGAATGCTTACTGGGGTGCGCAAACACAGCGCTCTAAAGAGAACTTTGCGATTGGTTCACAACCCATGCCGCTAGCCGTAGTGCATGCCTTAGCTCAAGTCAAAAAAGCAGCAGCACGCGTCAATGCGCGCCTGGGTGAATTACCTAAAGATATCGCTACTCTGATTGAGCAAGCGGCTGATGAAGTGATTAGCGGCACCCTTGATGAGCACTTCCCGCTGGTGGTCTGGCAGACCGGTAGTGGCACGCAAAGTAATATGAACGTCAACGAAGTGATTGCGGGTCGCGCTAATGAAATCGCTGGTCAAGGTCGTGGTGGTAAATCACCTGTGCACCCCAATGATCACGTGAACCGTGCACAAAGCTCCAATGACTGCTTCCCAACAGCGATGCATATTGCTGCCCTGCAAGCGATTGAGCATGACTTATTCCCTGCTGTTAAAATGCTACGCGATGGTTTGGACAAGCAAGCAAAACGTTACGCCAATTTAGTTAAAACCGGCCGCACCCATATGATGGATGCGACGCCAGTGACTTTTGGTCAAGAACTATCAGCCTTTGTTGCGCAACTGGATTACTCCACACACGCAATTGAAGCAACCTTGCCTGCAGTCGGCGAACTGGCACAAGGCGGTACTGCCGTCGGTACCGGTCTCAACGCCAATGCTAACTTTGCTGAAAACATTGCCCGCGAGTTGGCTTCAGCCACTCAACTGCGACTCACTTCAGCACCGAACAAGTTTGCTGCATTAGCCGGTCATGAACCGCTAGTAAGTTTATCCGGCGCGCTAAAAACCTTAGCCGTCACCCTGATGAAAATCGCTAACGACTTACGCATCCTGGGTTCAGGTCCGCGTGCAGGTTTAGCAGAAGTAATGTTACCCGCGAACGAACCTGGCAGCTCGATTATGCCGGGCAAGGTCAACCCCACTCAGTGTGAAGCGCTCTCCATGCTGGCCTGTCAGGTGATGGGTAATGATGTCACCATCAATATGGCGGCCAGTCACGGTCACTTACAGCTCAACGTGTTTAAGCCGGTGATTATTCACAATATTCTTGAGTCGATTGAGCTGATGGCTGACGGCTGCAGTAACTTCCAAAAGCATTGTGTGGAAGGTATGCAGGCGAATGAGAAGCAGATGGCTGATCACTTAGAGAATGGCTTAATGCTGGTAACTGCATTGAACCGTCATATCGGTTATGACAATGCGGCTAAAATCGCTAAGAAAGCCTACGAAGAAGACCTCACGCTTCGTGCTGCAGCGATTGAGTTAGGTCTAGTGACTGATGAGCAGTTCAGCGAATGGGTCCGCCCTGAAGATATGCTGCACCCAACACCTAACAAAGGTGAAAGCATTAAACCGTCGTCAAGAACAGCGCGCAGAAGTTGGTCGTAATAGCTCAGGCTATAACGTCGTGCAACGCGGGCACACAGTGCCCGCCCTACAAGCGATATAAGCATCTGCGCTTTATATTCAATATAAAAGCGCATATACAAAGTTTCTCAGCTTTGCATAAGATATAAAAGCGCAGATGCATGGTATCTATGCTTTTTGTCAGATGTAAAAATACACATGTAAAGCTTCAAGGCTTTGTATCAGACAGATAAAGCACAGGTAGGGCGGGCATTCATGCCAGCCTTTTTATATCAATGCATATGCATTTTAATAGCGCTCTGCCACGATTCAGTCTTGGCGGTTCGCCGCAGCAATAATCAAGGCTTTCATTTCAGCGACTGCTGCGCCGAAACCGACAAACAGCGCGTGCGCAATAATCGCATGACCGATATTGAGTTCATTAATTCCTGCAATCGCAGCAATCGGCTCAACGTTATGGTAATTCAAACCATGCCCCGCATTCACCACCAAGCCTTGCTTGACAGCAAACTCAACTGACTTACGAATCAACTGTAACTGCTGCAACTGCTCAGCCGGTGTTACTGCATCGGAGTAATGCCCCGTGTGCAATTCAATGGTGGTTGCACCGACACGTTTAGCCGCTAAAATCTGCTGCTCATCTGCATCAATAAATAACGACACATCACAACCCACAGCTTGCAAGCGTTCAATAGCAACGGCAATGCGTGATTCCTGCGCCACAACATCCAAGCCACCTTCAGTGGTCAATTCAGCGCGAGTCTCGGGTACAAAACAGGCATGCTCAGGACGAATTTCTTCAGCCAATGCCAGCATCTCTTCGGTGACACCCATTTCGAAATTCATCGGTGTGTGCATCACTTCACGCAAAACACGCACATCACGATCTTGAATATGACGGCGATCTTCGCGCAAATGAATGGTAATGCCATCGGCTCCAGCTTGCTCTGCATCCAAAGCTGCCTTCACTGGATCTGGATAACGCGTACCGCGCGCCTGACGCACAGTCGCAATATGATCAATATTAACGCCTAACAAAATACGCTTATTCAAGTTCATCACTTCGATCCTTTTTGTGCCAAAAACAATTCACGGCTCATCAACGGACGCCCACCTAAGTGAGCCGCCAACGCCTGACGCATTAAACGCTTAGCCGTATGCAAAATACTCGGCTGCTGCCAATCAGCCGCCGACAACGCTAAAATATCCGCACCTAAAAACACACCCGATTGCAGCAAAGAAACAGCTTCAAACCCACTCTTAGGCAGTAGACGATACAACATTTGCGTATCCAATGCCTGCCCATGTATGTCGACGGTAAAGGAAAAGCCGTAACCGAGCTGCTCCAGCAAACGCCACTCAAAGGTCCGCAGCAAGGGCTCAAATGCCAATCCATGCGCTAAACCTTGTATTGATAACCGATAGTGCTCAAACAACACAGGCTGCGGATCATTCAGCGGCAAGAGACGCACCAGCAATTCATTCAAGTACATGGCACAAAAGAGTGCTTGTCCTTGGAGGAAATTAAATTCACCGGCAGGCTCAATACGACTGATAGTTTTTAATTCACTGCGCCCACGCAGCTCAATATCCAGCGCAGAGAATGGTCGCGCCACACTACCCAGCTTGCCTCGCGCGCCACGCAAAACAGCACGCAGACGCCCTTGCGGAGTGAACACATCCATTAAGGCACTGGTTTCTTTATAGGGACGACTGTGCAAGATAAAAGCTAACGACGACTGCATAGCTGCGCCTCAAAGCAGCACACGCTCAAGGACAGAGCGTGTGCTTTACAGGGATCAATACTCTTGATAACCCAATGAACGCAGGGCGCGCTCATCATCAGACCAACCGCCTTTCACTTTAACCCACAAGTTCAGCATGATCTTAGAGCCAAACATCGCTTCCATATCTTTACGGGCTTCCTGGCCGATACGCTTAATGCGCTCGCCACCATCACCAATAATGATTTTCTTCTGGCCATCGCGCTCAACTAAAATCAGCGCATGAATATGCAGAATGCGACCTTCTTGCTTAAACTCTTCAATTTCTACGGTAATCTGATACGGCAGTTCAGCACCTAATTGACGCATGATTTTCTCACGCACCAACTCAGCCGCCAAGAAACGACTGGAGCGGTCAGTGATCTGATCTTCAGGGAAGAAATGCTCGCTCTCAGGCAAATAATCCGACACTACAGTCTGCAGCGTCTCTAAGTTATGCCCGTGCAATGCTGAAATCGGCACTATTTGTGCGTTCGGCAGTTTCTCTGCCAACCATTTCAGGTGAGCCAGAAGCTGACTTTTATCTTCTAAGCGGTCAGCTTTATTCACGGCAATAATCAGTGGGCAGGTTAGATGCTGAATACGCTCAAAGACCATTTCGTCTTCTTCAGTCCAACGCATACGGTCAACCACAAAAATCGCCACATCAATATCGCGCAATGCGGTTAAGGCGCTGCGATTCATATAGCGATTGAGTGCAGTTTTGCCACCAATATGTAAACCTGGGGTATCCACATAAATCGCTTGCACACCATCTTCAGTTTTAATACCGAGCATATTGTGGCGAGTGGTCTGCGGTTTACGCGATGTAATTGCTAATTTCTGGCCAAGAATATGGTTGACCAGAGTTGATTTACCCACATTCGGGCGACCAACGATGGCTACATAGCCACAACGTGTTGCTTGTTCAGTCATGCTGATGATTACTCTCTATACCCAAGGCGATCAGTGCTAA
>LFRM01294983.1_pt1 | contig 25617 bp, 18 predicted proteins | sample 618341 | NCBI WGS metagenome assembly LFRM01 (sample SAMN03654438, study PRJNA283298) | anaerobic digester metagenome | isolation source: pool of bioreactors CSTR01a, CSTR02a, and CSTR03a thermophilic anaerobic... | place: Denmark: Kgs. Lyngby | collected 2014-05-21 | reverse complement strand
GATGCCTATATGTGCCGAGCGAGAACCGATCTTTAAAGCATACGAAGATGAACATCAGGTTGCCTGCCATCTTTATGCTCAGGAAAGCTGACTCGCGCTGAGCGCCGCAGTGTGATCTGGGGGATGGTCAGTTCGTATCTGTTGTTTGGTGGGATTGTATTCGGGGCTTTTGCACTTATTCTTCTGTTTTGCATCAAGGTTTGGTTTCGCTAAGCTTGATGCGCTATGAACGGCAGCCGCCTAGCGGGCAAAATCACCAACCTTTGCCGCGAGATATCCGATCAGATCAGAGGGTGCCAGCAGAATCTGCACGCCGCGTTTACCTGCGCTTACAGCTATTTTCTCCTGCAGCATAACCTTGCCATCGATAAAAGAAGGCAGCTGCTTTTTCATGCCTAAAGGAGAGCACCCCCCGCGGATATAGCCTGTCAGCGGGAGCAGATCCTTTTGCGGAACCATTTCGATGTGCTTGTCTCCAGATAACAAGGCCAAAGCTTTCAGATCAATTTCTTGATTGACAGGAACACAACCGACCATATGGCCTGTCTGATTTCCCTGCATAACAATGGTCTTATACATTATAACTGGCGGCAGCCCTAATGAATCCGCGGCTTTTATACCGGAAAGGTCACTTTCATCATAAGCATAAGTCAGGATCTCGTAGTCTATACCCGCCCGGTCCAGTAATCGCATAGCATTCGTTTTAGGTGTTTTCATGCTGACTTGTTTCCTTTTTTTCGATATTTGCGTACGCTTGTTTTTTTGCCAGATAACCTGAAAGTACAAGCACGGCACTGACGATTATGAAAATCAGTTTATAGCCAAACTGACTTATGAAAAATCCTCCGGCGATCGGCAGGATAACCGTGAAAACATTCAGCGTTCCTCTAATGCCCAGATATTCAGTGCGCCGGTCTTCGGGAGCAATATCCAGCAGATAAGGTTCAAAACCAATTCTTCTTCCACTGATCGCAAAGCCCATCAATAAGAATACCATTCCATAGAGCATGGGATTCGTCCTGGCCAGGAAAATGGCTGCAACAGGAATCACTGCTTCAAGATACATGCAAAATCTGACAATGACCCGCGCTTCTTTACGAGAGGATACCAATCCCCAGATGAAGCTGGAAAGTACGGTGCCGGCCACCTGAATCATGAGATATCTGCCAAGGTACGTTTGTGAAGATTGAAAAGTATCGCTGGCATAGATCATATAAAAAGGCATCATCATTATGCCAAAGCTGGCCAGATTTTCGAGCAAAATGAATCGTCGAAATTGCTGGTCTTTTTTTAAAATATCAGGCACATTGCGAATATACGATATAAGACTCTGCTGCTGATTCTCCAGCATTGGCGAGGCTGGTTCCTGGACTCGAAAAAAACCTAGTGACGCGATGGCCAGTCCGGCAAAACCAATCATCAGGCTAAGTGTGTAATTGCCCGGAAAAGACAGGTTACCGGGCCTGAATAAACCATTGATGATGATACCGCCTGCAAAAGCTGCCATACTGGCAAAAAACTGCTTGACTGCATATAGTTTGGCCCGCCGCTGCCTGGGCAATGTTTTGCCGATAACATCCGCATAGGCTATCCCGGCAAATCCGGCACTGATTGAGAAGAGAAAAACCCAGATAAAGAAAGAATATACTGCAATCTTAGGATTGTTTCTGCCAAAAAACCAGGTGGATATGGCCATGCCGAGAAAGGCTGCTGAACGCATATAAATGCCTAAAAGCAAGAATTTTTTCTTGTACTTCTGCGATTTCAGGTAGTGGCTGAAAACCAGGTTGAAGACCAAAGGCGCTCCAAGCATAATGGCATAGAGAAAACCAAAAAGAATTTTTGAATCGGTCAGTTCTGTCACGAGAGCAGGGAAGACTGTATTCAGATCCAACATGGACAGGGTCATAGCAAGAAAAAAACCATGCCATACATAAGCAAAGCAAATCGTCCTGTACTGGATATTTGAAGATTTACCCATACCATCACCCGTTATGAAGCCGTTCAGTTAAACTCATGCCGTCTAGGTAGTGTAAACCACAACTGATTCAAAAAATCGAGCTGATCCTGTGTCGGAAACGTTCAATCCGGTTCTCCCTAAATTCTTATAAATCATCTTTTGATCACCTCACGTTAAAAACTGATTTTTTTTGAAGCGTATAGGCCAAATCGTGATCCTATTATGATACACGAGGCGTTTCTTTTGTTCGTAACAATCTATTTCCCCAACAGAGCCTCTTGTTCCAGACGGATACCCCGTTCCAGAGCGATCTTGATCACATCATGAAAAACAGCAAAACGTTCATCCACAAGCAACGCCTGCAGGCGTTCGGCATACGCCCGGCTGATCGGCTGCGCCTGGCTGATGTTGCTGAGCAAGTCATGGCAGTCCATATGCCATGGTTTCAGCTGTGGAAAAAAACTGTGCTGCAACCGACTAAACATGAAAAAACCACCCAGGTCAATATCTCCCCAGTGGTATACTGTGACAGGCTCTGCGCGGCTGGCTGACGCATGTTCAGCAGCCTTCTGAACTTGATGGAAAAAATGTCCCCTGGCCGGACTGAAACAACCTCCGTGATAAATCAGCAGAGTATCCTGCCAGTCTTCATTCTGGGTGCGTTGCTGCATCAGCCAGTAGAAATTGGTGCGATTTTCTACAAACAGAATACGCTGGACTTGAGCGGGCAGTTCGATCGATAAGCCATTTAGTTCAGCGGCGCTCAGCGTTCCACAAAGCGGGAAAAAGCCATAATCAAGCTGACGCCCGCAGCGCATCAGCGTTAAAGGTCCGGACCACTCAAATATCTCTGGTGACCGACTCAAATTGACCAGTCCAAGCAATTCATCCTCCGAAAGGTCGAGATCGTCTAGACGCTCAGCAGGATGACCCAGCAGACCGGGCAGCAGGTAACGACGGATGAGCGAGGCCAGTCGGGTACGGACCTGCTGTGCAAACGCCTTGCTGTCACCATAGATTTGGATGCTGAAGACACGCTCAGGCATTTCTTGCTGTCCGGACAAACTCAGAACAATCAGGCCACGCAGTGCGGCAACCAGCTTCAGAGCCTGCTCCCGGGAAGTAGGCAGCGGCGACGTCAGGCGCTGGCGTTCAGACAGAACACGTCGCATATCCGCTAAGACCGTACCGATCCAGGCAATGGAATCCGTTGTACCTTCTTCTTCAGCATGTTGGAAATCAGTCCATGCTATGTCAATCTCTGCTAGAACGCGGCCAGCCTCTGCTTTGGGCGAAACCAGACCGGCCCGGTCGTACGCTGCGTCAACCCGCTCAATCTTGAGCCAGATGCGGTGGAGAATGTGCTGTTCTTCGCCGCGCATCCAGGTGTAGTCGATCAACTGCTCATCACGCAACTGTGAGATGACCTGATGGATGTGAACCTTGCGTTCGTAATCTTCGATATCATAAGGTTTGAATTCACCTTTGTAGACGTTCAGCTGAACGCGACGCTGCACAGGTCCCGGCGAGGTAAAGGCTTTGCTCGACTCGTACTTCTTAAGCAGATCCTGTAAAAGCAGTCGTGCTATGTCCATGCCTAGTCCTCAACCTCCCCGTTATCCAACTCATCCTCGATACGAACGATATCCTGTTTGTCAAAATAAGCCAAAAACGAACGATGCCGGTCTTTCAACACACAGATGTTCCGATCAACCAGCGGTGCAATATCGGCGATTTTGTCGGGTGGCGCTGAGATCAGGCACTGGAATCCAATCCGTCGGAGCAGCCGGATACTTTCCCGGATGCGTTCACCGTCCATTTTGCTGAAAGCCTCGTCGAAGATGATCAGCTGCAGGCAACTGCGGTTGCGGTCATCGATGCGATAGAGCTGGACAAAAGCAGCCAGCATGGCGATATAGTAGGGCGTCTGGGTCTCGCCACCCGATTTCTTGCGCAAGGTTCGTGACAACCGTTGCACTTCATTGTTCTCATCGATCGTGTGCAAGTCGAAGCGCAGATAGGTCCGGTAATTGCAGTAGGCATCGATATTGCGGTCCAGATCGCTGCGTTTATCACCGGTCACGTCATCGTCAACGGCCAGGATTTGACGGAACAGCTCATCAATGGTTTCACCATGTTTTTCCCGGAATGCAGCATAGGTGATGCTGTATCCCTGCATAAGCAGATCGTCCATGATCATGTCGTAGAAACGACGGTAGTTCGGATCAGGTTCCACCACAAACTGAAATCGTTCGTTGCCCCAGCTGCGATCCTTAAGGGTCCGGTTCAATCCACGGATGTTTTCGGTCACCGCGTCGATGCTTTCCTTAAGCTTGCCGAGAAAATCAGACTGAAACTGCTCGTAGGCCAATTTTTGTGCCTGTTTGATCTGTTCCAGGTATTCCGGCAGTTTTTCCTGCTCAAGTCGGGTCAGACGTTGTTCAAAGGCACTGTTGCTCTCGGCCGTGATACTAACCGACGCCTGATAGAGGCGGTTGAATTCGGCACGGTTGTTCAGAACACGCTCCCACTTGATTTTTTTTTGGTTCTCGCTACGGTTTTGCGGTGGAAAAAAGGCATAGCGCACAGCCTGACCGCTGCCGCGCTGACTGTATTCTGAAGCAAATCGCGGTTCGCCGGTTTCCGCCAGCCAACCCGTGTTGAACTGAGATTGGATCGCATCGATCATTTCGTCTGCTTGCCGGCGTAATTCCGGTAGCTCCTGATCGCGCAGCAGGGCAATACGGGCTTCCTGCTTGTAGCGATTGGCCAGCAAATCACGATGCTGTCTTTCCTTTTCCTTGAGCGTGTCCTTAATCCTTCCTATTTTCGTTATCAGGTGATCAAGCCACGACAAATCCAGACCAGCCCGTTCCTGCTCGAGCAACGACAAATGGTCTGCCAGTTGTTTTTTCTCTCTGAGACGCCCGATCGTAGACGCCAATGTGTTTGTTTCATATTCACTAAAACCACTCAAGGCTGTCCAGTCGACCAGCGGCGCAATTAGCTTCGTCATGGCAGCCTTGAAACGATCAAGGAGACCGATCCGGTTTTCCAGCGCCGTGATCTGGGCCCGAATGGCGCTCTTGCCTATGGTGCGGTCACGATAGCGCGCCGGATTGAGCTGGCGTGCTACAAAATTCTGGTAGAGCATACAGCTGTCTGTGATGGCTCTGCGGTGGTGTCGCAGATCCCCTGTCTGGTCACAACAGATCACATCACCAAGCACATAGTCGACAAAAAGCCGAACCAACCTGTTGTCCGTACGAACTTTTTCTGCCAGGGAACCGGGGCGGGCCAGTGGCTTATCGGCTGCCAGACGCTCGATATCAATCAGGCCGATGTCAAATAAATTGAGGCGTCCTTTGGCTTCATCATAGATGGCAAGCGCATCTTCAAACCAGTCCGGTTCGACCAGCAAATAGAATTTTTGCGTGTGCAGGTAACCTTCGAGTGCGTCTGTCCAGCGAGGCTCGGTAATCTCCAGTTCGTCAGCGATAATCCATACCGGGATCGGCCGGCCATGGCGTACCTGCAGCTCGCGTTCCAGCAATGCCTGCAACCGCTTGATACCCGGGTTAGGAAACTGCTTTATGCCCTGGTTCAGCTCCAGCAGCTGTTGCCGTGCCCGCTTAAGCGTCTGGTCAACATCTTTTTGCCGGCTTTCCAGTATATGAACGTTGTACGCGGCGGTACTTCCGAAATCCTTCATGCAATCAGCCAGCTGCCGCAACTGACTGGTCAGATCAGCTGTCTGGCGGGAAGCAGCTTGTTCATCCAAGCCGAGCAACGGCTGGCAGGCTTCTGTCAGCTTTTCGGCCGGCTCGTATAAGCTGCGGCCTGTCTGTGCCAGAACTTCTCGGAGCTGGCTGGCCTCAGCCGCATGCCCGGGATCAGAGGTTTCAATTTCTGCTTCGGCCGACAGGTTGGCCAGTTGGCCGGCTTTCTCTGCAGCTTGGGCAAACTGCCGGGCTTTCTGCCGGATATAAGCTATAGCCGTGGCGGCTTCACGATCGATGGTGGCGACCGTGTCCCGTGTCCGGGCGATGCTTTCCTGCAGATCCTGTAATTTTTTATATAAGTCGCTGCCATAGCGTTCCTGCTCCAGGCCAGCCAGATTAGCCTGCAGCCCCTGGATTTCATTATCCTGACCGGTAAGCTGCTCCATCAGGCTGTTCAGCTGGGTTTCTTTTGCAGACAGATCCCTTTCCATCGTCTGAACCTGTTCCTGTAAGTCTGCCTGTTCGCCGCGACGAACCAGAAAGCTGAACAGGCGGTAATTGGCAGCCTCACTCTGATAGTCCCGATACAGATCGACGCCTTCACGAAGGTGGTCAACCTGAGCCTTGATCTGGGCGGCCTGTAATTCCAGGCGCCGGTAGTGGCGCAGATTTTCCTTGAGCTCATGAATGTCAATCGAACGGTCGGCTTCACAGATGTATTCGGTGATAAAGCTGGTGATGTCCTGGATCGGTGTAAAGGCAACGGCCCGCCGGAACAAAGTGAAATAGTTTCTTTTCAACCCACCCAGATAGGCACTAAGCTGGTTCTGATATTGCTGGTTGGATGCCGGCAGCTGGAAACGTGTCCGTTCTGGCAGGTGCCGGATCCAGGCTCTGAACTGGCCGATATCCATCGGGGTCTTATCCTGTCCGATGAAGTGATGCTCCGGGATACGATCGTTGAAAATGAACCATTGATTGGCCCATTTACCAATATCATAACTGTCGAACACACTGCCTACGGTAAAGAAACGCCGGGTATCACTGTCCTGAAACTCACAGGCGATGATGCTGCTGAAACGGCCTTGACGCAGGCTGCGGCTGGCCCGGTCGCCATCATCGCCATACTCACCAGCCAGGTAGCCCTCCAGTGTACGCTCTGATTTCTCATTGGCGGCTTTGTTGAAAAAACGGCGGGCATTGGTGTCCCCGAGTAAAACAACCTGAAGCGCGTCAATGATGGTCGTCTTGCCGACACCGGTTTTACCGGTCAGGAAGTTGATCTGGTCCAGTTCGATCAGCTGGTGCGTATAGAAATGCCAGTGAATGAGCAGGACACGTTTCAGATGTTTGGCCATAGGTCTCCTTTTTCGTCTGTTACTGGTTGCTCAGGCTCATCACCGAAATCGGACTCAGATTCCATATCATCATCATCTTCTTCTTGTCTTTCACTTTCATCATCAGACGGATTAAGCTGGCGGTAGACATCGGCTATCTTCTGATTAGGCAGGACAAAAAGTATCGAGGGAAGGATGAGCAGCCGGGCTTGCTCGTCAGTCCAGCTGCCGTCTATTTTCTGAATCACCTGATGGTGAGACAAAAGCTTCAACGCTTCCTGGATATCCCGGTCAGCTGGTTTTTTCCGACGCCCTTCAAGATTCATCAGGCGTGCTGCCACCTCAAATGAGGTGGTTTGTATTTCATTGTTCAACGTTAATTTTTCGCGTTCTTCATCATAGATCAGGCGCAGGCAGTAGAGAACCAAGGTCTGGAACAGGTTGAGATGCCTCCTGTTCTGACCGTAGTCGCTCTCAACATAGATTACGCCATAATGGCGGTCCTTAACCAGGTGCCAGCCTGCCAGCGACAAATAGTCGGAAAACAGGTCAAAGTGGCGGTCAACGAAGCGGTAGGCGGCAGAAGCCCGGATTTCACCAACTGAATTGTCGTAGCGGTCACGAATCAGGAATGTGCGTGCCAGCAAGGTGTTCACCTCACGGGCGAACAGATCCCTGTCTGCACTGTTCATTTTGTCAAAAGCTTCCAGCCACTGGGCGTCAATCATGCGTTTCACCTCGCGGGTTTGTTTTACGGCTGATTGTCATGATAGGTATGCGATAGCGTCCGCACCTGGTCACTTTTTCAGGATCAGACATGCTGATCTGGTATGGCATCTGCCGTTCGTATTGCCTGACAACAGCCAGCAGGGTCAGAATATACGCTTCATCCGAAGCCAGATTGATCTCGTCGCTGCTGATCGCATCACGGCCCTCAAGCAGGTTTAACACATAATCGATCACTTTCTGCTGGGAATAGCGGTTGGCGGTGTCCCTCAGGAATTGCTCAATCGCATGGCCCTGCTGTGCCTGCAAGCTGATTGCCTCGGAAGCAGTGTCAATCGTCAGAGGTTTCTCATCTTTATTGATGCGTGACACAGCCCGCATGTAAAGCGCGTCGCGGCCAAGCACGGACTGGCGAAACAAGGCGGGACTTTGCAGGAGTATTTGCCGACGATCTGGCGGGAGTTGCCTGGCACCGGCGATGAGTTTGATAAGGTAGCCACGCATATTATCTTCTTCATTGAGCATCGTGAGCAACCGGTCAGCCGAAGCGCGTGTATACGCCCGGTTTTTCTGGTCGATATCGCCCAGTAGCATGTCGACGCTGTCAAAAACATCATATACGATACGCAGCCACTGAAAAAGCTGCTCATGAGCTTGAGCCGGCTCTTGTTCGGTATTGGCTGCAAGCTGGTCCAGGAAAGCGGCATCTGAAAGCAAGCTGTCACATAAACCCAACACCGGCACTTTGTAGCGCTGGACCGCGTCGCGCGTTTTAAGCGGATGGTAGATACGCTCGTTGACCAGTACCTGAAATTCATCGAAATGGCCCTGGAGGATCGCCTCGGTGCTGATGGCCTCACTGAGCCGCCGGTGATATCGCCGGATATTATTGCGCAGCGTCTTGAGTGCGTCGAGCAGCTTTTCTGCTTCCCGGGCGGCTTGTTCCAGAGCCATCCAGGCTTCATCGAGACGGCTCTTGTCTTGTTCGGCATGGCGCAGGGCATCGGCTGACTTGAGCATTGTGTAGGCGAAAAAGGCATGGCGGCCATACTCCTGTCGGGCCTCTTCCGTTAGGGACCAGAGCACGTCCAGAATGGAGACCGCATAGGGTGGCAGCGTGATCAGCTCTTCGAAGCTGGTCTGCTTGTACTCGATCTCCAGCCAGCCCGTCTGTTCCAGGCGGCGTAAGAGAATACGCGCCAGATCAGTTAAGCTGCTGACTGGCTGGTCCGGTTCGCCATCAGGAAGGAGATCATCATCCTGCCAGTTAAACACCTGTTCACCCAGTCGATCCGCCAGCATCAGATGAAGCACATCGCGCTCAATTGTGATCTCACGCTTGAAAGCGTCACGCAAAGCAAAGAGCGCCTCAACATACAGCACGCGGTTTGGCGAGCTGAGGACTGAAAACAGGTTTTCCGGAATATTCTGAAACAGGCTCACAGTATACTCCTGATTGTCATACATGTAGCTTTCATAACAGCATTATACCATTTAGGCGTTACGCTAACAGGCAGCGTTCGGATGTATCGTCTCCATCGATATCACCGGCATGGTTGCTGCCGAATATTTTGAACAGTATGTATTTTATACTATAATTTCATCATAGAAAAGAATGATGACACCTGTGTTTTTACGTTCTGCATAGAAGGACATAAACTGGCTTCCATGTGACGGATGATAAACGCACTTTTAATCTTCTGAAAAAGCTGCGTCGGGAAAACGCCTTTATAGCATACGACGAATCTGCTGGTGTATACGAAATCCACAATGTACTGCTGGATTTTCTGCGAACACAGCAAACGAACGACAATGAACGTGCGGATCTATACCGAAGGCTCGGCGCCTGGTATTTTTCGCAGGGGGCATTTATTCGTGCTTATGCTCAGCTTTACCGTGCCGGTGAAACAGAGCGGATTCTTGCGCACTTGGACAACGAAGATACGATCACCAATGATTTTGCCGGATTTGAGGGTGCTCTAGCCATGTTTGAGACGACTCCTGGCACGTTGCTTTTCCAGTATCCTTTGGCCTATCTGCAGTACATCGCCTTGTTGTTCTTAAGTGGCGATCCGGCCTCTGCGCAGAATGGTCTCGCGTGTCTGGACGAACTTCAATCCGTCTACGAAGCAGCGGGCTGTCCCCATCCGCATCGGAAAAACCGCATACTGGCAGAAATCAATGCGATTCGAATCTTTGCCGCATTCAATGACGAGAAGAAAATGATTGACTACAGAAACAAAGCGATTCGCTTGCTGGAGGGCGGCACATCCTGCCTGCTGAAACAGAAAAACGAATTCACCTTCGGATCCCCTCATTTGCTATATTCATATTATCGCGAGTCTGGAGGCTTCAAAGAAACAGCCGACCTTATTGTCAGTGCATTTCCCGGTGTTGACCAGCTGACGGGTGGCGGCTGCACAGGGTTCGACCATGTGGCCCTGGCCGAATACGCTCTTGAAACTGGTGACTGGCAAGAAGCGGAGCTGAATGCCTGCAAGACAATCTATCTGGCAAAACCCAAAGGTCAGACAAGCATCGTCATTTGCGCGAACCTGACCTTGATCAGGCTCTATATCTATCAGGGAAAAATCAGTGAAGCGCTGGAACGATTAAAGCAATTGAATGACGATGTGACAAAAGTGAACAATGCCATCTACAATACGACCCTTGAGCTTGTGAAGGGATATGTCCATGCCTGCCTGGGCCAGCTGGACAACATACCGGAGTGGCTGCGAACAGGTGATATGTCTCCCGCCCGATTTATGTACCAGGGCATGGCTTTCAACTATATCGTCCATGGCAAAACCGTTCTGCTGGCAAGAAACGACCTTCAGCTTGAAATGCTCACAGAGACGTTGATGCAGCACTTTTCGGTTTTTCACAACCATCTCGGCTTTCTCCACAATCGAATTTTTGAAGCCGTGGCAAAATACCGGCTGCACGGCATAGAAGAAGGTTGTATGGTCCTGCGGCAGGCCTTGGACATGGTTCGGGAAGATCATATCATCCTGCCTTTTGCAGAGTACGCTCCGGCGATTATTGATATGATGCTGCATATGTCCGTCAGTAATCAACGTGATACTTTCTTACAAGAAGCGCTTCTGGCTTGCCGGCAGTATCTTGAGAGCCTGAAACAAGTAAAAGAAAACGAAAACCCCTTGTCAGCCAGAGAGCTCGAAGTCCTTACACTTGCTTCCGAGGGCTTAAAGAGGAATGAAATCGCCGGCCGGTTGATGGTGTCTGCCGGCACTGTGCAGACGCACCTGCACAATATTTATGTGAAGCTGGAGGTAAGCGGCAAAACCGCCGCTATCAAAAAGTCTCAAAAACTGAAGATTCTATGAAACGTATCGAAAAATCTACCGTTCGGTAGATGCCAGAACAAAATAAAAACCTCTATACTTCATCGCATAGGGGTTTTTAAATGCCCAGAGGATACACATCGAAAGGAGGTTCCTGTTCATGCACAAGATACTGAAGGTCACGCCGAACGACGATTATTCCCTGCTGATCGAATTTGAGCAGGGTGACAAAATCCTCTTCAACATGCGTGAGCATATCAAGTCCATACCCTTCAGTAGCTTGGAGGACTTAAGCCGATTCAAGAACATCCAGGTTGAGGAAAGAGCTATATGCTGGCCTGACCCGATGCCAGGTCAAAAATCCATAATCCCCCTGCGACTGACTGTGGACAATATACTGTTTGCCATCAGGGAGAATTATTCTATTACGTAAACGGTTTGATAGGAGACCATCACATGAAAAAATTATTCTTGTTCACACTGATATGCCTTTTGATCTTCACGCTTGTGTCCTGTAAGAGCATCGGCGAAATTGCCGGAGAGAAAATCTTAGATGAGCTGACCAATGGATCTGGTGGATCTATCGATTTGGATGACGGTACTGTCACTTATGAAGGTGAGTCCGGCGAAGAGGTCAACATCGGCGGAAACAAGTGGCCAACCGACCAGATTGCGGAGCATTTGCCAAAATTGGATTCGGGAGAGGTTACAGCCGCATACAATTCCGTTAACGCTTGTATGCTCACGGTGGAAAATGTGAAAAAAGATCAGTTCGAGGATTATCTCAACGGGATCAAGGATATGGGTTATACGGAAAACCGGCTGGATATTTCCGAAGGCGAATCCATCCACTATTATGCTGAAAACGAAGAATTCGGCATCCAGCTAACCTACGACAGTAAAACTGAAGAGGCCGGCGTTAGTATCACTAGACTGGATTTCTAATCTTCGTGATTTGCAGGATCGCCATGTGGCCAGGCTGCCATAAACCAAGGCATAGGTGTTGGCAACGACAATGAAACAATAAAATTTACAGTTCGTACACCTGTCCATCGTCGAGGTATTCAATAGGGTATGTCAGATCCGTCGCGTTTATTGCTTTAAATACATTGATCCAATACTTGTTGCATATTCCTGGCCAGGATGATCTTTTTTTCTTCCAATGATATGTCTGCATAGACAACCCACCCCAGTTGTTGTCGGGGATCCCGCATGGGGGCATCGGTACCAAACATAACTTTTTCCGCACCGACTTTATCAGATCAATGCCTGCATAACCGATAACCTTATCAGGATATTTTTTCATGGCATGCAACGTAATTTCATTTCCGCCTTCATAGTCGGCAAATATGGTCAGCCAGGCTGTAATCGTCATTTTATCAATCCCAAGATACGCATACGCCTTGACCATATTGTCGATATCAGATTTTAGCATCGGTCTTCCGGTACCGTGGCATCCCCCATATCACACGAAGACGGGCAGAGCCTGATTGACCAAACATCCAGCATTATTACTCTGTCTGATACCTGTTAATCCCCACTTTGATGCATCCCGTATCCAGTCGTGGACTGATACAGACCGTATCTTATGTGCTTTACATCAGGCAGAATGGACGCCATACTGAAAACGATACGATAGAATGAAACAGAACAAAAGGTGACCGATGAGCAATAAAATGATCGACTTGAATTTATCTGTATTCCAGCTCTGCAGCCAGTTTCCCGAGCTGCTGGAAGTCATGCAGCAGCTGGGCTTTACAGATATCGTCAAGCCAGGTATGCTGCAGACCGCCGGACGATTCATGACGATTCCTAAGGGCGCTGCCTTGAAAGGCATTGATCTGGAGACCGTCAAGGCGGCTTTGGGCAAGCATGGCTTTGATGTACTTTAGGATCCCAGCACCAGCGATTCAAAAAAATCCGGGAACCCAAACAAGGGCTATAAAAAGTATCGATGCTCAGCACTCAGGTTTATTTCAGCAGATCAACACCAGCCCGGGACTCATGGGCGGCAATTCAACGGTTAAGAAAAGTCCATCCTCCTGCAGGATCGCATTGGCTCCGTCAACGGCCCATTCTTTCCGACCGCCTATTTTCTCAAAAGCGATGAAAAACGAGAAGGTCTGAACCTCATCTGTCAAGTTGAACACGTTGACTACACCGCCCGGTGTTTGCGGTAAGGTATGAAGGTGAATATGCTCGGAAATCCCGTGAAAACAGCCACGAGTAAAATAGGGTTTGTACTGATTATAGATTCTCATTTGAGCGCAGTAGTCCTCGAACCTTTTCTCCTGGTCGTAAGCCGGCAGGCCATCGGCCGGTTCGATGGTCTTGTTGCTGGTTTTTCCGCCGATCCCCAGATGCCTGACCGTTGACGCGGCCCACCAGAAGAACAGGCATTGGTCATTATCCGCGGCCATGGTGATGTGGAGATAGAGCGGAATGCTGCAACCGAGATTATAGTAGTACAAAGACAAGGCTTTTCCTGTTTTCAGGTCATCGATGCAATCCCACATGAATTCGAAGCCCCAGTTTTCGTCATAATCCCCTTTTTCGCCAAAACCCTGTCTGAAATACATGGGTACATAGCAACTCCTACCCCACGGCCATACCGGATCATGGACTTCAGTAACAACCTGAGGGCACCGGCGGCGGATCTCCGCCGAAAGCGCGTAAATGGCCCGGACATGATCAATCGTCCGGGTGGGAAGCGTGTGTCCATGGGCAGGATGATAGCAAGGTCCGCGCCAATCCATTTCATCCAGCATAATGAATTTGACGCCCTTGCTGGCAAGGTCAACGATTCTATCAGCCTTGACCTGCCAGAACGCGGCCTGATTCGCGCAGGGCTCCCACATGGTCTGGCTGCCAAAAAGCACTGATGATGGAACCGCATCAGGCTTGTGTCGAATCAGGCATTCATGCGGCCAATGATCCACATAGGTACGCAGGATCGTTCTGAAGGCAAGATCCAGCTGGTAATTTGTTTTTAGTTCTCTAATTAAGCTTTCCGGACTACCGAGCCGATCTTCATCCCACAGGGTTGTGCCCTCGGCGATTTCCCAGCCCGGATCAAGGTACAGCAGGTCGCAGCCACAGGCTTTTGCCTTTTGGGCTTCACACAGCAGCGCTTCGCGGGTGTAATGCGAAGCAAGCTGCTCTTTGTTGGAATGATACCAGCCGACATCATACAGCTCATTCCAGTTGACCGGCGGATCGTAATTTTTCGGGATTGTATGCCCTTGTTGCTCAAGAAAACGGCGATAGCCTTCATAGGCTCCGGTGATCCCACCTTGATACGGCTGGTAAACCGTCACGCCGAATGTATAAGAATCGCCCGCAAGCAAGGTTCCAGCGGCGGATGGCTCGCCGTAGAGGCAAAATCCGGCGCCACCGAAACACAATCGCTGTTCGCCTTCATCTTGTGCCGGAACGGCCACCGAATATTCAATATCACGTGGATTGTACTTGATGATGGTTATTCCCATATCCCGGGTGCCCCAGGCCCAGGCTTCTGAGCGCAGAACTCCCTGCTCTGTCAACGCCGGTTCAGGCCTTGTTTCATCGGAATAGACAGCGTTGCTGAAAGCCCCTGCCATCAGCTGTTGCGTTGTGTATTCGTGAACGCTGCCATCCAACTGGATACGGAAAGGAACCGCGCAGAGCAGCCATTCAGGCCGACTGCCGATCTCTGCAGTAAAGCCCAGCTTGATATCACCTATGCGAACAGGCTTATGACTCTGATTGATCAACGCTAGCGTTTCTTCGAGCCGGTTGTTCCTGACAGAGAATGTCTGCTTAAGCTGAATGCCGCACGATGCAAACAGTCCTTCGATGATCCAGCCGTCATCCGACTGTTTGTAGCGCTGACGGGTCAGCTGCCGATCAGAAAAGCTGTCTGTTTCGTTGATGTAACCTGCCAGTTGATAACGATACGGACGATCAGCGTAACAGATAGCCCCATCCTTCAAATAGATTGATCCATTCACTCTTTTAATTTCCATAAATACCCTTTCATGCTTCATTTGATGTCCAATTTTGCATGCTCCCGCCAATTGCCTCCCATGCTTTTACCTGGGCTGTGATCATCGATCATGACATTGATTCATTCATCTGGTGCTGTTTTTACCAGCAGCTTTGGCGTCATCGCAATGTTACATCCGCAATCTTACCCTACCAACTTACTCGTTTTTTTCAAATACTTGGCTGGGATCGGTTTAGCCAACTGCCAGGTCACACTCATTGGACGACTGCCAACATGATGCACATATTGGGCAAGTCCAAGGAATGTATAGGGTGCTGCCCCTGCAATATCTGTCTTGAATTCGCGAACAAAAAGCAATACCTTGCTGCCACGCTCATGGTGATGGATATACCTTTGACCGGTCAGGGAAGTGTCTGCAGTTGTGCTCTGGCTCTGCCAATGAAACAGTCTTTCGCTAATTGAGTAATCGTTGTACATGGTTGAGGGTGAATAATCTTTATCCGATTTATTCAATGTTACCAGCAGGATATCAACCTGCTTCTCTGGAAGCCATTTTACACCCTCACGAACATTGGATGGTGTTAAAAAATCCATCGCCACCAGCAGCTGATCCCGTGTATAACTGCAATACAAATCCAATGGGGAATCAAAGCCAAGTTCTACAAACTCGTCAATAAAGTCGATGTGATTGTAATTATACTGTAGAAGCTCAATCAGTTCCGCAAGCATCACCGGGCTGCCAGATAAAGCCTTCATATTGGCAAGAACCTTTTCATCATGCCAATCTTCTGCCGCTGTCTGCCAGACAGTCCTATAGAACATTTGCAGCAAACGTCTTTCTGCTTCCGATAATTCATCAATTTTTACATTATTCAGCCGCGGCAAAATACCCAGCAGGAAAGAAATCCAACGGCGGGAATCGATCGATACAATACGGCTGAATGCTTTCGTGAGTATATCCTCGATTACTTCATGATACGCATCTTTTATTCCGGCCAGAACGCAAAGGCGGGCAAAACTGAATTTTGCATAGATGGTTCGGACATCGATATGGTAATAAGCCGTGAAATTGGTTAAGTTAAGCGGCAAACCGCTATCCTCTTCGAAAGTGGCAATCCTGCTGATGAGCCCGGACTTCACACTGAAGGAGCTCCTTATATTGTCCATGATATACTTAGCTGCCTTCTTCTCCAATTGAATATAGCAACCCTTCGGAACAGAAACAAACCCTTTTTTTATTTCATGTTGAACACTGTGGGTCGTATTTGAAAGCAATGCTGCAAATTTATCTTCAAAATTATATTTTTTATTGGCTTGACCAATAAAATCCAGAACGGTTAAGCAATCTTTATTATCAGCAAGACGCAAGCCTCTGCCAAGCTGTTGCAAAAAGATAGTCAGTGATTCGGTTGGCCTCAGAAACAGCACCGTATCGATTTCAGGAATATCCACGCCCTCATTGTAGATATCCACCACAAAAATGAAGCGGATCTCTCCTGACATAAGCCGTTTTTTTGCAGTATTTCGTTCCTCATGGCCGGACTGGCCATCTAATGAGATTGACGGGATATGATTAGTGTTGAAATAGTCTGCCATGAACTGGGCGTGTTCAACGGAAACACAGAAGCCAAGGCCTTTGACAGCGTCCATATCTGTGACATATTTCCTCAATGAACGGATGATATAATCAGCACGACGTTCGGCTACTGCTCGATTCATTGAATACAAGTTGCTTAATTCACTTTTGTCATAACCACCGCGTACCCAGCGCAGCTCACTCAGGTCAACGGTATCTGTTACGCCAAAATACTGAAACGGACTCAGCAGTTTACGATCAATGGCTTCTGGCAGTCTTATTTCTGCTGCAATGCGACCACCAAAATAATCCAGGATGCTTTTCCCGTCCATACGTTCAGGTGTTGCAGTCAGTCCCAACAACAGCTTTGGCTGAAAATGACTCAGTATCTTTTGATAGGTTGGTGCAGCAGCATGATGAAACTCATCCACGATGACAAAATCATAAAAATCAACCGGAAGGTGCTCATATAGTTTTTGTGAATTCATCGTCTGGACTGAGATGAACAGGTCGTCGATATGCTGTGGCTTATGCTCCCCGACAAACAATTCACCAAAATTCGGATCTTTCAGTACACCTTGGAAAATGTCTCTACTTTGTTTCAGGATTTCTTCCCTGTGCGCCACAAAAAGAAGCCGGTTGCGTTTTCCATGGTTCTTGCGACAGAAACGTCGATAATCAAAAGCAGATATAACTGTCTTTCCTGTACCAGTAGCCGCTACGACAAGATTACGATAAAAATGTCGAACCTCACGTTCTGCATTAAGTTTGTCCAATATCTCATGCTGATAGGGATATGGGTTAATGTCAAAAACAAAGCCTCGACGCCCGCTGCCGCCATTGTAGTGTTCTGCTTTCAGTGCCTGTAGCAGTTGTTCACGCTTGTTCTCCTCATAAACCTCGAATTCTGGAGAATTCCAGTAGCTATCGAACGTTGCGGTGATTTTCCGGATTGTTTCAGGCAAGTCTTTAGCTGTTACCTTGATGTTCCACTCCAGCCCGCTGGAAATGGCAGCATTTGATAAATTTGAAGATCCAACATAAGCCGTCGTAAAACCGGTATTTCGATAAAATACATAGGTTTTTGCGTGTAAACGCGTTCGTTTGGTTTCATATGAAACCTTTATTTTGGTATTAGGCAGCTTGCTAAGCGCTTCGATTGCTTTAATATCGGTTGCGCCCATATACGATGTGGTGATGATGCGCAGTTCATGACCGTTTTGTGTAAATTCGAGCAACTCATCCATGATGAGCCGCAAACCACTCCACTTAATGAAAGACACCAGCATATCTATCTGGTCAGCAGCGTTGATTTCCTTTTTCAGTTCAGAAAACATTTGAGGTTCATGTGCTGCACCAGTAAACAAGCTACTTTGAGCGATGGATGTTTCCGGCCTGCAAACATCGTTTGCCGTTCTGCCAAGAACAAGGCCCGGATCATCTTCGCTCAATAACGCCAGAATCTGCTCCGCTCGTTCATCCACTGATAATGTGGCAAAATCTGCTTCGCTCGTTGCTTGTTCAATGAGTTCGACGATTCTATTCGTGAGAGCGATCTGAAAGGCTATATTACCTCCTTTTTCCAATACATGATCAAGACCCTTCTTGATCACTTCAGAGAGATACTGAACAAGCACCTTGGATGCTTCAGCCTTGTCAATTGGCGCAACCGCCTTGCGGGCATCCGGGAGCTCTGATAATTCGCTGCCGATCTGCTTGTTGATAACTTGTTCGTATAAGCCGGGATGAAGCATGTGCTATAACTCCATATCTGTATGATTACAAATATTTTATATGGTCAGTCCTGAAATACGTTCACCTTTGTTGAATCAACGCCATCGTGGGTTTCATCGTTTTCACTGCAGCTGATTGTTTGTTTCTCTTTTGCTGGTTTTCCACCTGTTGCCCGGTTCACGATCGTGCTCAGTGGTGTCTACCCCTTGTACTTTCAGAATTTATAAATAACTGCATGTGAAAAAAGTGCATATTTATTGGTTGCATAAATATCCTATATTTTCACATGATTTTATTATAACCATCTTTATATAAAATGGCATGATGGCATGCAGGAGATTCGTTACCTGGAGAAGTTGATTGATGAACTGGCAAAGGGTAAGGAGATGAAAAAAATTTTGCGAATTTAAATGGTTGTCATAAATCGTGCAGCATCGTCAAAATGATCAATCCTCGAAGCGAGCTATTTCTGCTATAATTCAACTTGAAAAAGCTGGTCACTTGAAAAGACAATGGAGGAACCATCTTATGTCTGAAACCTGGAAAAAGCTACAAAACGGCAGTGACATCCGCGGTGTTGCCCTCGAGGGGGTCGCCGGTGAACCGGTTAACCTGACAACGGACAAGACCCAGACGATTGCCAAGGCCTTTGCGGCATGGCTTGCCGACAAGAAGGGGCAAACAGCGGAGCGCTTGCAGGTCGCCGTTGGCCGCGATTCGCGCTTGTCGGGAAAAGCCTTGCAGGCTGCAGTAGCAACCGGTTTGAGTGAAGCAGGCATCACTGTCATCGATGTTGGCTTGGCTTCGACACCAGCCATGTTCATGTCGACGGTTTTACCAGGTCATGCCTATGACGGTTCGATCATGCTCACGGCCAGCCATTTGCCCTTCAACCGCAACGGTTTAAAATTCTTTACCGCCGAAGGCGGACTGGAGAAAAAAGACATCACCGAAATTCTTGATCTGGCCGCCAATGACCGATTTGAACCTGCCGCGACGCCCGGTGTCGTGACTGCGGTCGATTTTATCCCGGTTTATGCCCGGTATCTGGTCACGAAGATCCGGGAAGGCGCCAATGATCCCGTGAACGATGATCAACCATTGAAAGGATTGCGCATCCTGGTCGATGCCGGCAACGGCGCCGGTGGCTTCTTCGCTGCCCAGGTACTCGAGCCACTCGGTGCTGACACGACCGGCAGCCAGTTCCTGGAACCCGACGGATCTTTCCCCAACCACATCCCCAATCCCGAAGACGCCAAGGCCATGGCCAGCATTCAGGCCGCAGTCCTGGCCAACCAAGCTGATCTCGGCATCATCTTCGACACGGATGTTGACCGGGCTGGTGCTGTCGACCGCAACGGCAAGGAAATCAACCGGAACCGGATCATTGCCCTGATGGCCGCTATCGTACTGGGCGAACATCCTTGTTCGACGATTGTCACGGACTCCATCACATCTGATGAGCTGCAGCATTTTATCGAAAAGCGACTCGGCGGCAAGCACCATCGCTTCAAACGCGGTTATAAAAATGTCATCAATGAGGCGATCCGTCTGAACAGCCTGGGTCAGGAAACACATCTTGCGATCGAAACATCTGGGCACGGAGCGCTGAAAGAGAACTATTTCCTCGACGACGGAGCCTATCTGATCGCCAAGATCCTGATTCAGGTGGCTCGATTGAAACGCGAGGGCAAAACCGTGGACAGCCTGTTGGCTGATCTGGCTGAACCGGCTGAAGCCAAGGAATTCCGGCTGAATATCCTGAAGGATGATTTTAGGACCTGTGGCCTCAGAATTATCGAAAATCTGACCGCAGCAGCCGAGCAAGAGCCTGGTTGGCAGGCTGCAGCTGAAAACTATGAAGGCATCCGCATCGCCGTTGACCAGACACACGGAGATGGTTGGTTCCTGCTTCGGTTGTCGCTGCACGATCCTCTGATGCCGCTCAACATCGAATCCCGCCAGGCCGGAGGTGTTCATCAGATCGCAACCCGTGTCCACGCCCTGCTCAGTGGTATTGGTGGCCTCGATCTGTCCGCCATCGAAAAATTTCTTTGATGTTTCTTGGTGCCGGTTAATGAGATTACCACACCCAGGCGGCTCTGGTCGATCATCAACAGCTATACGTGTTTGATCTCAACAGAGATGTCCATAAGGCCACTTTAAACGGGTTGGATTCCATCTTGCTGATCATCAGATCATTCACAGTCAGAAGCATCCGGGTGGAAATGTTTATGCCAGATCACCTGCAAGTCGTCAAATCGCGAGAGAAATTGCCGAAAGTAAAATGACACCAACATTTTGTCAACCAATAATACGATATGATAAAATATCCAAAAGTAAATAAATTAATCGTACAATTTCTTCAGCATTTCGTAACTAATTGAGTAACAGATGCTGTTTTGTGCTAGCTACAGTATGTTTGGTTCTATTTCCATTCCATACGAAAATAATCGTTCATGAGGTAGGCAACGTGAGCAAAGACAAACTGAAAAGCATAAATATCAAGTTCTTTCTAATACCTTTCCTGGTCATATCAATAGGCTTTGCCACATTGACTTATTTCACTGTTATGAATCGTGTAGAAGAACACTATCAAACCCTTGAAAAAATGACGATGAACATTGCTGATGGCTATTCTCAAAGAATTATTCATTCAGAAGATGCTCATGAAATCATAACGGAATTATTGGACGAGAAGCTGCTGGTCGCAAGTCAAGCCATTATGCTTATTGAGCATAAGGAAGACAACGATATTTTGAGAGCTATCGCACAGCGATTCAATGTGGATGAGATCTATCTTTATAACGATAGCGGTGAAATCATTTATAGCACCGTTGATGAGTATATTGGCTGGACAGCACAAGAAGGTCATCCGGTTTATGATTTCATGGTTAGTGATCAAAAAGCACGCGTTGAGGAAATACGACCAGACAGTGAAAGCGGCGTATATTACAAGTTCGGTTATGTAAAGTCAGATGGGCATTTCAGTTTCCTTAGATGACTTTGGTACCGGCTTTTCTTCTTTTTCCAGACTGCGTGAACTCAATATTGATGCTGTCAAGATTGATAAATACTTTGTTGACAAAATTTTGCGCATGCAAGAAGATGACTTGATAACCGCGGATATCATTTCGATGTCTCATAAGATTGGGCTAAAAGTGGTCGCAGAAGGTGTTGAGGAAGAAAAACAATTATCTTATCTTAGAAATCACGACTGCGACATCATCCAAGGATACCTTATCAGTAAACCTTTACCGGCAGATAAAGCGCTTGATTTCCTCGAGAATTTCGAAAAGGTTTAGAGAACCTCATGTGTTTATGGCAGAAGCGTTTCCTTGAACCGGTGAAATATTTCAATAACCGCATAAAGAACTCTTTGAAGTCGTTCTTTTTGCAGTTCACGCTACATAGGACGATTAATTTTTTAGTCATATCATCCCAATTTTTCTGTTGACCAAACAATATTTATTAACACAACTTTCAATCAGGTTGCCTTCAGGACCAGAAATATAACTTATGCGTTGATCCCAAGTCTCGGTGGAGGCAGGTCAGTTTTCATTGCCAGAGGGCAATGTTTGCATGAGGGCAAAGAAATGATTGGGATCTCCGGTGCGAAAATATTCATACCAGGATTCCAATGTATTTGATTGAAAAACACCTAAGTGCTCAATGATTTGTTTCGCCCATAACAAAGCGCCGGTGGAACTTGCCGTAATCAGGTTGTTGTCCACTACAGATGGCTTGTTTATATAGTAACTTTGCCCTTTATATCCGGGCGAAACCATTTCAAGAAAACCTGGTCCATTACTGGTATGCGGACGCTTATCCAAAAGCCCGAAGTTGGCCAATGCAGCGGTAGCCCCACAGATTGCGCACACCGTCGCGCCTGTTGAGAGAAATTCACTCGCTTTTTTGATGATCGCGCTATGCTTCGGGTCGTTCCATGTATTTGCGCCCGGTAAAAGCAACACGCTGGTTTCACTCACAACCATATCTTCAATTAAGCAATCGGGTACGACTGTCATCCCACCCATTGTCTGGATTGGCTCCTGAGAACAACTAACTGTTTTCAGCGATACACGTTGCTCGCCCTTTTTGAAAAATCTGCCGGAATTCAGCTCTGAAATAACATACCCCAGTTCCCAGTCGGCTAAAGTATCAAGAACGTAAACATAGATTAAAAACATAAATCTCCTCCATCTTCATTGTTCCAGTTCTTCGCTTCAATAATATTCTTTTAAATTAAAAATGCAATTGTGAAACAAATCACAGCGGAACGCATTTACGGGGTTATCCGGAAAGACGGCGGGCTGCATCTTAATGATCTGGCTTGATTTGATCCGTTCCTGCCGGCGGGTAGCAACATCCAGCGGCTCGACCGCCAGCAGCGCGACAGCTTGAAATACACCGAAACATTTGCCGGCATCGGCATGCTGTTCAGCGCCCTTGTACTCGACCAAGCCGAAAATTCACAAAGTCTACAGTATTGACGATAGGCTGTTGAAGCCCAATCAGGACGATCGCGACTTCCTGCTTGATCAGTTTTTCAGATGGTTATATCCGAATTCATTAGCGTTCACCCGACGATAAGCCATGATCAGGTCCAGATCTGGCATATCAAGCCCCACGTCCGGGTAATTGTTGACTTTTTTAAAATAGGAACTGGTATAGGCCACATAACTGAAGTCACCTGTCGGTATATAAAATGGAATGATCGTCGGACCCTGGACGCTGATCCCGGGCCAACCGCGGGCGATCAGATAATCCGAAACATAATGCGGTCCAACGTTGCTGTTGTGTTCAAGAAGGAGCGAGGAGATAACATTGTCCAGCGGTTTCCAGTCTGATGACCCTGCATAGGTCGCTGCGGCGAAACTGTTCATATACGCCATCACTTCTGATTTCTTTTTTCTGCCGATACTAAAAAGGCTGCCCGTTGTGCCTAATTCAATGTTTTCTGAATAATAAATTACGTCATACCGTGTATCAATGACGGTATATTTCTCAATCGGCTGGGCTAGCAACGCTTCCTGCTGTTCAATGTGGGACTCGTATCTTCTGATACAGTCCATAATAATGGCCTCGTTTTCACCGGGCGCCGTTTCAATAGCGTGATAATACTCCACCTGGAGCAGGAGAATGGCATCCTGGTATTGCTTGAACAAATCAAATTGCGCTTTGACCTTGTCATAGTCATATGAGTCCAGAAAACGATCTTCATAGACAATTTCACGCCAAAGCGTGATCAGTGGTTTTTCTCCGGATGAACCGACCATCTTGAGGTGGATCACTTCAGCCTGATCAATAATATTGGCCTCAATTCTGTTGATCAGACGTTGCCGTCTTTCTTCCGGGTTGGCCGGTGTGTTATTGACAAAGTCATTTAAATCTCTGCGGATGATATTAATGCTCGATATAAGACTATCCAGCTGCCCCACGCGATTGCCATATTCTGACAACCACTGCTGATGTGTAATTTGTTTGAGCATTTTCTCGAGCTGCGTTTTAATATTTTTCAGCTGATCGCTGATTCCATCCAGTTTGATGTTCATTTGATCCATTTCGGCTTTCATCTCGGCCATGCCCTGCTCGATTTTTGCCAGCTCTTCGGCTGTATGGTCTTCTTCGCCAAAATCGACGCCGGCCTTGCTGAGTCCCCAGCCCATCAGTTCGCCGCCGACGTAGGAAACAGCGCCTTCAGCAAGCGTGGTGGCCAGCCAGGCAGCCGCACCGCCCTGCGGAGGCAAGGGTTTCTGAAATGGATGAACGGCCCCGCTGTCCATCTCCTTAAGGAGTATCTCTATGAATGGGTTCATTCCGCCATGCTCTGCCGCCTCGTTCAAAAACTGTTCGTTATTGAAATAGTTGCTGGAAAGCTGTGTCCCGCTCGCCAGATCGACCGATTCCGGAATCTGCAGAAATTTCCTTACTGCGTCTTCAGCCTCGACAAGGCCGGTTTCCGGATGCTTATCGAGATAGGCACTGACCATAGTGGTTGTGATATTGATGTAGATCGTATCGGTATCAGCATTAAAGTCACGGACATCGCCACTTAGCCTTGCTGCAAACGCTTCACCATTCAGGGTGCCTCCTTCAGCAATAATTCTGAATTCAGAGGGAAATTGCTTGTTCGTTTTTTTGAGAATGACGCCATTTTCGTTTACGCTCAGGCTGCTAGATGTGAATACCGGTTTACCACTTGTGTCGTTTACACGAACTTTCATGCCGGATACCGGTAGTCCCGCGTAGACCCAGCCAAGCGTTGATTGCTCAATAGTGCCGCATCCTGCGGGAATCAAAAAGGCGAATGATAAAATAATTACAAGAAGAACTTTAGCTGCTTTTTGATTCACCATTTTCACCTGCCTTATAAAATTATGTGCTTAAAACCGTCTTAGCAGAATCATAGCTAACCCGCATATTATATCATAACTTACTGCGAGAACAAGCTAACCCTCTTTTGAGAATTGCGCTGTGACAATATTTCGCAAGAGAAATGGGGGAGCAGCCTGACCTGCCTTTTACAGTTAAAAAGAGCAAGAACCCCGCAAAAGTATCATCTGCAGGGCTCTATGCCTTTTTAAAATAGTTAATAATTGTGGTGTTATATCATGCTTTTTACCTTTTGAGTAAGAGGAGCAGGTAAAATTTATTTACAGTTCCAAGAGCGGTCTGTTGCTCTAACACCTTTAATTGCAGGCATTACAGGTTTCAAAGTACGATATTATCTTTTCGTCGATTATTCTTCCGTTGCGCCTTTCAGGACGATCGAATCATAAGTCTTTTCATCGAGCGGGTAGGCCTGCATTAAAAGGATGCCGACGATGAAGATGAACGCGGGTATCGGGCCGATGACCAGCCTGATGGTCAGGATTGTGGCTGGTGATTGGTCTGCCAGGTTTGGCACGAAATTTGAAAGACTCAGGAAAGCGCCGGCCAGCGCTGCGGCCAGGGCAACGCCAAATTTGGAGAAAAATGTCCACATACCATAATAGGCGCCTTCTTTGCGATTTTTCGACTGGATCGCATCGACTTCAACGACATCGGGCAACATGGCAAAGGGTGGTACATAACCAAAACCGATACCGACGCCGGCGAAAACCATAACAACAAACGTGAAGGACATGCCCAAGGTATGGCCAAAGGCAAAAATGGCCAGACAGCTGATCGCCAGAATGGCCAGCGCCAGCTGGTAAGTCCGCTTTTTGCCCAGTCGTTTCGCAACCAGAACCGAAATTGGCACGCATATCATCGCGACACCAAGCAGGA
>LFRM01365372.1_pt2 | contig 25673 bp, 31 predicted proteins | sample 618341 | NCBI WGS metagenome assembly LFRM01 (sample SAMN03654438, study PRJNA283298) | anaerobic digester metagenome | isolation source: pool of bioreactors CSTR01a, CSTR02a, and CSTR03a thermophilic anaerobic... | place: Denmark: Kgs. Lyngby | collected 2014-05-21 | reverse complement strand
GGTATTGTCGCTGGCTACTTATATGAATTTTCACTACTTAAGACTTTAAGCTTAACTATTTTTGCAAATCTAATTCCAATTCCTTTTATTTTATTTTTTATCAAACACATCTTTAAATGGATGAGAAAACATAATATCTTAACAGGTTTAATCGATAAGGTTACAAGTCGAGCCTTAGGTAAAAGTGATCGGATTAAAAAATTAGAGTTTTGGGGATTAATTCTTTATGTTGGAATTCCACTTCCTGGAACTGGGGCTTGGACAGGCGCCTTAATTGCAAGTCTTTTAAATATTGAAATAAAAAAGGCTTCTTTGGCAATATTTTTAGGAATCCTTTTAGCCGCAACAATAATGAGTTTGACTACTTATGGCTTTATTAGACTGTTATTTTAACTTAGGTATTGAAAGCATTTTAATATTGTGATACAATTTTAAAGATGGTCGCTTAGCTCAGGGGGAGAGCACCTGCTTGACGTGCAGGGGGTCAGGGGTTCAAATCCCTTAGCGACCACCATTTATATAATAAATTAGAAGTTGTAGAAGGATGAAGAGATGAAGATCTTACTCTTTCTATTTTTTATTTAAAGACTTTGTTAGGAGAAAGAATATGATTGAATTTATTAAAGCAATTATCTTAGGGATTTTACAAGGTATTACTGAATGGCTTCCAATTAGTAGTACAGCTCACTTAATTTTACTAAATGACATCATTAAATTAAATGTTGGTGATGAGTTTTGGAAATTATTTCTAGTAGTTATTCAGTTAGGCTCAATTTTAGCTGTTGTAGTTTTGTACTTTAATATGTTAAACCCTTTTGCTAAAAATAAAAGTGCTGATGAAAAGACTAGTTCTTATCGCTTATGGTTTATGATTTTTATTGCCTCACTACCATTAATTATTGCCGCACTTTTAGATGATTATATATCAGAAAGTCCTTTAGTTATTGCCGCTACCTTAATTATTTATGGGGTCTTATTTATTGTGGTTGAAAAACATAATAAAACAACAACCCCAAAGATTAATTCAGTTGGCGCAATCGATATGAAAACGGCCTTTTTAATTGGAATATTTCAACTATTAGCGGTCATCCCTGGCACATCAAGATCTGGAGCAACAATTATTGGCGCACTAATCCTTGGGGTTTCGCGTTTAGCTGCAACTGAATTTTCATTCTTTCTTGCAATTCCAGCTATGTTTGGAGCTAGTGGCTTAAAACTATTAAAATTTATTTTAAGTACTGGCTTAACTTTTAATGGCAATGAATTCTTTATTCTAATTTTGGCAACAGTTGTTTCCTTTGTAGTCTCGATTGTGGCGATTAAACACTTACTTCAATATATTAGAAGAAATGACTTTACCGCCTTTGGCTATTATAGAATCGGTTTAGGAATATTAATTCTAGCCGTAGCTGGCTTAAAGTTGATATTCGTATAGGCGCTCGTGGCGCAATTGGATAGCGCACTTGGTTCCGATCCAAGCGGCTGCAGGTTCAAGTCCTGTCGGGCGCGCCAAAACAAATCAAAAGGGAAGTTTAAACTTCCCTTTTTCATTACTTAAATATCCATTATCATTTGTTTATACTTTAAAAAACTAAACCCTTCTTTACTATATAAATTAATTGCCCCCGTATTTTCCGATTCAACTTCAAGTCTCAACCGAACAACTTGTTCATCTAGATTATTTTTAAGATAATTAAAGAACTCTTTACCAAGGCCCAGTGAGCGATAAGTCCTTAAGACATATAATTCATCTACAAATAAAGTTAAGCCTCCTGCTTCATGGGAATAGTACTTAGAAGTTAAGGCATAGCCAGCTGGCTGTCTATCTTTCATTAAGATGTAACCCGTGAGATATTGGTCACTTTTCATCATTTCATTAAAAGTTTTAAGATGAAATTGCTCAGGGATATCAAATAAAACACTTTCAGAATTATAAAATGACCTTGTCATCTTTAAAAATAATTCTTTATCACTTTTTAACATTTTTCTTACCATTTTTTATAATACTCCTTTTATAAACATTATTAATCGAAATTGTTGATCTATACTTAATTAGTAAACAAACGATTTAAACAACTAGATAAGTATAGCACATTAATAAATCGGGTGTAAATTTTTGGTTTAATTGTTATAATAACCTTAGCGTGTTTTTACGATAATTACTGTAGGAGGTATTTATGATTGACTTACACATCCACACAAAACAAAGTATTGGCGAGTATAATGTTCAGGAAATATTAGCTTTAGTAAAAGAGAAAGACTTAGACATCTTTTCAATTACTGATAATGACAACTGCCTTGCCTACAATAATTTTGACATGGCAAAGTATCCAAATTTAATCTCAGGCGTTATCTTTACAACTTCCATTGATGGACTTTTGATTAATATCATTGGCTATGAAGTCAACCCATCTATTATCAATAGCTTTTACTATGAGAAATATAGTAAGGCAAATATTGAAAAACGCGAGTATCAATTCTTTGACAAACTCGTTAAGATTATGAATGACAATAATATAAAACTTTCTGATAATATTCAATTATCCTTAGTCGAAAAAGGCATTAGTAAAAAACTGGTCTACTATGATGCCGAAAAGAATAATCCAGATTTTCCGTTTTTAGACTATAATGACTTTTATCGTAATGGTTTATCCAATCCTTTTAGTCCCTTCTTTTTAAATGAAGCAAGTATGCACCTTAGTTACAAAGAAATATTTGATGTTATTAAAAAGGCTGGGGGCTTAGTCTTTTTAGCCCACCCTTATGAATATAATGTTAAGGTAGAACCTTTAATCGACCGCTTGATTATTGAAGGCATTGATGGGATAGAAGTCTTTCACCCCAGTGCCGCCATGCGCCAATCTTTAAAACTTATAAATATATGTAAGGAAAACAACCTTAGAGCTAGTGGTGGTAGTGATTTTAGAAAATCACGTTATCTGATTCCAATCGGTATTAGTGTTCACTCAAAACTATTTAAAGCCAAGTGCTTTGATTGGTTAAATAAATATCGACAAACAACTTCTGATTAAACAGCTTCAATAATTTTTATCCAATATAAAAAAATGAGAACATTTATTTCTGTTCTCATTTTTATTTAACTAAATATTATATAAAGATTTTATAAGTTTTCTACTTCTTTAATTAATTCATCAAGACTTACAACAATTTTACCATTGTCTTTTATACAACCAATTGTATACAGATTAATGTAGTGAAATTGATTTTCAGCAACTTGACTTGTGAGCGCATCAATTTTATCAGATGTAGCCCCAAGACCTTGACGTACATCAGTATACAAACCAATCGTTTTAACTCCACGTGCATAAGCATAACCAATTTCTGTCGCCACACCAACATCAATTGCCACTCCATCTAAAACTGCAATAAGTAAGTCTGAATCGTCAAGACGTTCATTGTCTCCGCGCGCAATCATCAGACTGTCGGCATATAAGCTTTTGTCATTAATTGCCATATTTTCTTGCGGTAAATAAATGTCTAGATTGGGATTGGCCGCTCTTAATTTTTTTACAACATTTGCATTGTATTCTTGTTCCATCGCACTAAAGAGTGGACTAGCGAAATAAACTTTAACTTTTTTCATATTATCATTTCCTATCTATTGAATATCCAATTAAAACAATCTTTATTTAATATTTCTTCATCTAAATGTACACCTAAAGGGATCAATTCTTCATGACCAACATAACCACTACCTATTGATGCCATAATCTTTGCCGTTTCACAAAACTCAATTAATTTTAAAGAATTTAAAACTGAGATTGAAGCATGAAAAACTTCAATTCCATCTAAGTGTTTTTCTAAAACCATTTCCAACAAGCCACTTATATCAACTCGATACTCAAAAGGATGGGCTAAAAACACTTTACCATTAGCCTTTTTAATGATTGCGATTGCCTCATCGATTTCTGGCAGATACATTGTCTGATCAATATAGTATTGATGACTAGGATTATTTAAGCCATAGAGTCTAAAATCACGGACATTAGAAAAAACAAAATCAGGATACTTTTCGATAAGTTCATCAAAGATTTCTTTAATCGTTATCCCTAATTTATCATAGCGAGTATAGTTAACTTGTAATTCAAAACCTTTAGACTTTAACATCTCTACAATTCTTTTAGACCGATCACGTTCAATCCATTCGACTTGTTGCATCGTATAGTTTCGGTCATACCAAGCATTAATCACATCGACATCAATGTCATAACCAAGTAAGTCTATTGGCATCCCTTTATAGTGGGTATTAATTGCGGTTCCTGTAATTAGATTTTTATGCTCTGCCATCTCAATTAAATTGTAGGCAAGGGCATGATTTTTATCTACAATTGAAAAATAAACTAAATTTTCTTCTTCGACTGTTTTTAATAATCGATAAACACTCATTTGCCCTGTGCTTAAAGATGTCTTTATGTGTAAGTCTATCATCGTATCACCTTTTATAATTTTAACACATAACTATGTATTTATTAAGTGTTAATGAAAAAGACGGCAAGCCGTCTTTTTGTTTATTTATCTCTTGCTAAACTAATTCTTGCGATTGGAACTCTAAATGGAGAACAAGATACATAGTTCATTCCAACTTCTTTAAAGAAAGCTATGGAAGCTGGGTCACCACCATGTTCACCACAAATACCAATTTTTAAATCTGGCTTAATGGCACGAGCTTTATTAATCGCGATTTTAATTAATTCGCCAACGCCTTTAGTATCTAAGGTGCTAAATGGATCTTTTGCATAAATATTTAAATCATAGTAACTCTTTAAAAAGCCTCCAGCATCATCACGGCTAAAGCCATAAGTCATTTGCGTTAAGTCATTGGTACCAAAGGAGAAGAAATCTGCTTCTTTTGCAATTTCATCAGCTAAGATACAAGCTCTTGGAAGTTCAATCATAGTTCCTACAGTATAGTGAACATCAACATTGGCTTTTTCAATTAATTCGTTAGCTAAAGTTTTAACTTGTCTTGCCAAGTAGTTAAACTCTTCAACATCGCCAACTAAAGGAATCATTATTTCTGGTTGTAAAACAACTCCACCCAATTCTTTTGTAACATTAATCGCCGCTTCAATAATGGCCTGTGTTTGCATTAAGGCAATTTCTGGATAGGTAATCGCTAAACGACAGCCACGGTGGCCCATCATTGGATTAAATTCATGTAATGATCTAATCGTATCGCGAATCTCATGGACACTCATTCCCATAACATCAGCAAGTTCTTCAATGTCTTGAGTTGTAGTTGGCATAAATTCATGTAGCGGTGGGTCCAAGTATCTAATAGTAACTGGAAGTTCTCTAACCGTTCTAAAAATCTTTTCAAAGTCATCACGTTGAATTGGTAGAATTTTACTTAAGGCTACTTCACGTTGCATTTGATTTGTACTTAAAATCATTTCTCTAACCGCACGGATTCGATCAGCCTCAAAAAACATATGTTCAGTTCTAACTAAACCAACACCTTTGGCTCCAAAGTCTAAGGCCATTTGAATTTCAGCTGAACTATCGGCATTTGTATAGACTTTTAAATCGGCAATTTCATCTGACCACTGTAAAATATTGTCAAAGTCTTCGCCAATCGCTACACTTTGAGTTTCAATTTGGCCTTCATAAACAAAACCAGTACCGCCATCAATTGAGATTTGGTCACCTTCAAAAAACTTGCGATCTTTGATCATAACATAGTCATCATAAACTCTTAAGTCAGTACTTCCAACAATACAAGACTTACCCATACCTCTGGCAACAACGGCCGCATGTGAGGTCATCCCACCTCTAGCAGTTAAGATTCCTGATGATAAATGCATTCCTTCAATGTCTTCTGGTGATGTTTCCATTCTTACTAAAATAATTGGTCGACCTTTTTCTGAATACTCAACCGCCTTTTTAGCATCAAAAACAATTAAACCACTGGCAGCACCAGGTGATGCTGGTAGACCACTTGCGATTGGTTCTACTTTAGCCAAAGCTTCAAGTTGAAATTGTGGGTGTAATAAGCCATCAATAATATCTAAGTCTAGACTATCAATCGCTTCTTGTTTTGAAATTACGCCTTCTTTAAATAAGTCGTTGGCGATTTTAACAGCTGCTTGGGCAGTTCTTTTGCCTGATCTTGTTTGTAGTATATATAGTTTGTAATTTTCAATTGTAAATTCCATATCTTGCATATCATGGTAGTGCTTTTCAAGTAATTCTGCAATTTCTAAAAATTCATTATATTGATCTGGCATTTCTTCTTTTAATTTGGAAATTGGCAGTGGCGTATGTGTACCGGCAACGACGTCTTCACCTTGAGCATCAAATAAAAACTCACCATATAATTCTTTTGTACCAGTTGCTGGGTTTCTAGAAAAGGCAACACCAGTTGCACAACCCTCGCCCATGTTTCCAAAGACCATTTCTTGAATGGTAACTGCTGTTCCCCATGAGTCTGGAATACTATTAAGTTTACGGTAATACTTAGCGCGTGGGTTTTCCCATGACTTAAAGACAGCTTCTATAGATTGAAGTAATTGTACTTGTGGGTCTTGTGGAAATTGTTCGCCGACTTCACGTTGATATACTTCTTTATATCTAAGTACTACTTCTTGTAGTGCTTCAACTGATAAATCATGATCAGTTTCAACTTTTTGATCATCAACTATCGTATCGATTACAACATCAAAATGTTTTTTATCAACACCTTGAGCAACATCTGCAAACATTTGAATTAGGCGACGATATGAGTCATAAGCAAGTCTAGCATTAGTTTTTGCCATCGCAGCTGCGACTTCATCATTTAAACCTAAATTCAAGACTGTATCCATCATTCCTGGCATTGAGGCTCTGGCCCCTGATCTTACTGATACCAAAAGTGGATTATCATTGGAATTAAAATTCTTTCTTGTAATCTTTTCTAATGACTTCATATTTTTATTGACCTGACTAATTATATCGTCAGACATTTTTCCATCATTATCATAATAGTCGTTACATGCGTCTGTACTTACAATAAAACCTTGTGGTACCGGAAGATTTAACCTCGTCATTTCTGCTAAGTTAGCTCCCTTGCCTCCAAGTGTGTTACGCATCTTTGCACTTCCCTCAGAAAATAAATACACAAACTGTTTATTCATAATTACCTCCTAATATCATAAAATCATTATACACAAATAACAAAATAAATGAAAGCGCTTAATATTAGGTGTTTGACTTTTATTTCTATAAAAAAACTATTCAATAAGAAGTATTAAATAGCTTTTATAACTTAGTAAGTAATCTTAAATTCTGACTCTTTTTCAATTATTTCAATATCAACACTGTCTAGATTTTTAATCGGTGCCCTTCGAATCGAACTTAAGTAGTTTATTAAATATTGAATTTTATCAATTGGACCTTGAACTTCTATTTCAACATCGCCGTTTGCTTTGTTTTTAACATAACCCGTTAGACCAAGCCGATTGGCAACCCCAAGGGCTTCAACCCGAAAGCCGACACCTTGAACTCTCCCTGAAAAATGTAGCCGTTTTCTAACCTTATCTGACTTTTTAAAGTCAGGAAAATCCTTGCGATTAATATTTGCGATTAGTAATTGTTTTCGATATTTATTTATAAATTTTTTAATTGCCACAAAACCCCTCCTTTAATCTCTAATGATATAATATAATAATTTTTACTTTTAAGGTAATTTATACTTTATTTAATTTTTTTAAACATATAAAAACTCACTTGATTATCTCAAGTGAGTAATTAGTAAAGTTAAATTTTAAGACACCATTGTACTGTAATTGCCCCAACCCCAGCATGGACACAAAGGGCTGCTGGTAAGTTTACCGTATAGGATTTAAATTCACCTAATTCTTTATATAAATAATCTTTAAATTTTTCAACTTGTTCTAATGCTCTACTCTCTAATAAATAAAGATCATGGGTCTTTGGACTAACATTATTTTCTTTGAAATGTTTAACAATCGTGTCAAAAATGCGGTTGTCAGTTCTTGCAACTCCAAGTCTTTCTATTGCCTGATCCTTTTCACCAAAATAAACAACTGTTTTTATTTTCAAAAAAGATGCAATTCTGCCTGCCGTTTTTGATAAACGTCCACTTGCGATAATTTGGTCTAAGGTCTTAGGATATAAGTAAGATGTTTGATTTTTAAACAAAGTGTCTAAAAACGCTAAAATTTCTTCTAAACTTTTACCCTCTTCGTTTAGTTTTCTAATTGCACGAACTCCTTGCTGGGCAATTCCACCAATTGAATGACTATCAACAATCGTATAGTTTTCTAAGTTTATTTGTCTAGCTGCTTGATGAAAGGCATTAAAGCCTCCTGATAAATTACTCGCTATTGTTAATATAATTATGTGTTCATAACCTTTGGCGATAATTTCTTCAAAGGTTTCAATCATTGTCCCAATATTTGGCTGGGATGTCGTAACTGTTTCATGGTTTTCTAATAGTTTATAAATATCCTCGTTTGTTATTGTTTCTTGATCTAAGTATGTTTCTTCATTGTGAATAATAAGGTTGGGGACAATATAAACATCATATTGCTTTATCTGTGCATCTGTAAATGATACAGATGAGTCAGTAACTATTACTATTTTTTTCATGGGTGCGGTAAATTTCTACCTTCACTCCTTTCGTTTTTTTATATTTTACATTGAGCATGTAAACATCTTACATAAGAAAACTTAGACAAGGCTAAGTTTCTGTTTGAAAAAGTCATCACTTATTTACATACTATTGGTATAGTATAATAGTTTTTGGGATAATAGTAGCCTTTTACATAAACTTTCATGAAACTATCATCTTAGAAATTATTAACCAAGGCACTATTCTTTACTTAATATTTCTATTGGCTATAATATTACTAGGTTGGTGAAAATATGTTTGAAATAGGACTTTTAAGATTAAAAACAAAGAAAAACCAGTTAGGTTTATTCTTTCTAGCTTTTATCGCAATTAATACTGTGATTGATTATTTAAATTTGCCATATCCAGAGATGGCGGCTAAATATGGAATAGCTTTAGTTGTTGGAAATATATTTATCAATATCGTAATGAGTGTTTTAACATCAGTAATGTTAACACTTAGTATTATTAGCTTTGAAATAAAAGGCAGTGAAACAAAGAGTCAAAATCTTGGTTTTATTTCAGTCTTATTTGGAATTATGACTTATGGTTGTACCTCTTGTGTAATTGGCTTTTTAGCCGCAGTTGGTATTTCATACTCTGTTGTAGCTCTTCCTTTTGCAGGACTTCCATATAAATTTATTTCACTAGCGCTAATTATCGCTGGATTATTCTTTACGCGTTATGAGATGAATAAGCCATGCGCAATTAAAATTAAGTAACAAACGACTTACATTTCTCTACAAGAAATAAAAATACTCATTTGATTAATGATCAAGTGAGTATTTTTTTATTTGTCTATATTAGTTTATTTCTGTAAATACTTCATTTAAAGTTTGGCGCATTTTAAACCGCTTTGCAGGTTCCCCATAACCAAAGCTCACCATTACGGCAACTTTAAAGTGGTTTGGATCATAAACACCATTGGAAACCAAAATCTTGTGAACCTCGTCTTGGTTAAAGCCTTCAATTGGAGTTGAGTCAATACCCAAAGCTGCAGCTGTTAACATCATACTTGTTAAAGGTATGTAAGCTTGTTTACTAGTCCAATCAAAAACGCTTCTTGCTGACTCATTGATTTTAAAGTCTTTGTCTAAAAAATCTCCATAACGTTTTTGACGGCCTGCGACCATATCTTTTGGATAATTTTGAACATTATTATGAATGTGTTCTATATATTTTGAGTCAGGTTGCATGTCTGGTGCCGTTCTTGCTAAAATTAATACAAAGTGGCTCGCTCCATCTAAAGCTGCATGGCCACCCCAACTATAGGGTCTAATTTGATCTTTGATCTTTTGATTATTAAGTAAAATAAATTTCCAAGGTTCATAGCCAAAGGAACTTGGTGATAGTCTTGCTACTTCAATAATTGTTTCAAAATCTTCTTTTGAGACAATCTTGTCTTTATCATATTTTTTACATGTAAAGCGTTGATTAAATAAGTCAATTATATGTTGGTTTTTTGTTTTCATGTCTTTCACCTCTATATAATTATATCATATGATTTAAAGTCCTTTATTATATGCATAGCTCAACACAACCTTGAGCCTATGTATTTGAGAAAAAAGGCCTACAACGTGGGGGGACCGCGTTGTAGACCAAGTAAAACCATATTAATCAAACAAGTTAATTACTTTTGGCATTTTTTGTATTAACAATTCTATAGGCACCGTTGATTTCGGCTCCCAAGACTATAATGATATTAGTTAAATTTAGCCAAACGAGTAAAACGATAATCCCACCTAAGCTTCCATAGGTGGTTGTATAGCTGCCAAAGTTTCTTACATAATAAGAGAAGATCATTGAAGTAGCAATCCAACCAAGGGTTGTAAAAACAGCACCAGGTACTGCATAGCGAAGTTTAATTCTCTCATATCTTTTAGTTGATGGCGCAAGCATATAAAGTCCTGTAAACATAATAATCATTGAAATCATTGGGACTAAAATTCTGACTCCCTGCCAAAAGCGATAAAAGAAGGCTTCTGCTCCAAAAAAATCAAAGATTTGGGTTGCGATTAATTCACCAAAGACAAGGGTTGTTAAAACTACAATTAAAAGTATCGCTAAAGCTATTGTAAAAATAATCGATAAAAATTTGCGTTTAAAATATGAACGACTTTCTTTTGTGTTATAGGCTTTATTGATTGCCTTAAATAAACCACTGATTCCAAGTGACCCGGTCCATAATGACAAAATAATACTCGTTGAAACTAAGGCTTCACTTTTAGTAAACACTAACTCGTTAACGATACTTGAAACAACACTTCTAGCTTCCACTGGGAGAATTCTTAATAATTCTGATATTACATCTTCACCTACAAGTGAGGTAAAACTGATAACCCCCAAAACAAAGATTAATAATGGAAAAATTGATAAAATAAAATAATATGTAAGTGCTGCTCCAGCCGCCATAATATCATCATCTCTAATTCCAATAAACAGCTCCTTTATAAACATATAAAGGGATTTGTCTTGATGCTTATTTTTAAAATTATTGAGTCTATTTTTTATATGCATTGACTTACCCTTTCTTATTGTTTAGAAAAATAATAATTGTTTTTATCTGATCTCTTTTTATCATACTTATAGTCCATATTATTGTACTTTTTTAACTCTGTCGGATCTTTTATTTTATTTTTAACAATATAGCTAACCATGTCACCTCGGCCCATTTTCGCCTGAGTTGATAAGTTTCGACCTTTTTCATCAAGTAAGTGAATATTAATAATGTTGTGATGTTTGACACTATTTAAAAATTCATTAGATGCCAAGTTAACAATAAAGTCTTCCTCTTTTAAAAGTTTTTCTAAATAATCTTTCCAAAATTCATACAAATTAATTTCAAACTTCATAACATAGTCCAAACGATACTCACTTATCATATCAAAGGGTCTTAAAGCGCCATACATGGCTGACATTATATATAAATGATCTTGCATATATTCAAAGTCAGTGGCAGATAAATTATCTAAATTCATATTCTTAAAAGCTAATCCTTCATATAAGTTAATCGCGGCAATTGGATCTTTTGGATTTTGGTAGTACTCAAAAACTTTTTCTGTCAGTTTATCTGAGACTTTAAAATCTTTTTTTATTTTCTCTTTATCAAATTTTTCTAAAATGCTTCTTAACTTTAAAGCCTTCTCATTAAAGAGAAGCTCGCTTTGTTGATCGGTATAGTTTTTTCTTTTCATTGTTTTTGTAGGCGAAATAATTATTCTCATATCAATTTTTGATACTTCTCTTCATCAAAACCGACTAAAACTTTTTCTTGACTAACTAAAAGTGGTCTTTTTACCAACATTCCATCGGTGGCTAGTAGTTGAATTTTTTCTAAATCAGTCATATATTTAAGTTTCTCTTTAAGTTTAAGTTCGCGATATATTTTTCCTGATGTATTAAAAAACTTCTTAATTGGCAAGCCACTAAGTTTTATCCAAGCTTTTAATTCTTCAACACTTGGATTTGCATCGGATATTTCACGGTAAGTATAATTAATATTATTTGCTTCTAAAGACTTTTTTGCCTTAGCACAAGTACTACAACTTTTATAACATATAAATAAATATTCCATATTATCAATCCCCTTTTATTAATTATAACAAATCTCTTGACTTTGAGATAAATAATAATCTTAAGTAAATACATCAACTTTCACTATTTTTTAATAAATTATACAAGTATCTAGTTAAAATCTAAATTATATGACGTTTATATAATAAAAACTCCACCTTTGGCAGAGTTATAATATTAAATTATCTTTTTCTTTTGCCACCGCGTCCGCCGCCTGCACGACGTGAACGATTATTTCTTTTACCGGTGTTTTTCTTATTGCTGCTGCGACGTTTTCCGCCACCACCTGATCTTGGTGGAGTAACAGTTTCATCAATCATTGGATATTCGTGTTCTTCTATAACTGGGATTTGTAGTTCCATTAGTTTTTCAATGTCTTTTAATAGGCCACGTTCTCCATAATCACAAAAGGCAATTGCGCGTCCTTCTAAACCAGCACGGGCAGTTCTTCCAATTCTATGAATATATGTTTCAGCTTCTTCTGGGATATTGTAATTAATAACACAAGCTAAACTGTCAATATCTATTCCCCGGCTGGCAACATCTGTGGCAACCAAAACTTGGAATTGATAGTTTTTAAAGTCTCTTAAAACTTTAATTCGTTTGTTTTGTGACTTGTCACCATGAATCGCGCGCGCGGTAATATCGTTTTTCTCTAAGTATGTTACGATTTGTTCCGTATTATTTTTTGTTCTTGCAAAAACTAAAATTGTATCGTTTAATTCAGTTTTAATTAAATCGACCAATAAACGTTTTTTATTGTCTGGATCAACATAGTATAGTGACTGTTCAATTGCTTCAACTGGTGATGAAACCTTGGCGGCCGCAATTCTTACTGGATTGTCCATTAACTCTTTAGCTATGTCCAAAACACTTTTTGGAAGTGTTGCCGAAAATAGTAAGGTTTGACGTTCAGTTTTAATTGGTTTAACAATTACTTTAATATCATGAATAAAGCCCATATCTAAAAGACGGTCAGCTTCATCTAAAACTAGCATTTCAACATTACTTACATCGACTAAGCCTTGTTCCATTAAGTCCATTAACCTGCCTGGTGTTGAAATAATAATGTCGACTCCACTACGTAAAAATTTCTCTTGACGTTTTTGTGAGACTCCACCATAAATAACGCCTACTTTTAAGTTTAAAAATTTACCATAAGTTATATAACTTTCATAAATTTGTTGAGCTAATTCTCTAGTTGGAGAAATAATTAAGCCTCTAACTTTTCTTTGACCTTTTGGTTTTTTCTTTTGCGTTAATAACTGTAACATCGGTATCGCAAAGGCTGCGGTTTTACCTGTACCTGTTTGGGCTGATGCCAACAAGTCTTTTCTGTCTAAAATGATTGGGATGGCTTTTTGTTGTATTTCAGTTGGCTCTGTATAGCCATTTGCAATTAGCGCATCGATAATTCTTTGTGTTATGTTTAAATCTAAAAAATTCATATTTTACCTCTTCTTTTTCCATTGTTTTATTACAAAATAAAAGCGAGTAATGATAAATATCAATATCTCGCTTTTTTATCTTTATCTGTCGATAAGTTAATAATTTTTGCTACATATCATTATTCGGATGTATAATCCATTTACTACCTTAACAAGTATAGTCCTATTGGCAACAAAAAGCAAATAAACTTATTTTATTGGATTATTCATCTTTAAAGACTAAGCGGTGTATTACCCGGTTTTCTAGTTTTGGGATTTTCATATAGTCACCATACTGTGTTGTTAAAATTTTATGATAGTCTTTTGGCACTACAAATTCTTTGCCTTTGTAAGGTTTCTTTATAAACTCAGATAAGTTTTCTTTTAAGATTATACAGTTTGCGTAAGCCTTGTAACCTTTAAAACTCATATAAGATAGTGAGCCCACTGCACTTGTGTTTTGACTATTATACTTTGTAATAAGTTTATATCTTTTATCAAAGAGATAAGGTATAAAGAAATAATTTTTATAATATCTTTCATTGATTTTTCTAACTGTTTTTTTAAATATTTTTTTAAGACCCGTTGCTTGTTTTTCATTTGTTCTTAGAAAGAAGTTAATTATTCTATTTATTCTTTTAAGTTTTCTAAATTGTTTTTTTCTTAAATTAATGTCATCTGGAACATTATCTAAAGGAAAAATATCGACCCATGGTCCATTAAAGCCTGTTTGCGTTGTTGAGACATCTTCATATACTTCAACAGTATCGGTTCTAACTTTAACAACTTCTGATAAATAAAAGGGTTGAAGTCGATTGCTTTGATAATAAAAAGGTTTACCATCAAAAATGCCAGAAGCTAAAAGATCATCAAACTTATTAAAATCAGCTCTTAACATGGCGATATCAATATCATCATCCCATGGAATAAAGCCTTGATGTCTAATCGCACCGATTAATGTTCCTGAGTACAAAAAATAATTTATATCTCTTTCTTTACTAAATTTATCAATTCTTTCTAGTATTTTAAATGATTCTTTTTGTAATTGAATTAAATCGCTCATTCTAAAACCTCCATTGCTTATTGGACAAAAAAAGCACCCTTATAAGCTTTTATAGGTGCCTTATTTAATTATTGTCTAAATATACCCTACCTTTACACTTATACAATCTATAATATTATAACTTTTATCGGATATACTTGAGCCGGTATTGATTTAGTTGCTCGTTTATAAAAGACTAAGAGTTCTTCGTTTACTAACATTTCTTTAATCAATGGCCGATATTCTAAACTTTCAACCAAACGTAAAAATCCATCACTTATTTGAATTTGGTTATCAGCACTGACTAAGTCTTCATCAAAGTATGAAAATTTATGTTCTATATAATCATCATTTGTATCGACAATTAAAAGCTCAGGCACATACTTTGGTGGCAAGCTCATCATCATTGGTGTGTTTTCACGGTAGTAAATATTAACGTTATGGCCAACTTCGATTTCAGTAATCTCAATTGCCTCAAATTTTTCATTATCGTATACCCGGGTTAATTCATTTATAATCAAAATTTCTTCTTGATTGTTTTCTAAACGAACCCCAACACTAACATCTTCATGATCAAAATATACCTTACTAACAACTCCAGTTTTCCTTAGTATATCACGCATAGTATCCCCACTTTCATTATTATTCTAAATCTATTTTAACACTTTTATTCCTATAAATTATTAATAACTATCTTTAAGGCTTTTACTATTTCAGCCAACTCCATTGTATATACAATTTTATCTCTTATATCTAACTGTTTTGGTATTAGTGGAATATGAATAAAGCCAGCTTTTAAATCAAGTTTCTTTTCATTGATCAAATACATTAAATGATAAAAACTTGTATTACACACAAAAACTCCAGCACTATAGGATATTTTGCTAGGGATATCTTTAGCTTTAAGTGCTTTCAATAATTTATTTAGGGGTAAATTAGAAAAATAGGCCGTTTGACCGTCTGCTTCTATTGGTTTGTCAGTTGGCTGATAGCCTGCATTGTCAATGATTCTGGCAGTCATTAAGTTTATCGCTACCTTTTCAAGGGCAATATGATCTCGTCCTTCAGCTTGGCCAACTGCGATGAAGTAGTCTGGCTTAACTTCTTTAAGCAGCTTATCAATAACTTCTTTAACTTCAATAAATTTTGTCGGCAATACTGCCTTGATAATTTCAGTGTTTCCAATTTTATCCGGTAATAGTTGTACAGCCTGAAAAGAAGGGTTAATTTTATCAATGCCAAAAGCATCAAATCCAGTAATTAATAGTTTCATCTTTATTTTCCTAACTATTTTGACAATCCTGACAATAGCCAAATATTTCAAGTTTATGTCCGACAATATTAAAGTTATAAGTCTCTTTTAAACTTTCTTCGTAAACAGACAGTGGACAGTAACCAACTTCAATTCGTTTATCACATTTAAGACAAAGTAAGTAATGGGCATGGTCAGCCTTATTTAAGGCATACTTAGAAAGGTTTTCTTCGAGCGCTGACATTTTAATTAAAAACTTCTTTTCAACAAATAAGGTTAAGGTTCGATAAATAGTTGAAAGGCTAATTGTTTCATCAATGTCTTTGGCCAATAGAAAAATTTCTTCGGCCGTTTTTGCCTCTTTTGAATTATCTAAAATATCTAAAACAATACTTCGCTGTCTCGTATTTTTAATGCTATATTCCTTAAAAAATGTTTCGTGAATCTTTATATTTTTCATGGTTCACCTCTTAGTCTTTGAAAAATCTTGCGATAGTTAAAACTAATACAAATATTATCCCATTAATGATGACAATAGTTGCCCCAGTTGGCAAATTAAATATATATGAAATAAAGATGCCTAATATTACCGAAAGAACTGAAACAATTGTAGACATTAAAATTGTTTCTTTAAAACTCTTAGTAACTAGTAAGGCGGTTACAGTTGGAAAAATAATCATGCTTGAAATTAACATTGTCCCAACAACTCTAATTCCAAGGACAACTGTGATTGAAGTTAATACTGAAATTAAATACTTCATCTTATTAGTATCTAAGCCAATTACTTTAGCAAACTCTTGGTCATAGGTCATCGCAAATAAGCTGTTGTAATAAAAGACAATTAAAACTATCACAATAACGGAGAGAATTATCGATAAAATCACGTCAAGTTGGCTAATAACTAAAATACTACCAAATAAGTAGCAAAATAGATCAATATTAAACCCTTGGGACAAACTAGAAATCAAAACCCCTAAGGCTACTGCAAAGGCTGAAATTAGTCCAATTGCGGCATCACCATTGATACCGGCCTTATCATTTAATTTTATAATTAAAAATGAAGCTAAAATTACTAAAGGGATGGAAACAATTAAGGGTGATTGATTAAAAAATAAGGCAATCGCTATTGTCGCAAAGCTAACATGGGCTAGTCCATCGCCAATCATTGACTGTCTTTGTAAAACTAAAAAGATGCCCAAAAATGCTGAAGACAAGGCAATTAGTGAACCTACTAAAATAGCTCTAATAATAAAGTCATATTGTAATGATTCAATTAATAAATTAAATCCTTCTACCATTTTAATCTGTCCCCCTTATCAATGGATATGTCCATGATACTTTCTATATGCATCAGAATCTCTAAAGTCACAAGTATTTCCAAAAAACATAATTTGACGATCTAAGTATAATATTTTATTTACATAGCTTTCAATTGCGGATAGATCATGTGATATAAGGATGATACTAACTCCATCCTTATTTATCTCAGTTAAAACATTATAAAAATCTTCTCTGATTTCAGGGTCTAAGGCACTTGTAGGTTCATCTAAGATTAATAGCTTAGGGTTTGAAACAAGTGATCTTGCAAGTAAGACTCGTTGTTGTTGTCCACCAGACAATTCACCAATCTTGCGGTTTTTTAAGTCTGAGATCTTTAATCTATCTAAGATTTCAACAACCTTTTTATCATCAGCTTTTGTATAAAACTTAAAGTGGCCTTTATTAGCTAAAAGCCCTGTTCTTACTATTTCCTTTACAGTGGCTGGAAAGTTTTGATGATTTTCAAAGGTCTTTTGTGGAACATAACCTAAAGCGTTATCTTCGATAATATCTTGATGATAAATAACTTCGCCAATTTGTGGACTTAAAAGTCTTAGTAAAACTTTAATTAAGGTAGTCTTACCTGAGCCATTAGGACCAATAATCCCTAAATAGTCACCACTTTCAATTTCAAAGTTTAAGTTTTTCAAGATTGGTAATTTGCCATATTTAAAACTTAAGTCAATAACACTAAGTAGTTTATTTTCCATAACCTAAACCTTCCTTTAACTTTTCTTGATTTTCATACATAATTTCTAAGTATGAAACCCCTGCTTCTATTTCTTCTTTAGAAATATTGTGAGCTCCATGTAACATTAGCATTTTAGCTCCTGTTTGATCTGAGATTGTTTTCGCGACTTTTGGGTCAACTAATTCTTCATAGTAAATAACTTTAAATTCAGCTGTTTCTAAAGTCTTAATTAATTCAACAATTCGATTTGGGGTTGGTTCCGCATTTGGAGAAAAACCAATATATGGTGATATATGTTTTAAACCATATCTTTCAGTAAAATATCCAAAGGCAAAGTGGCCACCATAAAGAATTGTGTCACTTTTAGTTTTTGAAAAAGTTTCGGTAAAACTTGCATCTAGTGCTTTTAACTTTTCAATATAAGCTTCACTATTATTAGTATAAAAAGTTTCATTATTTTTATCTACTTCGATTAATCCTTTTGTAATATTTTCTACCATTGTTTGGGCATAAACCGGATCAAGCCAGATATGAGGATCTTTGCCATCAAAGTCATCTTCGTGGTCATGATCTTCGTCACCATGGTCATGAAGTCCATCAATGTCAATTAACTGGATTCCTTCACTTAAGTCAATAACTTTTAAATCTTCACTACTTATTTCACTTACCATTTTTATTGCCCAAGGCTCCATTGCCTTGCTTGTATAGATAAAAACATCGGCATTTCTGATCGATACAATATCTCTTGGAGTTGGTTCATAAGAATGAGCCTCAACACCCGGTGGCAAAAGTAAAGAAACCTCTCCTTTATCCCCGACTATCTCTTTAGTAAAATCATATTGTGGAAATAGAGTTGTAATTATTTGAATTTTATCTTTATCTGGTGTCGGTTTATTACTATTGTTACACCCAAAAAGACTGAGTAAAGTTAGCGTTAGAATAATTATTTTTAAAATACTTTTATGTTTGTGCATTTAAACCTCCAATGCAAATGAGAATCATTCGCAACTGGATATAGTATACCTTATATAAATAATAAGTTCAATAAAAAACATTTATTGTATAAAAAAAAGGAAACTTGCGTTTCCCTTTTTGTTTGATCTAGCCAAGTTTTTCAACAAGCGCCATTAGAAATGCTGGTAAATCAGCTGGCGTTCTTGAGGTAATTATATTACCATCAACGACAACACCTTTATCAACCCACTTAGCTCCGGCATTAATTAAGTCATCTTTAATTGATGGATATGATGTTAAAGTCTTACCTTTAATATCAGCGGCTGATGCCAACATCCATCCTCCATGACAAATTGCTGCGATTGGTTTATTTGCATAATCCATCTCAGACACTAATTTGCGAGTACTCTCACTTCTACGCATATAGTCTGGTGAAAAGCCGCCAGGAATAACTAGTGCATCATAGTCTTCAGATTTAACATCTCTTGAAGCATGCGTACTTTTTTCTTGTAATCCTGACTTTGAAGTATAAACTGTATCTTTATCCGTTCCAACTAAGTCAACCTCATAACCTGCTTCTAAAAGTCGGTAGTATGGATAAATAAGCTCTTTCTCATCAAATGCGTTTTCAATTAAAACTGCAACTTTCTTCATTAAATCACCTTTCTTTGTTTTAGCTAAAAATAATTACAATTAATATATGTAATTTAAATTATATTTAGCTTTTGCACAATATTTTTTGTGCTTTCTATCTCTATTATAACCTTCTAACTCCAATCATTCCATTAAAGCGATTATAGGACCTTTTAAAACGCTGTTTATAATAACCTGTTTTTTAAACTTTTTATAAAAACAACACGAATAAAGCAAATATATTATCAAGTGAATATTTAGTTACTGATCTTATAGATGTAATGATAAATAATCTTAAAGTCGTTATTTAAAGTTTAAAGCCCTAAAACAATTTTAGATATCTCCATTAATAAAAATAGATGGACCTAAGGTTTACCCATGGTCCATCTAAATGTTTAATTTTTTAAATTTTTACTTTATAATTTTATTTGTTCATGCCGGAAAATACGGCTGAAGTTATAATAACTAAGATGACTGCCCCAATAATTGAAGGAACTATTGCCATTCCTGCTAATTCTGGTCCCCATCCACCTAGTAAACTTTCACCAAGCCATGAACCAACGATACCTGCGATGATATTTCCAATCCATCCCATTGGTAAAGATCGGCTAGTTAAAGCTCCTGCTACGGCACCAATAATTGCACCTATTAATAACGTCCAAATTAAATCCATAATTTCTCTATATTAAACTAATGTTTAATACAAATTCTCTCCTCTCTTTTTTTTATAAATACTTTTAGTCTTTATTTCTTCTAAACATTCTTTTTACTGCATACAAACCAGCTAATACTCCAAGACCACCAAGGATTTTGTTTGTGTATTCGCTGTCTGCTTTATCTTTTTGAAGTTTACCTTTTAACTGTAAACTATTGTCATCAGTAAGTTTTCCGGCATATTCTTTAACGCCGCCAACTACTGTATCTTTGACATCTTCCATTTCGTGGACGACATCGCCAACAACTTCTCTAGCTTTTCCCATTCCTTTTTGAAACTTGCCTTTTAATTCCATTTCTTCATCATCCATAATTTTGCCAGTTGTTTCTTTTACTTCACCGACAACCTTATCTTTTACTTCTTCAAATTTATTATCATTCATACTATTTCTCCTTTTCTATGTATTTCTTATAGCTACATTGTACCCCTTGTAAGCGCATACAACAACTTTAACAATCTTTTTTAATTTTATTTTAAAAATCATTATCTTTACTTATTATTATTTAAAAGTTATAAGTCATTGTGCTTGGTTTATTTATTGTTTAAATGTATTAAAAAAACCCTCACTTAGCAGACAACTTTAACAATGTTTGTCGTCCATTTGGTGGGGCTATTAATAAACTAGATTAGGGTTATCTTTAACATAAATAAGTGCTCTTTCTTGAAGGTTAAATAATGTCGGAAAACTTATTTCTTTGACATAATTAAAGCCTAGCTTTTCAATGACCCGTTTTGATTGATTATTATTTTTAAAATGGGCACAAAGTAGATAATCAAACTTAAAAGATTCAAATAAATGTTCTACAACTTTAGCTACTGCTTCGGCCACTAAACCCTGGCCCCAGTAATCTTTGTTTAAGACAAATCCAAGTTCACGTCCACTTAATTTTTTATACTGATAACCTAAATAATTATTGTAGATCTTTTCAACTCCAATGGAACCTATCACTTTTTGACTAGATTTTAGTTCGATCGCATAAACATTTTTATTAACCATAAAATTAAATAGCACTGCTCGTGAATCTTTTAAATTTTTATGGTGTTTCCAACCAGCCATCTCACCAACACCAATAACACTGGCATAAGCATATAGGTCATGTAGGTCGGAATTTTTCCAAGGCCGTAAAATCATTCTTTCTGTCTCTAGATTTTTTTCACTTACCTCAAAGACATATCGCATTTTTCTTTTCATATTTTTTCGCCAGCCTAACTGTTATTAATATTTAGTTTATTTTCTCTTGTTTGAAAAATTATTCCCAAGATTATACTAGTAAATATAACGGCCATCATTATATAAAATCCTTTGTGCAAATGAAGTTGGGCGATTTCTTGGGCATTCATTGTTGTATCTATTTTTGCAATGCTTATTTCTCTGAAATAATTACCTAAGAAATTTCCGATAAAAATTCCTAGAGTAATCCCTGTAGTCATAAACACCGATACAACTTTCTTATTTAACAACACTAAAAGTAGTGGAATAGAAATCATTATCAAAGAAAACCTTACGTTAAATATAAGCCACGCAAATAAATATTGATCTTTAAACATCTTAATACCCAGATAATAAATCATCGCAAAGATTATCATTTCATAGAATATGTGTTTTAATTTTTCTTCCATCTTAATCCCCTACTTGATATCCAACATCATTAACTAACTTTTCGAAAATTTTTGCAGCCTGCATAGCATGACCACTACAACCACCTGTGAGGGGCTTCATTTTATTACAAGCAACAGTATCAAAGTTATTATTAAAGCGAAGATACCACTCCCTACACACTGTCTTAAGCTTATCATTAGCCATTGGTGAAGTCTTAGGTGTATACATATGCGCAAGCCCTGCATAGCCACCAACTAAAAGCCCACAAGCATCGCCCATAAAAAAGCCACCACCAAAGGCTGCCATTTGAACCTTGGCATCTTCACTAATGTTTAAATTATATTTATCATTAATTGCCCTTAACATTGCCTCACTACAATTAAACATGCCCCGGTTTTTTTGGTTGACTGCCTTATCATCTGGCATGTAGTAATAGACTCTTTTTGCTAAATCCATAAAACCACCTCATTAACTTCATTTTATCACAATGTATAAATTTAAAAAAAGTTATTTTAAAGCTTTTAGATATGCTATGATTATAAGTAGATTAGTCACCTAATTTAATGCTCATAATATGGTTGAGCAGTTTCTACTAGTTTGCCTTAAACAAACTAACAATCAAGGTATATATTTTTTCTTCTTGGTTAATAGTGATTAATTTCTGTCAAATAAAAGGAGGAAATATGACAAAAGTAAGTAAAGATTTTATTTATCAAATTCCTAAGGCTGAATTACATATGCACTTAGAAGGTTCTTTAGAACCAGAACTTAAGCTACAGTTAGCAAACAAACATAATATTGATTTAGGGATGACAACTGTAGAAGAAATTACAGAAACTTATAAATTCAATGACCTGCCTTCATTTTTAGCAGTCTACTATCAAGGGATGAATGTCCTTTTAGAGCGTCAAGACTTTTATGATTTAGCGATGGCCTACTTCCACAAAGTAAAAACTCAAAATGTTAAATATTGTGAACTGTTTTTTGACCCCCAAGCCCATACAACTAGAGGTGTAGCTTTTGAAGAAATCTTTGAAGGTTACTATCAAGCATGTCAAGATGCAAAAGACTTAGGTATTAGCGCAAAACTAATTATGTGTTTTCTAAGAGATATGAGCCAAGAGTCAGCGATCGAACATTATCATATGGCAAAACCTTATAAAGATAAAATTTTAGGAATTGGCTTGGATTCTGATGAGCGAGATAATCCCCCATTAAAGTTTAGAGAAGTCTTTAAAATGGCAAAAGACGATGGCTTTAACATCACTATGCACTGTGACATTGATCAAGTTGATTCAATCAAACATATTAAAGACGCCCTTTATACAATTGGTGTCTCAAGAATTGAGCATGGTACAAATATTGTCGAAGACCAAGAACTCGTTGAATATGCAAAAAAGCATAAAATTGGCTTTACTTGTTGTCCAGTTTCAAATAGCTTTGTAACTGATGATATGAAGGGTAAAGAAATTAAATATCTTTTACGACATGGAGTTAAGGTAACGGTTAATTCAGATGACCCAGCTTATTTTCTAAGTTACATTGCCGATGATATGTATGCTTTGGCAAAACATGAAAATCTTACAAAAGAAGACATTATTCAATTAGCTAAAAACTCATTTGAAATTGCCTGGATGAGTGATCAAGAAAAACAAGGTTACTTAGAGCAAATTGATGACTTTGTTAGAAATTACCAAGAATAATTAATTGTTAAACTAGATAAAAGGGTGCAGATCAACTGCACCCTTTTTTACATATATACACTAATTTAATTTAGCCTTAAGTCCTAATTCATTAATTACGTCTTCTTTTAGTTCTACTTTTTTTTCTTCAAGTAAGCGAGCAACTAAGTAGATTGCATCAAGTTCACTTAAACCAGTAGCTACTAAAAGATCTATAATTTCATTAAACGCTGAAATCTTCATCTTTACTCCCCTTTAAATAGTTTTTAAGTCTATTTGCTGATTCATAATCTTATATTAACATGAATTAATGACTACATGTACCAATAGCATCATATTTGTTAAATATGGTACTAAATGTTTATAAGTGATAAAAAACCTAAAATTTTTTAATAATATCTCTATTGAACTATTGAATTTTATAATAATTATTGGTAATCTTTACTTGAGAGGGTGTGGTTAAATGGAGTTTATCATTGACAGTGTTAATCTAGATGAAATTAGAGAAGTTTTTGACTACCTACAAATGCAGGGTGTCACTTCAAATCCTAGTATAATAGCAAAAGAATTAAGTCTTAATAACGACTTTTTGAGGCAACAAAACTTTTACTCTCACATGCAAACAATAGAAAGTCTTATCGGACCCAACGCTTCCTTACATATTCAAACAGTGGCCTTAAAAGCTGAAGATATTATTGAAGAAGCATATTTGATAAAAAAGCATATATCAAAGTATGCTTATGTTAAAATACCGGCCACAAAAGAAGGACTTAAGGCGATAAAACTATTAAAAGCGGCTGATAGAGATTTCAGAATTACCGCAACTGCAATATATACTACCTTTCAAGCATTTTATGCTATAACTTTAAATGTTGATTATATCGTGCCTTATGTTAATCGGATTGAAAGCTTAAATAATGACCCTTATAAACTTATTAGTGACAGTGTCGCACTTGTTAAACGAGATAACTATAAAACAAAAGTTTTGGCAGCTAGTTTTAAAAACACTGAGCAAATAATCAAAGCTATCAGTGCAGGCTCTGTTGCAATCACTGCCTCATATGATCTTTTGTTACAAGTTTTTAAAAACCCACATATTGATGTCGCAATAGAAACATTTAAAAATGATTGGCAAACAGTTTTTGGGGTTGGTTCAGGTATTAGATTTAAAGATTGATTAATTCAAAGTTATTATCAAAAGGAGACAGTAATAAAAAGTGTCTCCTTTTTCATTATATTGAAATGACTTTATACGTATACTAATCGACCTTCAATTTCTCTTTTTTCATTTGGGTGATCTCTTAGCCACTCTTCAATAACTTGATAACCTGAAGTAGAGACTATCTTTCCACTTTTTATTGCGTTTAAATCCTCATTAGAAATGTTAAGATTTGCTAGTGAGTTTGCGATATGGTAATTTTGGAGGGTTATCGTATAAGTTTGGTCTAAGTCGACCGGTTTATTATCAATTGAAAGAGATAAAAGTTGGGCTTCTGTTTCTGAATAAACAGCTTTTACTCCATGATTTACTTGGAAGCACTCTCCTTCTCCATTACGGTTTTCACTCCGCATTATATGATTAAAAATAGCTTTTAATTGTTTGCCGGTGATTGTAAATCTAGTTAAGCTATCATCATATGGATAACAAGCCTTTAAATCCCCTAGGGTTACAACCGGACCTAAGGCTGTACCTCTAATACCACCGGACCCTAGTAAAAGAACATCAGTATTAGCGTGGTCAATCATGGCATCGGCGATTAAATTACCTAAAGTTGTTTCTACTTCACGTTTGGGGTGAGTCAATTTTCTAGAAAAACGCGTGATAATTCCATTATACTTATGATTTACTTTGTCGCGATATTGGTTAATAAAGGTTTCTAATTCTAAATCGGCTTGAGCTGTTTTTGTTGTTATCGGCACTAGTTGCCACTTCCATTCAACAATTGAATTAGTATCATCATCAACTACAATGTCAAAACGACCAATTTGATCAGTTCCAACCCCAGCTTGGGCAATCAAAATGTCATTAACCACCGCTGGCTGTTCTAAGACTGTATGGGAATGACCACCTAAAATCATATCGACGCCCCATTCAGGCTTTAAAAGTTTAGCTAACTCAAGATCAGATTCAAAGCCTATATGAGTTAAAGCA
>LFRM01239038.1_pt1 | contig 25681 bp, 18 predicted proteins | sample 618341 | NCBI WGS metagenome assembly LFRM01 (sample SAMN03654438, study PRJNA283298) | anaerobic digester metagenome | isolation source: pool of bioreactors CSTR01a, CSTR02a, and CSTR03a thermophilic anaerobic... | place: Denmark: Kgs. Lyngby | collected 2014-05-21 | reverse complement strand
GGCAACCGCCTCGTCGCTGATGTTCGGCTCAATCTCCCTGAGCTTTTCTTTATTTATTATTTCAAGACCCGGTACACCGTTTGCAACACCTCTTTCGAGGAGCTTCTGCAAATGAGCCTTTTCCGCCTCGGAAAAAGCAACAACTATTGAGCCGTTGTTTTTATAAGGAACAGAAAGCTCTGCGCACACACCGGGCATAAGCTTTACACCTTCGACGTTGAGCTTTGCCTTGAGCGTGCCGGGTACGGCATCAAAGCCTGCGTGAACTATTGCACTGTTGGCCTTTGACGCGCCCATAGCCATATCGTTGCACTTTTCAAGCAGCGCAACCTTCAAATTATATTTTGACAGTTCCCTCGCCGTGAGTGAGCCGACAACGCCCGCGCCTATAATCGCAACATCATATTGCATCGTGACATTACCCCTAACCATTTTCATTATAGTTAACTCTGTTATTTTAGCACACTTGGGGTATAAAATTCAATATGATTTTTGACTAAACTGTGAATTCCGTTAAATATTTAGCAAAACTCTGCGATTACGACACTTTTTCTATTTCTCTTTTCAGCTGACGTATTATTCTTTTTTCCAAACGCGATATATAGCTTTGCGATATTCCGAGAATATCCGCCACCTCCTTTTGAGTGTGCTCCTTACCTCCTCCTATACCGAAGCGCATATTCATAATGGTTTTTTCCCTTTCGTCAAGCTTATCAACGCTTCTTAAAAGTATGTTCTTCTCGTCCTCCTGCTCTATTCCGTAGTTGATTTCGTTCGTATCACTGCCGAGAATATCCGAAAGCAACAGCTCATTGCCGTCCACATCGGTGTTCAACGGTTCTTCGATAGACACCTCCGCCCGAAGCTGTGAGTTTTTCCGGAGAAACATAAGTATTTCGTTTTCAATACATCTTGAGGCATAGGTTGCAAGCTTTATGCTCTTTGCCGGACGAAACGTATTGACAGCTTTTATCAGCCCTATCGTTCCGATAGATACCAAATCCTCAAGCCCGACTCCGGAGCTTTCAAATTTTTTTGCTATGTATACCACCAGACGCAGATTGTGAACTATCAACGGATCTCGCGCCGAGGCATCGCCCTCTCCCAGACGAGAGGTCAGCTCCTCCTCCTGCTCGCGTGTAAGCGGTGCCGGAAGCGCCTGCGGACTGTTTACATAATACAGTCTTCCCCACAGCAGCTTCATTTTCATAAGACACATTATTCCTCCCGTGCCCTTTTTCGGCATACAAACAAGCCTTCTCATTAAAGCTTCCTCCTTCAAAAATAAGTGAATTGAGCAGCGCCGAATATTCGCCGCCTGATATTTTTTCTTTTGTTACTGCAATTACGGTGTTTTCGCTGCGCACACCGGCTCCTCCGGCGGACACAGTTATATAATCCGGCCTGAAGGCAGGCAGAAGTCCGTAAGAGCCTACGCCCTTATACGGCACCATGCGAACCCTGTGCGCCCATTCCGAGCCGGACGGCAGTTCGGATGAGTTTGAAAAGAATTCCCGCGCATCGGCGTCAAACAAACCGTAAAGCGAATCATAGTTTGCTATTATAACCGGCCTCGCCCCAAAGCCGTCTGTGAGCGTGTTCCCGGTATCCAGAAGTGATTTCAATTTCACACTGTTATACCCGACAGCGATAACCAGCTCATATTCACGGTCATCCGGCGTTTTGCGTCTTACCGCGCGAGAAAACAGCTTTGCCGCTGAAAATCCGATAAATGTGCATATAATCAGCGAGGGCACACTCACATCAAAGTAAACGGCGCCGTTGTAAAAAACCATTCCCGGAGTTGAAAACACCATACGCACAAACAGCATCACTCCGGCAAATATGAAATTCACAGCAAGAAAGCACAAGCTCTGAACAGCAAAGCGGCGCAAACAGGAGGCACGAAATACCAAATACACCAAAAACGCAAGGAATAAAGCTTTCATAGCAAGCGTAAGCCAAAGGCTGTGCTCCGGCAAAAACAATGTCAGGGAATATATTCCGCCGGCAACCGCTCCCGCTATCAGACGCGGCGTACTCGCACCGGTATGCAAAAAGCCCTCGGTAGCGCGTAGCAAAAAATAATTCACAAAAATATTTACGAACACAAGAACGTCCGCGTAAACAACCTGCTGCAAGCTCAACTCCCCTTTTATATTGATTATACAGACAGGCGCTTCAAAAAAATGTCGCTTCGGGTCGCGGCTCAAAATTTTTTGCGCAAAAAAACACCCGTCCGTTACGGACGGGTGTAATGTGTATAAGTGGAATTATTCGACAGACTTCAGCGATTCGACCATGCTTATCTTCTTGAGCGACCTGTGCATAAGCAGGTTTACAAATACTGCGAACACCGCTGTTATTGCCGCCGAAATTACAAACATCAGCGGGAAGGGCTTAGAGGTAAAGGTTACAACCTCTATCGCAAGCATTGAGACAACGGCTTTTTCAAGCACCGAGCCTAAAATCAGGCCGAAGATGATACCGATAAGTGTCAGTATGATGTTTTCACGGTAGATATACGCCGAAACCTCCTTGTCATAGAAGCCGAGAACCTTCAATGTGGCAAGCTCCTTGACGCGTTCCTTTATGTTGATGTTGTTGAGGGTGTTAAGCACAACAAACGCAAGCACCGCAGCTGCACAAATAACGATTCCGATAACTATGTTAAGACTCTTTATAATATTGGAGAAGGTATCGACGATTACCGTGGTATAAACCGTACCGTTAACCTCAGGCATATCGTTTATCGTGGTTTCGAGCTGAATTCTGGCGTTTTGAGTGACATCCTCCTTGAGGCTTGCAACAAGGTAGTTGAACTGGGGTCTTGCTCCGGTCAGCTGTGAAAAATATGTCGGAGACATATATACATAATGGAAGGTGTAGTTTTCGGCAATTGCCGCAACAAGGACGTTGTAGGTGACCGTTTTTGCACCTTCAATCCATGAAACCGTGACATAATCGCCGACCTTTACGCCTGCATCCTTGGCAAACTGTCCGGTTATTATCGCACCCTCATCCGGAAGCTCAAGGGCGGTGCCTCTGCGGTCATCGCGCAGACGGAGGAATTGCGACATGAGTGTTTTATCCTCGGGAACAAAAACATTGACCTCCAGGTCGCTGTCCCAGTTTTCCGAGCTTCCGCGGCAAACTTTAAGATAGGTAAGCATGGCGCTCGAAATATCCGGCTGCTTCACTATGCTCTGCACGACCTCGCTGCCGGCAGAGGATTCCTGCGCATCCTTAAGCACTATCTGCAGGTCATAGCCGGCAATGCAATCGGCATTGGCATACTGACCGTTGATTATAGAGCCTGTTGAGAAATAGAAGCCTATACCTATCACGAGCAATGCCGTACAACCGACTATTCCCACTATGGTGGTTATAAAGCGGCGCTTGTTTCTGAAAAGATTGCGCACCGTAACCTTGGAGGTAAAGCTCAGACGACTCCATACAAAATCAATTTTCTCAAGCCATACGCGCTTGCCGCCCTTGGGCGCCTTGGGACGCATAAGCGTTGCGGTATTGGTGAGAAGCTCCTTGCGGCATGCCCACAGGGTTGCGAACATGGTTGTTGCGACAGAGAAAACGAAGGAAAGTATTATATATACAGGATAGTATCTTACCACTCTGTCGGGGATTTCGTACATAATACCCCAGGCACCCATAAGCGCCCTGGGCAATCCGAAGGAGCCTATCAGCATTCCCAGAATGAAGCCGATGACGCCCGCCAAAAGCGCATATGTGATATATTTCATTGCAATGGTTTTGTCCTCGTAACCGAGTGCCTTGAGTGTTCCGAGCTGTGTGCGCTCCTCCTCTATCATTCTCGTCATTACAGTAAGGCAGACAAGAACAGACACCACGAAGAACAGAACCGGGAATATGGTTGAAATAAGCTTCATGTTATACGCAGCGTCACCGTAGCCTGAATATCCGGGCGCTTCGCCTCTGTCATACACACTCCAATTGGCAGTATCCAGATTATCAATAAGGTTGCGGCCTTTGGTAACTCTTGTGCGTTCAAACTCAAGCTCTGCGTAAGCATCGGCTTCTTTTTGAGCTATTATCGTCTCTGAATTTGCAAGCAAATCCTGTATTTGAGCAAGCTGTGCCGTTTTCAAAGCAAGCTCCGCCTGTGCGGTGAGGTATTTCGTGCTCAGCTCCATGCTGCCGAATTTAAGTTCAAGCTCTCCGGAGGCAAGCTCCTGCTTTGTGGCTTCAAGCTGCTTTTTTGCTTCGTCAAGCTTTGTTCTGTTTGTTTCAAGCGAGATTTTTGCTGCTGCAAGCTGCTTCTGTGCTGTGTCAAGCTTTGTGCGATTGGTGTCGTACTCCGCCTGTGCCGCCGCAAGCTCAGATTCATTTGCGGCAAGCTGCACTTTATAATCGGCTATACTTTTTTCGGTAAGAGCAATCGCCTCAGCCGCAGTTCCCTGAGCGGTAAGCTTTGCCGCGGAACGGAAAACCTGCGCAAGCTCCGGATTGGTTTCTTCAAGACGGTCTGCCATGGCAAGCAAATCAAGGTCGCTTACGGCAACGTCCTGTGTGGATTTAAGTGTGGTAAGGGTTGATTCAAGACTGTTTATTGCAGTCTGCGCCGTAGTTATCTGTGCACGCGCAAGCTTTATCTGAGAGTCTGCAGATGCAAGCTGAATCTCCGCCGCATCCGCCTGCTCCTTTTTCTGAGTGTAGGTTTTATCCGCATTTTCCCACGCCACCTCTTGTTTGGCAACAAGCTGCGACATCGAATTCCATTTTGCCACTCCTGCGTTATACTGGGCGCTGCTGGAATTATACTCTTCCTGCGCAATACCGAACTGAGATTCCATCTCCGCCTTCGCTTTTTCAATCTCCTGAGCTCCGGTTTCCGCAAGCTTCGCGTAATTTTCCATATCGGCCTTTGCGGCTGCGAGCTGCGTCTGGATATCCTGCTCCGCAAGGGCAAGCTTCTGTTCGCCGTCTATGACCTGCTGGGTATACTCTATGCTCAGCTGTGCGGCACGTTCGGCAACTATCGGAAGTGACGCCTCACGGATTTTATCGATATACGACTTTACATAATTGTTGTATTCCTCGCTGTACGCCTCGTACTTATCGGAATCATTGAGGGTTACATAAGCCTCGCTGTAATATTTCACATTGTCGGTAAAGGTTTCATTCGGAATATAAATATAGTCTCCGAGTTTTCCGCTTCCGGCAGTGGTGGTTCCTCTTTCAAATGACACGAAATAAGGTGTCTGCACTATTCCGACTATAACATATTCCTGCGCTTTGAGTGAATAGTCTATGCTTTCACCGTCTCCGACTATTTTCAGCGTCTTTCCGATTTGGAAGCCGTCCGGCGTAGTAAGTCCGCTGTTGGTGACCACACATTCGCCGACCTCGTCCGCATATTCGCCCTCGATAAGCTTCAGACGGTTTATGTACTGTGCGTCATTTTTTCCGTTTTCAGTGAAGGATTTTGCATCGTCCGGGTCATAGCCGTAGGCGCGTATGGTAAGCTCCGAGCCGTCTATATCCACAAGGCCTTCATATTCGGGCTTCACATCATCGTTGAGCATGCGGACATAGCCGTCAACAAAGCGCGCTCCGGCGACATTCTTGACACCTTCTATCTGCCTTACTCTTTCAAGGTCCTCATCATATATGCCTATATACGACTGAAGCCTGATATCGTAAAGATTATTCTCTTTATAGTATTTATCCGCGCTCTCTATCATGTCCGGATATGTAGCCTTGAATCCGCAAAACACGCTTGAGCCGAGAAAAACGATAAGCACCATTGAGATAAAGCGCGTCATTGAACGCTTTATCGAACGGACCGTATCGGTAAAATATGCCCTGGTCATTTACATAAACATCCTCTCAAGAAAGAATTGTGAGCCTTTACCATTCGATGTTTTCAACCGATTCGGGATGCTCGTTAATCTCGGTTTTATACACTCTGCCGCTCCTCATGTAAATAACACGGTCTGCCATAGGCGTAAGCGCCTGGTTATGGGTAATGAGTATAATCGTCATACCCGTTTCCTTACTGGTGTCCTGCAAAAGCTTGAGTATTTGCTTACCGGTATTGTAGTCAAGTGCACCGGTGGGCTCATCGCAAAGAAGAATCTTAGGATTCTTAGCAAGCGCTCTGGCGATTGAAACTCGCTGCTGCTCGCCGCCCGAAAGCTGCGAGGGGAAGTTGTCAAGCCGCTCTCCGAGTCCGACGCGTTCAAGCACCTTTACCGGGCTGAGGGATTTTGTTCCTATCTGAGTGGCGATTTCAACATTTTCAAGCGCCGTAAGGTTCGGAACAAGGTTATAGAACTGAAACACAAAGCCCACGTCATATCTTCTGTACTCAATAAGACGCTTTCTGTCATATTCGTTTATAAGCTCTCCCGCTACACGAACCTTGCCGTCATCACAGTCGTCCATTCCGCCGAGAATATTCAGAACCGTTGTCTTACCGGTTCCGCTTGCACCGACAATGATTGCGAGATCCCCTTGCTCGACATTGAAGGTAACGCCGTCGGCGGCGTTTATGACGATTTCCCCCATTTTGTATCTTTTGTATACAGAATCAAATTCCACAAAGCTCATAGAACTACAACCTTTCAACACAGATAATGTTACTATTATACAGACATTATTTTAACAAGTCAACAAACAAATTGTTAATAATATGTCGAATAATTTCATTTTATGGTATTATATGCCGCTTTCATCACCTTCTGCGCAACGGGAAGCGCATTTTCGGATGCAAGACCTCCGTTTTCGATTACAACCGCTATCGCAAGAGGGCAATCCTCCTTCTGCGAAAAGCCTACAAACCAAGCGTGCGGAGCTCCGTTTTCGATTTCGGCAGTACCGGTTTTTCCGCACATTTCCAAGCCTTTGAACGAGGAATCGCCGTATTTGCTTGTTACATTGTTCCGCATAAGCCCGCTCAGGCTGAGGGCGGTCTGCGAGGTCATAACCGGGTCAAGGTACGAGGTCTTTCCGGTAGAGACATTTGTTTCTCCCGAGGTAACACTGCCGACAAGGTAAGGCTTTGCCGAAGTACCTGCGTTCGCTATCGCTCCGGCAAGAACAAGCATGTGCATGGGTGTAACCATAGTGGTATGCTGACCTACACCCGCCCACGCAAGCTCCGCGGGGGTGGCGCCGGAAACATTGAAGCTGCATTTACCTGCCGAGGTTTTTCCGACCTTCAGCTCCGAAAGCAAGCCGAGCTGAGAAACGCTCTGAGAAAGCGTGTGCTCGCCGAGCTGCAATGCAATTTCGGCAAAAGCGCAGTTACAAGAATTCGCAAACGCCTGTTCAAAGCTCTGTGAGCCGTGCACATCCGAGCATATTACGGTGCCTGTTTCAAGAACCTTTTTACCGGTGCAGGTAAAGGTTTGTGAAAATATATCGGGAATGTTATCTATCGCACTCGCGCAGGTGACTATCTTGAATACAGAGCCGGGAACATAAAGCCCGTTACAGACTCTGTCAAGATATATTCCGTCATATTTTCCGGTGGTGTCCGAGTCTATATCCTCAGGCTTGTTACGCACATCATAAGTCGGTGTTGAAACGGAGCAGAGTATCTCCCCCGTTTTATAGTTATACACAGCCACTGCGCCCTTGCTTGAACCGAGAGCATCATATGCTGTCGCGCACAGCTCCGCGCTTATCGTCAGGTGCAGGTCGTTACCCTTGCCCCCGGCAGCCACCGAATAAAGTCCGTTCACAAACGAATAACCCGTAAGCTCGGTGCGATATGTCGAGTGTATGCCTGTGGATATATAGCCCTGAGGGTCGCCCACAACGTGCAGCGTGGATTTTCTTATGCGTGCGGAATTGTTGAAAACTCTTTCTCCGTCAATGGTCTGTGCGAGAACCGCACCGTCGCGGTCATACACTGCTCCGGCAGCAATAACCGTGCCTCCGGAAAACAGATGCAGATTCGCCCTCTGCGTAGCCCATATTCTGCCGTTTGTAAAAAACTGTACGGCTATGACAGCCAGCCCGGCAAGAAAGGCAGCCACCAGCAAATAGACAACCGCCGTACGTCTCCACACCTTTTTCATTCGCTTCGCACCCCGCTTTCGGGATTTATTTCGGTATATGTTCTTCTGTCGGCGGATTTTATCATCGCAAGCAGCGCCCAGCAGCATATCATGCTTGAGCCTCCCCTGCTGACAAACGGCAACGTAACGCCGGTCATGGGAAGCAAATCGGTCACACCGAAAATATTCAGACATGCCTGAAATACAAGCAAACCGCCCGAGGCCACCGCCGCAATACTGTGGAAGGATGAGCGCGAGCATTTGGCGCATCTTATGGCATAAACCGCCAGTACCGCAAGCACAAGCGGCGCGGCAAAGGCAATTATCATGCCGAACTCCTCAAAGATTACGCCGAAGGCAAGGTCCTCCTCTGCTGCAAAGACATAGCGGAGCTTACCCTGCCCGAGTCCGAGCCCGAACAGCCCTCCGCTGCTTGAATAGATAAGCGTGCGTGTCTGCTGATATCCGCCGTCATTCATAAACTCCCATATATGGCGGTATGTTGCAAAACGGTCGGCTACATAAGGCCGGAAGTAAAGTATCATTCCGCCCCCTAAAAGCGCGCCGAAGCATATCAGAATAAGCGTACGCACATCTCCGGAACGCATAAATGCAATTATGATAAACGTGAAGAAGAATATCAGCGCAGCACCGAAATCGTACATCAGAAACAGCTCTCCGACACACGCCCCGGCAAAAAACATATATTTCGTAAGACTCTGCGTGGATTGAAGGCGTTCAAGAGTTACCGCTCCGACAAAAATAAACGCAACCTTTACGAATTCCGACGGCTGAAACGAAACTCCGCCGAAGGATATCCAGTTCAGCGCACCGTTTACCGCCTTTGCAAGAACAAGAGTCAGTCCCAGAAGCCCCACCGAACCGAAGGCCGCCACCCACCGCATGGGCTTTACGTGCTCAATGTTGCGCAGGAAGCCTATGGCAATAAAAAATATTACCTCTCCGGCAAGAAGCGTGAGAAATTGTTTAAGCGCATTTGACGGAGACTCCGCGGCAACGGCTCCGAGCCCCAGTGTTGAAAGCAAAAATGCCGTAACCTCCGGCTCAAAGTGCCTGATTCTGAAAAAGACAGAGCCCGTCAGGAAGAATATCCATTCCGACAGTATGAGTCCGGCAAACACAAAAATGTTGCCGGTTACAAGCGAATTATTTTCGCCGACAATAACCGCTCCCGCCGCGAAAATCTGAAATATAGNNTTGCAGCAGCATACTCTGCGATGCGGGACGTCCGGGCTTTTTCGAGAGCTCGTCCGGAATTTCGGTGCTGAAGGAAAACGGTATACCGCCGAAGGAAACAGTGTCACCGTCATATATGACGGCTTTTTTATCCACCCTCAAGCCGTTGACCTCAATTCCGGTCTTTGAGCGCGTATCGTAAACAAACCAGCCGTCGGTGCGAAGCGCAAGCACCGCATGACTTCTGGATACGGTATCGTAGGCAAGCACCGCATCGCACTTTTTGTTGCTTCCGACAGAGGTTTCATATTGGGAAACGGGAATCAAATCCCCGTTGAGAAGATTTTTCAACACCGCCGCCGTTTTCGGCTTCTGGCGATAACGAAGCAACGCCGCCGAGCACATGACTAAAATCAGCAGCGCGATTCCGGAAAGAATATAGCGTGAAAACTGCATATATATGCCGGCAAGCTGCACTCAGCAGCACCTCCTTGTATTTTTACAATGCTTTATGCTTACATGATACATTTTGCCGGTAAAAAAGTCAACAAATAAAGCTGTTGACCTTGACAAGATATATCTTAAAATATATAATTTATTATGAGTTTTTATATATTCTTGTTTGAAACGGAGAAATAAATATGAGCGTTGAAAAAACTTTTTACGGTAAAATGCCCTGCGGAAAAGATGTACACAGCTATTCAATAAAAAACTCCTCCGGTGCCTGTGCGCAAATAATAACCAAGGGTGCCACTCTCGACAGGCTGTTCGTGCCCGACAGAGCAGGAAAGCTAACCGACATACTTGTGGGATTTGATGACCTTGAAGGCCATGTGGAGAGAACGGATTACCAGGGCGTTGTGGTCGGCCAGTACGCCAACCGTATAGCGGGAGGACGCTTCACACTCAGCGGAGTCGAATACAACGTAACCAGAAACGAAAAGGGCATCACCTGTCTTCACGGAGGCGGAGAATATTCCGGTGCGGTGTGGGATGCCGAAATAATTTCCGACAACGCTGTCAAATTCACATATTTCAGCCCCGACATGAACGAAGGCTTTCCCGGAAATGTCGATGTCTCCGTTACATACACGTTCACGGACGATAATGCGCTTGACATAGCGTATCATGCCGTTTCGGACCGGGATACGATAATCAACCTCACAAACCATGCATATTTTAATCTTGCGGGTCACGGAAGTATTCTCGGAACTCAGCTGAGAATCGCCGCCGATTATTATACCCCGATAGACGAAAACAGTATTCCCTTAGGGAAGCTCGCCTCTGTCAGCGGTACGCCGTTTGATTTCACAGTATCCAAAGAAATCGGCAGAGATATCAACGCCGAGGACAGCCAGCTGAAAAACGGAGCGGGTTACGACCACAACTTCTGCATCAACGGCTTCGACGGCTCCCTGCGCCCCGCCGCGGTCGCCTATGAACCAGCGAGCGGCAGAGTTATGCAGGTGCTTACCACCCTGCCCGGAGTACAGCTTTATACAGGCAACTTCTTGAAGGGTGTAATCGGAAAGGGCGGAAAGCCGATGGATTACAGAACCGGCTTCTGCCTTGAGACGCAGTATTATCCCAACACTCCGAATGTTCCCGATTTTCCATCTTGTGTACTGAAAAAAGGCGCGGAATATTCATCTGAAACCGTCTTTTGCTTTTCCGTAAAATAAGCTTCCGGAGGTATACGGCTATGCCTGAATTGAAAGGTGCGCAGATAGTGCTTGAGGCTCTGCTTTCGCAGGGCGTAGAAACCGTATTCGGATATCCCGGAGGTACGGTGCTTGAGCTGTACGATGCACTTTACTCATACAGCGATAAAATAAAGCATATCATCACCGCCGGTGAACAGGGCGCGGCATTCGCCGCCGACGGTTATGCCAGAGCAAGCGGAAAGCCCGGAGTGGTGTTTGCCACCTCGGGTCCTGGGGCTACCAATCTCGTAACCGGTATCGCCTGTTCATATATGGATTCGGTTCCCGTTGTTGCAATCACCGGAAACGTCGATTTGTCCGACCTCGGCAGAGACAGCTTTCAGGAGATAGATATAACCGGTATTACAATGCCGATTACAAAATACAACTTCATAGTAAAGGACGTTTCCGTTCTTGCTCAAACCGTAAAAGAGGCGTTTTCGATTGCTTTAAGCGGACGCAAGGGTCCGGTGCTCATAGATATACCGAAAAACATCATGGCACAGCTGTGCGACTATTCACCGCAAGCCTTACAAGCAACAGTAAAAGCCCCCGCGCTCCCCTCTCCCGAAGAAACAGCTGCTGCCGCAAAGCTCATTGACAGCGCACAAAAGCCGCTCCTTTATATCGGCGGCGGCGCGGTCAGCGCGGATGCCTCCGAGGCACTGATAAGCTTTGCCGAAAAGCTTGATATTCCCGTAGCCTCATCTGTTATGGGCTTGGGTGCTTTCCCGGCGGACAACCCTCTCAATCTCGGATTCACCGGTATGCACGGCTCACTTCGTGCAACCCGGGCCTCCGAGGAATGCGATGTCCTCATCGCTGCAGGGGTGCGCTTTTCAGACCGTGCTGCCGTTGACCGCAAAAGCTTTGCTTCGCACGCAAGAGTCATTCACATAGATATTGACCCCGCCGAAATGGATAAAAACATTTTTTCCGAGATACACCTTTGCGGAAATCTTGCCGAAATACTGCCGTTGCTCACGCACCAATGCAGGCAGACGCGGCACGAAGCATGGATAAACGCGCTACAACGTGACAATCAAGCACAAGCAAAGCCGCTCACCGCCGGATATGTGAATCCGGAAGTCTTTCTCGGCCTTCTCGGAACGCTTACAAAGCCCGACACAATAGTTGCAACCGACGTCGGACAGCATCAGATGTGGACGGCACAGTATTATAAATTCAGGCTCCCGCGCACTCTTCTCACCTCGGGCGGACTCGGAGCGATGGGCTACGGCATGGGAGCGGCAATCGGCGCAAGGCTTGCCAAGCCTGATTCCGATGTGATTCTGATAACCGGCGACGGCAGTTTCCTGATGAACATGAATGAGCTTGCCACGGTTTCAATGCTCGGAATGCCGCTGAAAATAATCATTTTCAACAACAACGCCCTCGGCATGGTCAGGCAGTGGCAGGCAACCGAATACTCGGGACGTTTTTCGCAGACAATACCCGAGCGTAAAACAGACTACGAAAAAATTGCGGAAGCGTTCGGCGCGGACTATATATACATACCCGATGACAGTGCCGCCGAAAGGCTGCTTCCCGGCTTCCTTTCCTCCGACAGAGCGGTGATTGCGGAATGTAAAATATCATCGGACGAGCCTGTACTTAATACAAAATGAGGTGTTTACTTTGACCCAGCAGCTTACACTTTCCGCACTTGTCAAAAACCGTGCCGGCGTTCTGCTTCGCGTTGCCGGACTTTTTGCAAGACGCGGGTACAACATAAGCAGTCTTACAGTGTGCCAGACAGAGGATGAAAGCTTCTCAAGAATGACGATTGTCGCCCAGGCACAGCCGGAGGATTTCGGGCAAATAGAGCAGCAGCTGCTCAAGCTTGAGGATGTTGTGAGGGTTCTTCATCTTGATTCCGGACACACAGTATCAAGCGAGCTGCTGCTGATAAAGGTGCATGCGCTGAACAGGGACCGCCCGGACACCATACGCGTTGTCACGGAATTCGGCGCAAGGATAAAGGATATCGGTCACAGAACAATAACCGCTGAGCTTACCGGTGAAACACAGCAGATTGATGAATTTGTCGATGCCATGTCGCGCTTCGGTATCGCGGAAATGTCACGCACCGGAATTGCCGCGCTTGAGAGCGGCGATGTGAACATAAAGGGTGAAACCTTCTGAAAAGGAAGAACGCTATGAATAAGAAAGTATATATTTTCGATACCACTCTGCGTGACGGCGCTCAGGCTGAGGGAATATCGTTTTCCACACAGGACAGGCTGGACATTCTGACTGCTCTCGACGAACTCGGAATCGACTTCGTTGAAGCGGGTAATCCCGCCTCGAATCCGAAAGAAGCGGAGTTTTTCGAGCATGCAAAAAACCTGAAGCTGAAAAGCACAAAGCTTGTCGCCTTCGGAAACACCCGTCGCAAGGGAGTTTCCCCTCGGGAGGACACCTCGTGTCTCTCCCTGCTTGATGCGGGAACGCTTTATGTATCGGTAGTCGGAAAGTGCCACACCGGACAGGTAAGAGACATTCTCGGGGTTACGCAAGAGGAAAACCTCGCAATGATAGAGGACACCTGCCGTTTTCTTACAGATAACGGGAAAAAAGTCATCTTCGATGCCGAGCACTTTTATGACGGATATAAATCCGACCCGGTATACGCGGTTGATGCCCTGCGTGCCGCCGCACGGGGCGGAGCCTTTTGCCTTTGTCTGTGCGACACCAACGGAGGCGCTTTCCCGTCTGAGATTTTTGAAATCACCGGAAAAATCTCTGCGGAATTCAAAGACCTTTCCATAGGCATTCACGCTCACAATGACGGCGATATGGCAACCGCAAATGCCGTTTCGGGAGTACGTGCCGGAGCAACTCAGGTTCAGGGTACCTTTCTCGGCTTCGGTGAAAGAACCGGAAACACGGCTCTCACGTCTGTAATACCCAACCTCCAATTAAAGCTGGGCTTTGAATGTATTCCGCCCGAAAATATGCAGAATCTTGTCTCTGCGGCAATAAGCATCGCCGAAACCGCAAACATATCCTTGCGTAAAAATCTTCCCTTTGTCGGGCGCAGTGCGTTTGCGCACAAGGCGGGAATGCATGCGGATGCAGTTTTGAAATCCGCCGGCTCCTTTGAGCATATAAATCCCGACCTCATAGGCAACAAGCGACGCTTCCTCGTCTCGGAAATGTCCGGCAAGGCGGCAATTTTGCGAAAAATCAACAAATATTATCCGGATATCGACAAGGATTCGCCCGCTGTTGAAAAAATCGTGGGAATAATCAAAGACAAGGAGCATAACGGATACCAATATGAGGGAGCCGATGCAAGCCTTGAATTAACCATCCGCAAGGTGGTGGAGGGAGTCCCCTCCTTCTTCGACCTTATCAGCTACAAGGTGCTTGACGAGCTGCCTTATGACAACAATCACAGTGCCACCGCAACAATAAAGCTTACCGTAAACGGAGTACTGAAAATTGCCGCATCCGACGGCGAGGGTCCCGTAAATGCTCTTGATAAGGCTCTGCGTGAGGCTCTTTCGGATTTTTACCCGAAGCTCACAAAGGTTCACCTTATCGACTATAAGGTACGCGTCATCGAACCCAAGGACGCCACCGCCGCGCAGGTACGCGTTCTTATAACCTCAACCGACGGCTCGGAGGTATGGACCACAGTCGGGCTGTCTCAGGATATTATAGAGGCCAGCTTCACAGCTCTTACGGATTCAATAGAACACATCCTTATAAAGAAATGAGGCTTACATATGCATTCCATGACAATTACACAGAAAATTCTCGCTTTTAAGGCGGGGCTTGAATACACCGTGCCCGGTCAGCTGATTGAAATCCCGCTTGACCTTGTTATGGGCAACGATATAACCGCGCCCCTCGCTGTAAACGAATTTCACAAGGCGGGCTTTGAAAAGGTTTCCATTCCGGATAAAACGGTTTTTGTCATGGACCACTTTGTGCCAAACAAGGACATAAAATCAGCGGAAAACGCCGCGCAAATCAGAAGATTCTCCGCGGAACAGAAAATAGATAATTTCTTCGACGTGGGCACAGCCGGTATTGAGCACGCTCTGCTGCCCGAAAAAGGACTTGTCACCGCCGGAGACGCCGTTATAGGCGCCGATTCACACACCTGCACCTACGGCGCTCTCGGTGCGTTTTCCACAGGAGTTGGTTCAACGGACCTTGCCTTTTCCATGGCTACGGGAAAACTCTGGTTCAAGGTTCCCTCCGCAATAAAGGTCATTCTCACCGGCAGGCTGTCAAAATATGTCTGCGGCAAGGACGTAATACTGCATCTTATAGGTATTCTCGGGGTTGAGGGCGCAACATACAAATCTCTTGAGTTTTCGGGAGACGGAGTTTCCTCTCTGAGCATGGACGACCGCTTTACCATAGCAAATATGGCAGTTGAATGCGGAGCGAAAAACGGAATTTTCCCTGTGGACAACAAAACGCTTGAGTATATTTCGGAGCACGCACCCGGCAAGGACTGCAAAGTCTTTGAAGCGGACTGCAACGCCGAATACGACTCCGAAATAACCATAGACCTTTCCGCACTCAAGCCGACAGTGGCCTTCCCCCATCTGCCCTCAAACACGAGAACCTTTGATGAAATAGACGATGATATCCAGATTAATCAGGTTATAATCGGTTCCTGCACCAACGGCCGTCTTGAGGACATGAAAGCGGCAGCAGAAATTCTGCGAGGCAAAAAAGTAAATAAAAATACAAGAACCATAATAATCCCTGCAACACAAGAGGTGTTTCTCGAGTCAGTTAAACAGGGACTTACCGAAATATTTATAAATGCCGGCGCCGTTTTCTCTCTGCCCACCTGCGGACCGTGTCTCGGCGGTCACATGGGAGTACTTGCCGCGGGAGAACGAGCGGTATCAACAACAAACCGTAATTTTATCGGAAGAATGGGACACCGCGAAAGCGAGGTCTATCTCGCCTCGCCTGCCGTCGCAGCCGCGAGTGCAATAGCCGGAAGGCTCTGTTCTCCCGAAGACTTGAGGTAAAGCAGATAGAAAACTACTATGAAAGGTAAAGATACCGCTCACAAAGAGTTGCTTTTCGCTGCTCTTTGTGTGAATACCGTATCGCATGGTGATTGAAATGATATTTAACGGAAGCGTACATAAGTATGGTGATAATGTAAACACCGACGTTATCATACCGGCGCGTTACCTGAACACCTCCGAGGAAAAAGAGCTTGCAGCTCACTGCATGGAGGATATTGACGCGGATTTTTCCGCTCGCGTAAAGCCCGGAGATATTATTGTTGCCGGCAAAAACTTCGGCTGCGGCTCCTCAAGGGAGCATGCTCCCCTCGCAATAAAGGCCTCCGGAATTTCGTGTGTAATCGCCGAAAGCTTCGCAAGAATTTTTTACCGCAACTGCATAAATATAGGGCTGCCCATTCTTGAATGCCCGGACTGCTTCAAGATACAAAACGCAGACATGCTCAAAATCGAAACCGATTCGGGGAAAATCACAATACAAGGCACGGAAGAGGTGCTTTCCGCTCTTCCCTTCCCGGATTTTATTGAGCAAATCATACGCTCCGGAGGACTGTTAAATAAAAACGTCCTTTAATTTACATATATATTAAAGGTTTGTAAATTTTCCGTATCTCAATTGACACCTGTTCTCAACAGTGATATTATATGAGATACAGAATATTGCTTTCGATATGAAGGGGTATTATATGACATTAAAAAGGCTTGCGCTGTCCTTAATTTCTCTGATATTTGCTGCTGTGCTGATTTTCGGCTCATCGGCCGGCGCCGCCGCGATTGATTTTTCAAGTCCGTCAATCTCCGATTTCGGAACCTCGGTTGATTCACTTATGCTCAGCACTCAGTTTTCATATCCGGAGGTCAACAAGGCGTGGATAAGAAAACTCGTTGTAAAAGAGGACATGTCAATTGCCGGAATGACACAGGAGGTCGAGCTTGTCGTAAAGCCGGATTACCCCTACTCCCACACCGCCAAAAGCTTTTATGACGAGGTTAACTATCTGGTCGATTATTACTATCTTGACGACGATTCCCGCAAGGCGGCGTACATATTCATCTTTAAGCAGTTAGACTCGCTTACGGTAATGTCCGAGCCCGGCGTAACAAATGAGGACAAGGTCAAATACCTTCGCGACAAGGGAATTGTTGTTTCTGATGACGTGTATTCCGACGCCACGGAAATGATGTATGTCGGTGCGCTGTATTCTCTTATGAGGAACGACCTTGTTTATGTTACCAAGGGCGATGCCGGCAGAGACTCTATAGACATTCCCGAAGGCTCCACAGTCGAGGAAGCGCTGATGATTTATCTCGCCGCACTCTCGTCACAGGATTTAAACGTGCTGAAGAAATTTGCACCCGGCGGAATAGCGACTCTTGACCAATATATACTTGCAACCTGCCGCTTTACGCTCTTTACAAACGGATACACAAAGGCGATGACGGCATCTGACGAGGAAGTTTACCGTCTCATGGCAATAATGGCGATTGAACAACAGGGAATTTCTGTTGACCCGAACACCACCGACATTAACGAGCTTCGCACAAAATATATTGCCGCCATGCTCGGCAAGAAATACACCCTCAATATTGAGCCGTACAGACTTCAGGATGAAATTTCCGCAGACACTGAAGCGTTTTATCTGCTCCAGCTTATGGCTAAAACCGATAAGGGTATAAACATCAACAAAACAAAATTCACCTATGACGAAGCATTCAATACCGTTGCAAAACAGACCACCCGCTTCATTCTTGCCGATGAATTTTATGCTGATGTATATAACTACGAAGCCAGACTCAAAAACATAAGGAGCTCGGTATGGTTTTCGCCGTCACTTCTTTTCTCCCCGGATGACAAGCTCGGTGAAAGTGTAAAGGTGTATGTTGACGGCGTTCAGGCACGCGAGGGCTATTACGCAGAGGTAAAAATGAATACCGCCCAGGCATCTCAGACGGTTGTGCTCGAGGTTGTTGCAGTCCACTCCACCGAATCCGGACTGAAAACCACAAGACAAAAATATAATGTAAAAGTTATTCAAGGCTCAAGTGTGGCAACCGAGGGTGACACTCCTGTCCTTGTACCGACTCTCACCAACGGCGAAACTGCTCCCACCAATTCCTCCGGTGACTATGTTGATGAAAACGGAAATCCCATCATCATGACCACCGTCAGCCCAAGTGATTTCGGCTATCTTACAGGAAGCGATGCATCCACAATCGACGGACAGGCGAACGCCTGGAACAAGGACGGACAGTTTGATATAAATCCGATTGCGGGCTTCAGCTACACCAAAGCTCCCGGCGAAGAGGAAGGCACAAAGATAACGTTTGAGGACATAAAGGAACGTATGCCTCTTGTCATAGGCGGAATTCTTTTGCTTGCGCTTATAATCGCGGCGATAGTTTTCTCACGAAAGAGCAATGCTCCCGTTTCCCGTAAAAAGCTGGCAAAGAAACGAAAGAAAAACTACTGATATTAAACGGGCGGCAGCGTTTTCCGACGCTTTCCGCCCGTTTGTTTTTATTTTCGTCTATAAAACTTAAAAATTAGTTCATACAATTCCCGAAAAATGTTATATAATCTAAATAAAAGAAAGCAGGAGGTAAAACATTATGCAAACCGAAAAAATACTTGTGGTTGATGACGACCAGAATATATGCGAGCTTCTCCGCCTCTATCTTGAAAAGGAGGGCTTTTCCGTTGTCATAGCAAATAACGGAAACGATGCGGTGAAAATGTTCCAAAGCGAGACTCCGGATCTTATGCTTCTTGACATAATGCTCCCCGGACTTGACGGCTGGCAGGTTTGCCGCGATGTGCGCAGATTCTCCGACAAGCCGATAATAATGCTCACCGCCAAGGGCGAGACCTTTGATAAGGTTCTTGGGCTTGAGCTCGGAGCCGATGACTATGTTGTAAAGCCGTTTGAAACCAAGGAGATTATAGCAAGAATAAAGGCTGTTCTTCGACGCTCCTCCCCCGCTGTGTCGGACGAGTCTAAAGAGGTCAACTATGACAGACTTTCCATAAACCTTACCAACTATGAAATGAAGGTCAACGGTGTTGCGGTAGACACTCCGCCCAAAGAGCTTGAGCTTATTTTCAAGCTCGCAAGCAACCCCAACAAGGTTTACACCCGCGACCAGCTTCTTGATGAGGTTTGGGGCTTCGATTATTACGGAGATTCCAGAACCGTAGATGTCCATGTCAAGAGGCTCCGCGAAAAGCTTGAAGGCGTGTCCCCCAGATGGGAGCTGAAAACCGTGTGGGGCGTAGGCTACAAATTTGATACGAAAGAATAATTAAAATGAAACGACGGGTACGGAAAAGAAAATTCACTCTGTTCATGAAGTATTTTCTGGTCTTTTCTCTCGTAATTCTCTTGAGCTTTGCCATTATAGGCTGCAGTCTTCTTGTATTCGTGGCAAGCTATTGGAGAAACGAAAAGGTTGACCTGCTTCAGGAAAATGCAAAGAATGTAGCGGTCTCAACCGCTGATATTCTTTCATTTAACCGTTCGCGCAAAAACGATGATTCCGCGATGTGGAACATGATAACAAACATCCTCAAGCAGACCTCGTCGGCAATCGGTGCGGATGCGTTTATAATTGATATAAACGACAATTTCATCTGCAAGGATATGTTCTCACCGAGCTTCTCCGATGAAGCGCTTACAGAGTGCCCTCAGCATTCAAAAATACATGTTCCCGAGGACATCCTCAAGCGGGCTTATGCCGGAAGCTATATTGATTTCAACGATTTCAACGGAAGCCTCGGAGAGCTGAACATCGTTGCCGCTGAGCCGATTTCCGTCGGCGGTCAGATAAAAGGTGTCGTCTTTGTGATTCAGCCGATTCTCGGCGAGCTTACACCCTTTGTCATGAATATTGCGAAAATGTTCTTCTTTGCAGCACTGTTCTCAATGATGTTTGCGTTTATACTTATTTATATCCTCGCGTACAGGTTTACAAAACCGCTGCGGGAAATGGCAAATGCGACCAAGCTGTATTCAAGCGGAGATTTCAGCTATCGCGTTCCCATAAACGGAAATGATGAGCTGTCCGACCTGTGCCGTGACTTCAACGCCATGGCCTCCGCGCTTTCAATTACAGAATCCGCAAGACGAAGCTTCGTTGCAAATGTATCACACGAGCTGAAAACTCCGGTAACCACCATCGGAGGCTTCATTGACGGGGTTCTTGACGGCACAATTCCGGAGGAAAAAAGGGAACACTATTTGAAAATAGTCTCCGATGAAGTCAAGCGGCTTTCGCGCCTGATTACAACAATGCTCAACATGTCGAAAATAGAAGCCGGCAATCTCCAGCTCAAGCCCTCAAGCTATGACATCGGCAACCAGATTGTCAGGATACTTTTAGGCTTTGAGCAGCTTATAGAAAATAAAAATATTGAAATTTTCGGTCTTGATGATACCGAGGGTATCACGGTAACTGCGGATGAGGACCTTATCAACCAGGTCATTTATAATCTTGTTGATAATGCGGTTAAATTTACAAATCCTAACGGAAGCATCACTTTTAATATTACACATAATTCCGAATACGTTTGCGTTGCAATACGCAACACCGGTGCCGGAATCCCCTCAGAGGAGCTTCCGAGAGTGTTTGAGCGTTTCTATAAGGTTGATAAATCACGCAGCCTCGATGCAAAAAGCGCAGGACTCGGTCTGTATATAGTAAAAAGTGTTATTGAAATGCATCACGGTGATATATCGGTTTCAAGCGTCGTCAATGAGTACACCGAATTCAAGTTTACAATTCCCGCCGCACCGGGGATGAAAAGTTTATAATTATTTAAATTTTGTTATTATTGAGTTAATATAAACAGCCTATTATAATTACAATCACATTAGTTTTGGAGGTTACCTTATGAGTATATTTGATGATAACAGCGAAAACTCCGTTCAGGACGAAAATCCTCAGAATACCGCACCGCTCAACGACGACCAGCAGAGCGCTTCTCAGGCTGCCGCTCCTCAGGAACCGGATGCGTCCGAAGAAGCTCCCCGTGAGCAGGACACCCCTGCCTGTCCGCCGTCATACACTCCGCACGACGCGGGATATTATAACAATCCGCATCCCAACTATCCTCCTCAGTATCCCCCGCAGTACAGGCAGAATCCACCGTATAACGGCAATCAGCCCTATTACGGTGCTCCCGGAGCCCAGCCTCCGTACAACAATTCTTATAATCAGCCCTATAATCAATTTAATAACGGACCTGTTCCTCCGAAAAAGAAATCTCAGAAAGCAGGCGCCAAGGCGCTTATCGCCTGTGTATGCGTTATTCTTGTGATTGCGGGAGTTGTCCTCGGAGTACAAACCTCAAAGGGCATAACGAATCCCGAAGTCACTACTACTAATTCGAACGGTATTTCATCCACCACCGACCCTAACGCGCCGTCGCTTATTATTTCAGACTCTCAGGGTGAGCAGGGAACCGTTTCCCCTTCCGGCACTCTGACATCAGCGGGAGTATATAACGCGGTAAAGGACATAAACGTCGGAGTGCTTATTTACAGCAATGACGTCATCCAGAACGAAGGCTCCGGAATAGTTGCTACTGTCGATTCAACGGGCAAATACACCTATATTATTACCTGTGCACACGTCATAAGCTCAGGCGGCTCGGATGTAAGGGTTCAGCTCAGCGACGGCACTGTGTGCCCCGCAACAATTGTAGGCTACGACAGCAGAACAGATATAGGCGTTCTCAAAATTGAGAAAACCGGTTTGACCTCCGCAGCCTTTGCCGACACCTCCTCGCTTGTTGTAGGCCAAACCGTGTACGCCATCGGTAATCCCGGCGGAACCGAATTTTTCGGCTCCTTCACTAGCGGCATGATATCCGCCATAGACAGACCTATTGACAGCACCATCGGTTATTCAATGACCTGCATTCAGCACAATGCGGCTATAAACCCCGGCAACTCGGGCGGCGCGCTTGTAAATGACAAGGGTCAGGTAATCGGTATAAACTCCTCAAAAATAGCCGATACAGACTATGAGGGCATGGGCTTCGCAGTCCCCTCCTCGACTGTAAAAACCGTATTTGATGAGCTTGTTAAAAACGGCTATGTATCAAATCGTCCCAAGCTCGGAATACTTTACTATGCAGCCTCAAACAGCCGCACTTACAGCATGGTGGTTCAGTTTAACGACCTGCCCGCAGGCACCATATACATTGACACCATAAATTCCGACAGCGACCTTAAAAACACCTCGGTACAAACGGGTGACCTTATAATTGCAGCAAACGGCAAGGAGCTTGAAAAGACCACCGACCTTGCGGAGCTTGTTGAAAGTGCCAAGGTGGGAGATACTATAACACTGACGGTCTGCCGTATCGGAAACAACTATAAAATTGACAAGACATTTGATGTAAGGGTCAAGCTTGTTGAAGACAAGGGTACCTCGGAAACACAAACCACCACGGCGATTGACCCGTTCAACTCCTTCTTCGGCTATTAAGACAAAGCGTTCCGGAGTCCGGACAGGTAAGACTGAAATCGCACCGAGATACCAAATATAAAAATCAAAGCCCGCAATCTCAAAAATGAGACTGCGGGCTTATTATCAAGGCTGTCATTTGTTAATGTCCCTGTAATTCTTAACCACGTGTATCTTATTACGCTTTTTCTTCATTTTCTGATACGTCAGGTACCAAATAACAACAAACGCAGCAAGCGCAAGCACGAAAATTGCAGCTATTATCTTAAATGCCGTTGAGGTCAGCACCTTTTTTATTCCGGCAAGAGCAGCCGCAACAGGATTGCGTTGAATATCCTCCGCTGAAATCAGGTCAACCGTGGCAAGCTCCTCGCCCGCGTACAGCACCCTCGCCTTGCCGAGAACCTGACCTTTTGTTACCGGCGCTTCAACGCTCAGCACAGTCTGCTCGGGAATAACCTCAATAAGAAGTCCCCCCCGCTCTGTGGATTTCGGGACAAGAGCAACTATCTCCTGCGCGGGAACAATTCTCACATGGTCCACGTCCTTGGCAAGCTCAACGTTTACCACAGCCACAGGGTCCGTTGTCTGTGTGACTGTTTTCAGCTTCAGGTTTGCGAATGCCCATTTGAACATATCCCGGCACGCAAGCATTGCAACATTTTCAAGCTGACCGTCACCGTCGGTATCCGTATTCGTTCCCTTCATTGCAACGGCGATATATGAATAGCCGTCCTTTCTCGCAAGGGACAGAAGGCAGGAGCCCGCCTCCGGTGTGGTGCCGGTTTTTATACCCTTTGCATACTCGTAATAATATTCCGAATAGGAGTTGAGCATGCCGTTTGTGTTATATAAATACCGGACGTCGCTTTTGTCCGTCGCCGGCATGGTGTGACCGTATTTTGCAACTATCTCACAAAAGGTAGCGTTCTCTATTGCCCGCTTCGCAAGCAAAAACATATCATAGGCTGTTGTGTAATGGTCGGGGTCATCAAGTCCGTGTGCGTTCACAAAATGAGTCTCTGTGCAACCGGTGGCAACGGCGTATTCATTCATCATTGCAACAAACGCGTCAATGCTGCCTCCACCGATATAATCTGCAATAACATTCGCCGCCTCATTAGCACTCTTTACCAACAGACAATAAAGCAATTCGCGCATGGGAACGGTTTCCTCCGCCTTGAGTCCCGCCATGGAGCTGCCCGTACCGTTAAGGGCGGTTATCGCACTTGCCGGAACAACCACCGGAGTATCGAGATTCGGACATTTTTCAAGCGCGAGCGACGCGGTTACTATCTTGGTTAACGAGGCTGGTGCCGCCCTCATATGAGAGTTTTTGTCAAATATCACAGCTCCGGTATCAACGCTCGCAAGCAGTGATATTTCACAGTAGTTTTCCTCAAGCGCATAGTTATATGCCGCATCAACTCCGCTCACCGCAAAGGAGGGCAGAAGAATAAGTAAGCAAAAAATAAAAATTATGGTTTTTTTCATAGACACCACCGCCAAAAAGTTGTATTATATAAGATATATTGTAACACTAAAGTTGCATTTAATCAATGTTTTGTATCATCAACTTTTTATTATATTTCCGGAAGGTGAACTGATTTGGTATACGTCACAGGAGACACGCACGGCGACATTGACAGACTTTCAAAATCCGCATTGAAGATGCTTCAACCCGGCGACACTCTCATAATCTGCGGAGATTTCGGTTTTATCTGGAGCGGTGAAAAAAAAGAGAAAAAGCTTATTGAAAAGCTGGCAAAGCGAAAATACACTATTTGTTTTATTGACGGCACTCATGAAAACTTCGAGCTTCTCAACGCCTATCCGGTTTCCGAATGGAACGGCGGTAAGGTTCATAAAATATGTGATAACATTTTCCACCTTATGAGAGGTCAGATATTTGAAATTGAGGGCTTGAAATTCTTTACTATGGGCGGCGGAGAAAGCCCCGATATAGATGTACGCTTTGATATTTCCAACTGGTCACGCGATGAAATTCCCACACAATCCGAGCTGCTTGAGGGTGCAGATAACATCGAAAACAGCTCCAATAAGGTTGATATAATTCTCACGCATGAGCCTCCCGCCAAAATAAAAGGCTTCTTACGGCTCTCCGAAAATGACAGCGTAAGCGTTACCGCTCTGAACTCATATTTTGAGGACCTTTCGCAATCCTGCGAATTTTCGCGTTGGTTTTTCGGCAGCATGCATATCGACAAATACATATCCACTGCATATATAGGTGTTTTTAAGAATATAATTGATGCTTCAACCGGCAAAAAAGTTTAAAACTTAAAAAATTTAACAAAAATACACCGTTACTATTGCTTTTTTTGTAGGTTTTGCATATAATGGTGTATATTGTTTTTGAGAGGATGTTTTCTCTATGTTTTCCGGTCTTTTTTTTGAGACAATTTCGTGGGGCGATGTAATTCTCAGAATAGGAGCGTCCGTAGTAGCCGGAATAATAATCGGTCTCGAACGCACGATGTCAAACCATCCCGCCGGGATGAAGACGCATGTCCTTGTTTGTCTCGGCGCCGCACTCGCATCACTTACCGCGTCCGAAATGACATTTACCGCCATGCAGATTCTGCCCGGAGCCAGTGCCGACCTTTCAAGAATCGCAGCGGGAGTTGTTCAGGGTGTCGGCTTCCTCGGTGCGGGCGCAATAATGAAATCCAACGACGGTGTGGTAGTTACGGGTCTTACAACAGCCGCCACGCTTTGGGTGACTGCCTGTATAGGTCTTTCAGTCGGTATGGGCTATTTCAAGATGAGCATCGTTTCGCTCGTCGCTGTTTTTATTGCCAACACTGCTCTTAAATATCTGGAAAAAAAGGTTCCGGTTCGTTCAAATGTCAAAACAATAGAAATAGCTACAACCGAAAAGCGGCGTACAGTGGAATTTATAGAGGGCTACTTCTCAAGCCGCAAGATAGATATACTTAATTTCGACTTCATCGGCGACCTCGGTGACGATGAAAACCCCTCGCAGAACATATTTTACTTCCGTTACACAGTGAGGATTCCCCGAAGTGTCCATTTTCTTATTGTTCTTCGCGACCTCGCGCTTCAGGAAAACATTTCTCAGGTGTTTGAGGTTGATGACAGCGAAAAGGGCAGGAAATCCCGCAAGGCAAAGAAAAGCAAGGTATAAGCAATTTAAAGCAAAAGCCGCCGCTGTGATGAACCGCCCCCTGTCAAGTAGACAATTAAAATAAATAAAAAACGGATGGATTATTTTTAG
>LFRM01152039.1_pt1 | contig 25683 bp, 16 predicted proteins | sample 618341 | NCBI WGS metagenome assembly LFRM01 (sample SAMN03654438, study PRJNA283298) | anaerobic digester metagenome | isolation source: pool of bioreactors CSTR01a, CSTR02a, and CSTR03a thermophilic anaerobic... | place: Denmark: Kgs. Lyngby | collected 2014-05-21 | reverse complement strand
CTTTTTTTACCTGTTTTTACTGCTCCCTATACTGAAAACCCACATTAATTTTACTCATACTTTCAACAATTATTTATTAGAACATTTTATTGGATCGTAGCGGATTCAATAATATTAAGAAGGCAGTTTCCCGCATCCATTTCGGCCATAACCCCCAGGGGAAGGGTTGCTTTCAAGGTAATATGCCCCACCCCGAGGCCGTAAAAGCATGGTACTTTGATTCCCTCCAGGCTTTCCCTGAGCACTTCCAGGAGGGTGAAGGACTCCTCGCCGTCCACCGCCTCACAGCCGGCAAATTTTCCAAAAACGATGCCGGCTGCGGCCTGGAGTTTTCCTGCCAGCCACAGCTGCCTGAGCATGCGGTCGATCCGGTAGGGCTCCTCGTTAACCTCCTCCAGGAAGAGGATTGCGCCACGGGTGTTGATTTCATATGGGGTGCCCAGCGTTGCCGTGACCAGGGAGAGATTGCCCCCCAGCAGGCGCCCCCGGGCCCGGCCGGGCTTAATCACTACACCCCTGTCTCCCGGCGCCAGGGGAATCACCCCCAGGGGACGGGGATTGGTCAAGGCCCTGTAAAACTGTTTGAGCATATGGCCGTTCCCGGCGCAAGCAAAGTCGGGGGCCAGCATGGGACCCGAAAAGGTAACCAGCCCGGCCTTTTTCCAGATGGCCAGCTGCAGGGCGGTAATGTCGCTGTAGCCCACCAGGACTTTGGGACTTCTCCGGATGATGCGGTAGTCGATCCGGTGCAGGAGCCGCATGCTGCCGTAGCCGCCGCGCAGGCAAACCACCCCGTCAACCCGCGGGTCAAGGAACATGGCGCTGATATCCGCAGCCCGCTCCGGGTCAGAGCCGGCAAGGTACTTGTTTTTGTTCAGGGCGTGCTTTCCCAGGACAACCCTGAAGCCGAGCCCTTCCAGGACGCGGATCCCATCCTCAATACAGGAGGGGCCTGCAACAGGGCCTGCCGGGGCTATAATGCCGATTGTCGAACCTGGAAGAAGGGCGGGGGGTTTTCTCAAGGCCAATCCCACACTTTGATTTTTACTGTTTGTTTTTACTTATAAGGTATGTTAAGGTTATTGGGGAATGACTTGGAACATAATAGCTAAATTAAATCTGTAGAAATACAAAATTGCCGGGACTATAGGACTATCTAAAATAGCATATGAGCTGTTTTTGGTATAATTGGTATAATTGGAATTAAAGACAGGTATCTATTTTAGATGGGGGGAATTGCCGGATGTCTATTGTCAGGGCTTCAGTAGTCGTTAAGGGAAGGGTCCAGGGGGTTTACTTCCGCTCGGAAACGCGGGAACAGGCCCTTGCCCTTGGCGTGAAGGGCTGGGTAAGGAACAGGCCGGACAGAGCTGTTGAAGCTGTCTTTGAGGGGGAGAGGGAAAGCGTGGAAAAACTCGTGGAATGGTGTCACCAGGGGCCTCCCCTTGCAGAAGTGACGGAAGTTCAGGTGGATTGGGAAGAATTACCGGCCGATTCCGGCGAGTTTTCAGACTTCAGGATCAAGTTTTAAGCCATGCTGAACATTTATAAAATTAAAATACCCACACCTTACCAGTCAGGACCCGTCAACAGTTACTTAATTAAAAATGAGCCTTATACCCTGGTTGATCCGGGTCCTGACTACCCTATGGCCAGGGAAGCACTCCTGGAAGGCCTGGCTGCCCTGGGTGTGGCTCCGGCAGATCTGGCCAGGATTGTGCTCACCCACAGCCATTCTGACCACTGTGGCCTGGCCCGGTGGCTCAGCGATAAAGCGTGTGCGCCTGTATACGTACACCGGCTGGAGCGCCGGAAGCTGGTGCCGGGCTATGATTATTACGGGGAAAGGCTCCCCTTTTTGAGACAGTCCGGCCTGCCCGGGGAGGTCCTGGAGGAGATTCTCGAGGATTCCGATCCCCTGGAGATGCCGGTATTAAACGGTCGGGTGGAGGAGGTGCAGGGCGGGGAAGTGCTCGGCTTTGAGGGAGGCTCCCTGCGCCTTCTGCACATGCCCGGCCATGCACCCGGCCACATCTGTCTCCATGACTGTGAACAGGGTAACTTTTTTTCAGGTGACTTTCTGCTCAAAGAGATTACCCCAAACCCGGTTATGGAAGTGGACCCCACTGATACCAGCCGGAGGCTGCCTGTCTTAACCCAGTACTTAGAGGGCCTGAGGCTGCTGAAAACCCTTGATTTACGGCTAATCTGGCCCGGGCATGGGCAAAATATAGAAAATACCATGGAAGCCATTGCCAGGGCTATCAGGCATCACGAACGGCGTCTGGAGGCGGTTTTAAGAATCCTGGAGGAGAACTGCTGGAATGCCTACCAGGTGATGCGCTACTTTTACCCGAAAATCAAAGGATTTCAGGTTTTTCTTGGTATCTCGGAAATTTTAGCCTACCTGGATTACCTTGTCGCCGGGGGGCAGGTCACCCGGGAAGATCGTAACGGCATATCCTATTACCGCAGGACCTGATCCTGCCGGCCAGAAGGTAAGGCCATAACACATGGTAACCACCGCCAAGACAAACTGCGGCTATTATAAACATAATTTATATATAAACATCAACAGCTTTTGAAAAACACCTTTAGTATTTAAATTGGCATCTTTGCGAACCGGAATCTTTACCTGAAGGATGGTGTTCCAGTTGAATCTGAGGCTGTCCCTTGCTATTTTAGCCGGAAAGCTCGCGGCAATGGCCAGCAGGACCTATGGAAATAAGGGCTCTTCGCTACCCGGCATGGTTGCCCGCAGGATTTACCCCGGCACCCTGCAGGACCTTGCTGCCCAAGTTGGCAGGGGCATCCTTGTGGTCAGCGGGACAAACGGCAAAACCACCACCACCAATATGATCGCCACGGTACTGAGGGAAGCCGGCTATAAATTGTCTTCCAACATGGAGGGGGCCAACCTGATTACGGGTGTCACCACCAGCTTTATCAGGGATGCCGGAATCCGGGGAAAGATAAGCTGTGATTATGCGGTTCTGGAAGTGGATGAGGCTTCGCTTCCCCGGGTTTTGAAGGAAGTAAAGCCAGGGGTATTGATCTTGACTAATTTTTCCAGAGACCAGTTGGACCGTTACGAGGAGCTGGATAGAATTACCGGTATTATCCGGGAGGCGCTAGTCCAGCAAAAACAAATGACCCTGATCCTGAATGCGGATGACCCCCTGGTAGCCCAGTTTCAAAGGAGCACCAGCTTTCCCACAGTATTCTACGGCATGGACCCGAACGAGCAAACCCCGCGGACCAGCTTCCAGACCAGGGAAGGCAAGCTCTGTCCCTTCTGCGGCAATATTCTTACATACGAGTTTTTCCACAACAGCCAGCCGGGTAGGTACCACTGCCCGGGCTGTGGTTTTAGCAGGCCTGACCCGCAAGTGGAGGCCTTCGACCCGGTAATTGAGGGCGGGCGGGCCCGCTGCCGCCTGGTTTTTAACGGCCAGGAAGCAGAACTGGCGGTTCCGGTCCAGGGTTTATATAATCTTTACAACGCCATGGCGGCTTTTACCACCGGGCTGCAGCTGGGCCTCGACGCGCAAGGGATGCTGGACAGCCTGAACCGTTACCGGCCTGTAGCCGGCCGGATGGAAGTGTTAAATTACAAGGGGAAGCCGGTTTACCTGAACCTGGTGAAAAACCCCGCCGGGTTTAACGAGGGTCTGGCTACCCTGCAGGCTGACAGGGGCAGCAAGGATGTCTTTATTGCCCTCAACGATAATGTTGCTGACGGCAGGGATGTATCCTGGCTCTGGGATGTGGATTTCGAAATGCTGGGCAAAGACCACAGGCTGTATAACCGCTTTATTTGCTCCGGGCTCAGGGGGGAGGAAATGGCTGTTCGTTTAAAATATGCCGGTATACCGGTTGAGAAAGTAACCATCGATGATAACATAACTCAGGCCATCAAAAATACCCTCAGCGGCGGCGCTGGAGCGGCTTACCTTTTCTCGTCCTATACCGCCCTCTGGACCGTTCAAAAAGCTATCAAATCAATTACCGTGGAGGGAGGCGCCGCCAGGTGATCCGTGTCTGTCACCTTTACCCGGATTTGCTCAATCTATACGGTGACCGGGGTAACATCATAGCTTTCCAGCAGCGCTGCAAGTGGAGGGATCTCCCTGTTCAGGTGGATTCTATAAACCTGGGGGAAAAGGTTGATTTCCAAAAATTTGATTTTGTTTTTTTAGGTGGCGGTTCAGACAGGGAGCAAGCACTTGTTTCAGCGGATTTGATAAAGCACAGGGATGAAATGGCGGCTGCCATTGAGGATGGACTGGTTGTCCTGGCGATTTGCGGCGGCTACCAGCTGCTTGGCTCTTATTTCTTGAGCCGTAATGGTGAAACCATCCCGGGTTTAGGTATCCTGGACTTTTATACGAAGGCCGGCGAAAAACGCCTGGTTGGAAACGTGGCTGTGGAGGTGGACTTAAACGGCAAACCTTTCAAGGTGGTGGGCTTTGAAAACCACTCGGGCCTGACCTTTTTGGGGGATAACAGGCCCCTGGGGAAAGTCCTTGCCGGCAACGGCAACAACGGCCGCGACGGGCTGGAAGGGGTCAGGTATAAAAATGTCTTCGGCACCTACCTGCACGGCCCGCTGCTGCCCAAAAACACCAGGTTGACCGACCACCTGATTGGCCTTTGTCTGGAAAGGCACGGCATCAAAAAAGAACTAAAACCATTAGACGACAGCTTTGAGAACCGTGCCTGCGAAGTAATGCTCAGGCGCATGGGACTTGCCGGGCGGTAGCTCGAAGAAAATTCTGTATGTATACTTTTTTGTTAATATTAATTTTTTTTAGGTCTTTTATTTCCATTTCCATTTCAGTCGTCCTTGTTTACAATGATGTATAAATAAAGAATCCTGTATACAAGAAACAGGAGGTATTGATTTATGCAGTACATTGTAACCTGGACGGAAGGTGAAGAGGTCTGCTACCGTTTTGTGACCGAAGAAGAAATAAAAGACCTTGTGGAAGACGATAAAGATTACATCATTGCAGGGCTGCCCAGCTAAATTTTAGCAACCGGGCAGAGAGTTAAAGGTTAGAGGTTATCGTCGTTTTTCCAGGTATAGACAGGACCTGTTGTGTCTTTTTGACATGCAGTTATAAATATAGTCTACCACTACCGCTATTAGCCAGAGCTGGGTTTAATTCCAGCTCTTTTTATTTGACAAGAACCCGCAACTTCCAGCCGGTATCCTTCCTAAATAAAATTTCCCCATCTAATGGACGATAGGCCATAAAATACAGTGGCCTTTTTTCTTTTGCCCGCATAGTTTAGTTTAAATATTTACTCCGGGTGGCAGCTTTGAAAAACAAGGGACCTGTTCCCCGGCCAGTGGTATTGAGTTGGTCAAGTAAGCCAGTAAAACAGACAAAATATGCTAATTGTTACTATTAAAGCCCGGCGCTGCCATTCTTTTTTTTGCACCGGTGCATATAATGTAATATTCATACTGTAAACCATAAACCTTAGAATACAAGCTTTAAAGCGAACCGGCCCTAGCTAGTTAAAGGAGTGATTAATAAATGGACTTCCTGAAACGTTTGGAAGAATACCGCTCCTTGGAAAAACAGATGGCCTGGGAAGGTACTTTCCTGGACTATCTTGAGCTTGTCAAAAAAAAGCCTTACATTTCTCAACTGGCCCATTCCAGAATCTACAACATGATCAAGGCTGCCGGAATAGAAGAGAAAGATGGGGTGAAACACTACAAATTCTTTTCCAGTGAGCTCTTCGGCCTGGATAAAACCCTGGAAAAACTGGTAGAGGAGTACTTTCACCCCGCCGCCCGCAGGCTGGATGTCCGCAAACGGATCCTGCTTTTAATGGGTCCTGTTAGCGGCGGGAAGTCCACGCTGGTGGCCATGTTGAAAAGGGGTCTGGAGAAATACAGCCGGACGGAGGAGGGGGCCCTATACGGTATTAAGGGGTGCCCCATGCATGAGGAACCCCTGCACCTGATTCCCAGGGAGTTGAGGCTGGAATTTGAAAAGGAGTACAACGTTTACATTGAAGGGGAGCTTTGTCCTTCTTGCCGGATGATGGTGGAAACAGAATACAGGGGGAGAATTGAGAAAGTACCTGTGGAGCGAATATTCCTGTCGGAGGATAACCGGATAGGGATCGGAACCTTTACGCCTTCCGACCCGAAGTCCCAGGATATCGCAGACTTAACCGGGAGTGTCGACTTTTCCACGATCGCCGAGTACGGCTCTGAATCAGATCCCCGGGCCTACCGTTTTGACGGTGAACTCAATATAGCGAACAGGGGTTTAATGGAATTCCAGGAAATGTTGAAATGTGACGAAAAATTCCTGTGGAATTTGCTCAGCCTTTCCCAGGAAGGGAATTTTAAAGCCGGCCGCTTCGCCCTGATTTACGCTGATGAAATGATTGTAGCCCACACAAATGAAAATGAGTATAAGGCTTTCATCAGCAACAAAAAGAACGAGGCCCTCCAGTCCCGGATCATTGTGCTGAAAATCCCGTATAACCTGAAGGTTTCCGAAGAAGTGAAGATTTATGAAAAATTGATCCGTCAGAGCGACCTCCGGGACATTCACATCGCGCCCCACGCCCTGCGGGTGGCCAGTATTTTTTCCGTGCTAACGCGCCTCAAGGAATCAAAGAAGCAGGGCATGGACCTGGTGAAGAAGATGAAGCTCTACGACGGGGAGGACGTGGAGGGATTTAAACAAAAGGACCTTTATGAGCTCCAGCAGGAAGCCGTTGATGAAGGCATGAGCGGCGTGGACCCCCGTTACGTCATTAACCGGCTTTCATCAGCGCTGATCCGCACTTCAACCCGCTGCATCAATGCCCTGGACGTCCTGCGGGCCTTGAAGGAAGGCCTGGACCAGCACCCCTCCATTACCAAGGAGGAGCGGGACCGCCTGCTCAATTTCATCTCAATCGCCCGCAAGGAATATGATGAAATGGCCAAAAAGGAAATCCAGAAGGCCTTTGTCTACTCCTATGAAGAGTCCGCCAAGATTTTGTTTGACAACTACCTGGATAACGTGGAGGCTTACTGCAACGGCGTCAAGCTGAAGGACCCCATTACGGACGAAGAACTGGACCCGGACGAAAAGCTGATGCGCTCCATTGAAGAGCAAATCGGCGTTTCCGAGAACGCCAAAAAAGCCTTCCGGGAAGAAATTCTGATCCGGCTTTCCACTTACGCCCGCAAAAACAAGAAGTTTGATTACAATTCCCACGAGCGCCTGCGGGAGGCCATCGAGAAAAAACTGTTTGCCGACCTGAAGGACGTGGTCAAGATCACGACCTCTACCAAAACCCCCGATGCCGAGCAGTTGAAGCGGATTAACGAAGTAAGCGCCAGGCTTATTGAAGAGCACGGTTACTGCCCCATCTGCGCCAACGAACTCCTCAAATATGTCGGCAGCCTGCTGAACCGTTAGGAGGCAAAACCATGTCGGGATGAATTTTATCATCACCAGAGAGGACTGGTCACTTCACCGCAAAGGTGAGATCGACCGTCAGCGGCACCAGGAGAAGGTGCGGGAGGCCATAAAGAAGAACCTCGCCGATATCGTCAGCGAAGAAAGCATCATCATGCACGACGGCCGGAAGGTAGTCAAGGTCCCCATCAGGACCCTGGATGAATTTCACTTCCGCTTTGATTCCGGCAAACAGAAGCACGGGGGACAGGGCGATGGTAAAAGCAAGCCGGGAGACGTCATTTACTCGGAGCCTCAACGTGGCCAGAGTAAAGGGAAGGGCGCCGGGGATGAGCCCGGCATTGATTACTACGAGACTGATATAACTGTAGATGAGCTGGCCGAAATGATCTTTGAAGACCTGGGACTGCCGAACCTGGAACAGAAAAAGAAACCGGAACTGGCCTCAGAATCTGTAGAATTCAAGGATATCAGGAAAAAAGGAATTACCGGCAACATCGACCGCAAGCGCACGATAATGGAGGCCATCAAGCGCAACGCCTTGAAGGGGAAGCCCGGTTTTAAGGAGATCACGCCCGAAGACCTGCGTTATAAAACATGGGATTTAACCTTCAAGCACGAATCCAATGCCGTAGTCCTGGCCATGATGGATACCTCCGGTTCCATGGGCCCCTTTGAAAAGTATATAGCCCGGAGTTTCTTTTTCTGGATGGTCCGCTTTTTACGCACAAAATACAATAACGTGCAAATTGTTTTTCTGGCCCACCACACCGAGGCCAAGGAGACTACCGAAGAAGAATTCTTTACCAAGGGCGCCAGCGGGGGAACACGCTGCTCCTCAGTTTATAAACTGGCCCTGGAGATCATCGAAAAGCGCTACAGTCCCCAGGACTACAATATCTATGCCTTTCACTTTTCCGATGGGGATAACCTGGTCTCGGACAATGAAAACTGCATCAAGCTGATCAACAAATTGCTCCAGGTGTGCAATATGGTGGGGTACGGAGAAATTGAGGGTCCCTATTATTATACCAGCACCCTGCGCACGGCTTACAAACGTATCCACAACCCGAGGTTTACCTGCGTATCCATCAGAGACAAAAGCGGTGTCTACCCGGCCCTGAAAAAGTTCTTCGCCCAGACCCCGGACCAGAAAAGAGCAAACTAGACAGGTTAAATAAGGTGCAACAGATGCACAGCCTACCGCCGGGTGTTGCAAAGTGCCGGGAAAAGCACCGCTGGAGATTTAGCCCGGGTTAAGAATTGGACTTAAACTGGCTTTAACTAGCTTTAAACCGGGCTTTAAACCTGCATTAAACAAAATCTCCTGCCGCGATACGTTAGTTTGGTTGATTCTTTGACTTTAGCTTTTGAAAACTTAACCGGAGAGGGAACCAAAGAGATGACCGGAGAGGGCGACGGCACTCGTTTGAGTGCCTGTTCTTTATTATTGATTATTGCCAACCTGGCTACTCCAGGCGGCCGGGGGCAGCTTTATCATATCCGCTGCTTCAGGAAATCTAACTGCCTCCCCGGCATATTGTAGTTCTAAGGAGGGAAGTCCGGTGAACCCGCAGGATGAAATAAGACAGCTGGAACAGGCGCTGGAAAAAATTACAGCCAAAGCGAAGGAGTTCGGTTTGGACTTTTACGATACTTACTTTGAAATCTGCCCTGCCGATATCCTTTATACCTTCGGGGCTTACGGAATGCCCACCCGTTTCACCCACTGGACCTTTGGAAAAGCCTATCATAAGATGAAGACCCAGTACGACTACAACCTGGGACGCATTTATGAAATGGTAATTAACTCCAACCCGTGCTATGCATTCCTGCTGGAAGGGAACAGCCTGATTCAGAACAAGCTGATCATGGCCCACGTTCTGGCCCACTGTGATTTTTTCAAAAATAACGCTTATTTTAAGAACACGTCCAGGGATATGCTGGAATCCATGGCTGCCGCCGCGGAAAGGTTCCGCAGTTATGAGTTCAAGTACGGGCGGGACAGGGTGGAAAAGTTCATCGATGCGGCCATTTCAATTCAGGAGCATGTTGAGCCGCGCTTAATGATAAAGGAAGGACGAAGGGAAGAGCAGAAAAATAAGCAGGAATGCACGTGCAAGCGCCCTGAGACCCCCTACGACGACCTCTGGTCCCTTGATGAGGAAAAAAGTGAATGCACGTGTTCCACAAACAGAAAATTTCCTCAAAAACCCGAAAAGGACATTATGCTTTTCATACTTCATCACAGCAGGGAACTGGAGGACTGGCAACAGGACATCATGTCCGTCATCCGGCAGGAAATGCTTTATTTCTGGCCCCAGATGGAAACCAAAATTATGAACGAGGGCTGGGCAACTTACTGGCACTTGAGGATCATGCGGGAAATAGACCTGGATGAGGCGGAAACAGTGGAATTTGCTAAAATGCATTCGGGAATTATTCAGACCTCGCGCTTCCGGCTCAATCCATACACCCTGGGCTTAAAGATCTTTGAGGACATTGAGAAGCGGTGGGAAAACCCCAGCCAGGAGGAAAAGAGAGAATACGGCCGCAGGGGAGGGGAAGGGAGAGAAAAGATATTCGAAGTCAGGGCAACCGAAAACGACGTTTCCTTCCTGCGCAATTACCTGACCAAGGAGCTTGTAGAAGAACTGGACCTTTATCTATATAAAAAGGTCGGCTATGACTGGAAAATCACTGATAAGGAGTGGGAAAAAGTACGCGACGGACTGGTCAGCAACCTGACCAACTGCGGTTATCCCCACATAGTGGTTGAGGACGGTGACTTCAACCGGCGCTCCGAGCTGTACTTGAAACACTGCTACGAGGGGAAGGAACTGGATGTCTACTATCTGGAAAGGACCCTCCCCTACGTCTTTAACCTTTGGGGAAAACCTGTTCACCTGGAGACCGTGCTGGACAACAGGAAGGTTCTTTTTTCATATAACGGCGAAAAGACCAGTAAAAAATTTTTATAGTATGGCATTTGTTTATTGTTTTATTGCCTTATTACGATGACCCCGGCGCAGTGCCCCCAATGCCCTCTCTGGAATCAGGTGTTCTGACTACTTAAGTCCTAGGGAGGGCTTTTTTACTGAAAAATTGTTAGTAGCTTTGAGTATTCCACTACTCAACAACATTTTCTCCGATTGTCCCTTCAAGCTCTCCCTTTTGACTTTTCTAATATTTCCCGCGCCTTACCTTGAAAAACAAAAATTTTTTTTACTTTATTACTGCCTTGATAATGGAGATTATCATCCTTCTGCTGGTGCCGCTTCAGCAGTATGGATGTCTAAATGTTTAAAAGGCCACAGGGTCGCAGTTTCCCATAATTGCTGATTCAACTTCATAGGCGCTGACTTTTCCGTTGCCCGGGTATCGGCATCATTATAACCCAGGGTATAAATGTCCTCATTATTTACTTATTGCATTCACCCTATTTCCTTGTCAAATATGAAAAACCAGGGGGCATAATGAAATATTTCGTCTACTTCGCTTTCGAGGTCGTTGTGCTAAGACTGCTGCTACTTTCATTTAAGCTTCCCCTCGTTTTAGTAAGACAGAATTAAAGAATTGTTATGAATTATTGTCAATTTATATTCGGCATTGCTTATAACGTTTCCATTATAACCATAACGTAGCCAGTTTCGCTCGTTAAAATAAAATCGTGTCAGTATATGGTGTTTATTGTAGAACATGTTGAAAAATATAAGATTTTGAGATTTAATTTATATACTTAAGATTTAACTAATAAATGAGAATAAAATGTTTGAAAAAATTTGTGCCTGCCAGGAATGTATAATGTCAGCTTGTTGACCAGGTGTTATTGATATTATAGGTATGAAAATCTACTTACCAGGGGGACACTGTTTTGCACGTGTACATTAAGATGAGGATGGAATCATCTTCGCCTGCCGTACCCATTCACTACAATTACTTAATCCAGTCAGCCATATACGCCGCTTTGCCAGCGGATAAAGGTCTCTGTTTCCACGACGGGGGCTTTCCAGTCGGCAGCCGCAACCTAAAATTGTTTTCCTTTTCTCGTCTATTGGGTAAATACGTCCTGGATGAGATGGCAGGAACAATATTCTTCCCGGAAGGAGCAACCTTGACTGTCACTTCCCCAGTCACTGATTTCTTTCTGTCATTAATCAATAACTTGCTTATTAGGAACTCCCTCCGCATTGGTAAATCAATTTTTCATATAGATGAAGTGAGTTTTGAAGATCAGAAGGTGGATGGCGAGGTTTTGACTGTGCGCACACTATCCCCTGTGGTTGTCTACAGCACTCTCTTGCGGCCGGAAGGAGGAAAATATACTTGCTATTATCAACCCGGGGAAAAGGAGTTCGACAAACTGATTACAGAAAACCTTGTCAAAAAGTACGAAGCCTTTCATGGTATAAAAGCGCCGGAGGGTAAGATCCGGGTTCGCGCCCTGAACAGGCCCCGCTTGAACGTGACAAATTATAAAGGCACCGTAATAAAGGGTTACACTTGCCGCTTGGAACTACAAGGGCCCCGGGAACTGCTGCAGATGGCCTTAGCCGCCGGTCTGGGTGGGAAGGGGAGCCAGGGATACGGTTGTGTGGAGAAGATGGTGAAGAGGAAGATATTACCCAAGTAATTTTACCGTCAATTGCAGGCAGCACTCCGGTTTGCAAAAAAGAGGCTGGCTCGAAAAGAATTTGAATTTATTATTTATTCATCAGAAAATCAGGAATTTTTCATATCTGCATAAGAAACATAAGTCTAGCTTCTGAAATAACCCTGGCTTACCCAAAATATGTTAGCCGTACTGCTGAAAAGCATATGTTGATTGTGTTCTCGTTTTAAAAATCTGTTACCTTAATTAAGAGTCTATTTATAAGGAATGTTTATGTTTGTTCATCAAGTTCGGCGCTTCAATTGTTTGGTAAAATCTGGTTAGTTACAAAGTAAGATATGGATAAAAATGAGTTTAAGTGTGGTGAATTAAGTGAATCTACCGCAAATTACGGCGCTGGCTGGTTCTCAGGAGAAAGGACAAGGAAATTCCCTACACTCACTGGTTAAGGAAAAACTCAGCCCGCAGCCAAAATTGAAAGATGATGATAAAGCATTTTTCGTGTTTTTAATTTTCGACTTAACCAAAGGGGAAATATTATTTCGTGACCCGAGACCATTTAGACCTGATACCCCGAAAGATTTTTATTATTTTGGAAATAACAAAGCTGCTGAATCACAATACTATCTTGTTCGGGAAGTGGGTTCTCTATTTTACCTTCTGACCACGGTTTGGAATGATCTTGCTCTTATGCTAGATAAATATGACATGGAAAATTCCGACCTGCGCAGGAAATTGCAGCAGATGGAAACTGCAGGACTAGTAACACTTACAAAAAGAAAAGGTGAGGGAACTGTAAATCTTCAGAAATTGTCTCTCCCTGGTTTAAACAACACACTGATCCGAATTGAGGAAAAGAAAAAAGTTATGGTAGGTGGAGACAAATTATCTTTTGAAGAATTGGTTCGCTGTGCCCTTGGTGTCACTTGCAAAAAAACCAGGTTTGTATTAGTTATCCCCGCTTTGTCGTGTCTTGAGGAGCCAATAATACTCTCCTGTCATCCCGATTATTTGAAATTGATTGAAAAGGTCAACCATATGGAAAATATTGATATTAAGCAAAACAGTAATAAGGGGTTTGTTTGTTCTATTTGCAGGAGACGTGGACTTGACGTGAAAAGTGGTTATAGCGCTTCTTTTAGCCGGACCGGGGTAAATAAAATATTCACCACAACAACGATCAATTACGCCAGCAAAATTGAAAAAAGCGGTTTCGACAGAACATACGCAGTTTGTAATGGTTGTTATCAGAAACTTAGAGCAGGGGAAGCAGTTATTGAAAAGAAATTTCGCACCAGGATAGCCGGGGAAAACGCTTTTATTCTTCCCGAAGGGATTCTTAAGCCTCTTTCCTATAATTATATCGAAAAGCTTAAGTATGTTACGGACCTTGCATTTAATATCCGGGACGCTGTGCAGTGGATTGATTTCGTTGAAGCAGAAGCTATCGAGGTAGATGGGCTTTATGCGCTCAACATAATTATATACCGTACTGACGGAAATTCTGTATCGGTTCTACAAATTATTGAAGATATTCCTCTGTTGAGGTTTCAACTGGTGATGCGACTATTTGCAGAAGGAGTAACTGCATTATACCCCCATGCCCAACCTATGTCACTTGGTAGCGTTTATCATCTGATTCCGGTGCGCAAGACAGATAAAGGTCAGGTAAATGTGCAGAGAGTGCTTTCATTTTATAGGAGTCTTTTATCAGGTGAAATGGTCTATTCAAAAACTCTCATTGGCTACGCGGTGGAGGCCCTTGATAAAGGCTTGAGACAGTTGTCGAAGCAAAAACTGGATAACTACGAGAATTTAAACCTAAGTTATTACCGGGAAGGCAAAGAGGACTTTTTTATTAAAAATTTGATCATGTCTTATCTGGTGCTCTTTCGCGTATTAGGGCAACTTGAACTCCTGGAAAGGCCAATTTTAATAAATAAAAGGAGGGTAAACATGGCGGATGATCAAAAAAAGCAATCGTCAGTTGAAACAATGGAAGATTTCTTAGAACAGCAAGGCTTTTCAAAAGAAGCCCGGGCGCTCTTTTACCTCGGTGCACTTGTTAACCGGGTAGCCTTGAAGCAAGCAGGAAAAGGCCATAAAACCAAGCCTGTTCTAAATAAAGTTAACTACCAGGGAATGAGCAGGCGGGATATCTTGCGCCTTTATGAAGATGTGTTGGATTTGATCAGGCATTATTATGAAGGGATACCTTTATATATAGGGCAATACGTTGAAAGATTTCATTATTACTTTGGTTCGCTGGAAAAAGCTTGGCCTTTAAATGAACAGGAAAATGTTTTTTACATCATGTCCGGTTACGCTTATCTGATTAAGGCAGCAGCGGATTCCAGACCCGGCGAAATGAATGATGATATACAGGATCTTGAAAACCAAACTGAGGAGGTTTAAAAGTGAAAAACGTTATACTTCAAAACAGTGATTTTTTATTCGGGTTTGAGGCGGTAATGACCAATCCGAACGGAGATCCTGATCAAGAGAACCGGCCGCGGATGGACTATGAAACGGCCACTACGCTGGTAAGCGATGCCAGGCGCAAGCGGGACTGCAGGGATATTCTTAAACGCAAAGGATATGCGATTTTTGTCGATACCTTCGACGACAATAAAATTCCGATGGACCGGATGTTCGAAGTAATTATTGAGAAATGGTTAACAAATAAAATTAAGATTGAACAATTATTTAAAGAAACATCAGATCTTAAGAAAAAATGGGAACAAGCAACCGATGAAAATAAATTAAAAAAGATATTTAATGAAGATAAATTGAAACAATACAGTAAATGCGGAGGCTATTGCGATAAATATTTCTTTATATTAAAAGATCCAAAAGCCAAGAAGACCAAAGAATTTATTGACTTCAACAATCTTTTTTTAACGGAAATCATCAAAAACTCTTTAATTGATATTCGCCTGTTCGGCAGCGCTATGGCGGTTGAAGGTGTTTCCAGAACTTATACCGGTCCGGTGCAAATCACCTGGGGATATTCACTTCATCCAGTGGAACTAGTTAAATCCAATACCATTACCAGCATTATGAACGAGGGCAATTCAACTTTTGGTAAGAAGCACAAAATTCATTACGGCCTGATTGCCCATTATGGTACGATAAACAAATATGCTGCAATTCTTACCGGGATGAAAGAATGGGACAGAGAGATTTTTAGAAAAGCTATGGTTCAGGGCATGATGATTAACCAGACTGACAGCAAACAGGGACAAACCCCCTTGTTTTATATTGAAGTGCAACACAAAAAGGACTTTGACGGATATCTTGGAGATCTGAGACGCTTTTGTAATGTTACCTGGCGGGAGGACAAGCCCATTCGGAGTTTGCAGGACTTGACGGTTGATTTTAAAACTCTAGCACGTGCTATCGAAGACATGAAGAACAAAAAATACGTTGAAAAAGTTATCGGCTGGCTGAATCCATTGTCCGATCTTTCTCCCCTGCAGAACTTACCCGTTTTTGACGAAACAATCGACCTTTGGGAACCTATTCCCGTAGTAGAAAAAGATTAGGAGCATAAGAAATGAAAATCCTCACTTTCCGCCTGCAGGGGAAAATGGCCCATTTCCGGCGCTATTACTCCAATTCGTCTGCCTTGACCTATACGATTCCCCCTAGGACTACAGTAATTGGAATAGTAGCAGGGTTGCTCGGATACCCAAGGGACAGTTATTATGATTTCTTTTCCCTGGATCATTGCCGGATTGCTCTGACCATTGGATCGCGGCTCAAAAAGCAGATGCAAAAAATGAACCTCTTGATGATTAAAAGTCCCAATGACCTCAACGGTTCTCAGGAGTATCACAGTCAGACGCCTACAGAACTTGTTATTCCCCAGGATATCCGCAGAGGTTTTATTGACTACCGGATTTGGTTTTCTCATAATGATACAAGTATCATGGAAGAACTGGAACACCTCTTAAACATTGACGGGCAAGGTTATTGCAGCAAGGGCATCTCCCTAGCTCTCGGAACCGCCATGCATCTAGGATGGATAGTATATGAGGGGATAATTATGGGGAAAGAAATTACCCCTGTTTCTCCTGTACCTATTTTGACAGTAATTCCTTTACACAAACTGGTAAGAGTGGAAATTGGCGAATCTCCGGGACCATACCGCTTAATCCGGGAAGAAGTTCCCTTGGAATTTGACCGGGACCGTCTGGCTACTGAAAGGGGAAAAGCTGATATGCTTATTAACCTGACTGGCTCTCCTGTGACGGCAAGTGTTTCCTCGGCGGTATTGCTGGAGGATGGAACATATATTACCTGGATGGAGTAGGCATGATTAGAAAGGAATATTTTGCTCATTATAACGGTTGTCGACAGTTGCTGTCTGAGCATTTGGCTAATGTGTCTGTAGCAATGCGGGAAGCAGTACCCCCAAACCTTAACTTTCCCGCTGCCCCAAATGATACAATTAGGGAAATTAGTTATTGGATGGGTTACTTACATGATATTGGTAAATATACGGTTTATTTTCAGGATTATCTTCTAAAAAAGATTTCATTGCCTAAAAAGCAGCATGCTCATATCTCATCAATTTACTTGCATGGAATGTTGTTGGATATTTTGACCGGCGAAGGTAGAACGCGTTATGCAGTGGCTTTCCTGGCCTATGTCGCTGTACGGCAGCACCATCTTTCTCTAAACTTGTCCGACCTTTTTCCGGATCATCAGAAGGACCAACTATGTAATTTCTTAACATCATTATGGAAGCATTTGGAGCAAAAAAAAGAGGAAGTGCTTCTGGATTCTGATCTTATTAAACAATTGACACCTGATGATTTCAAGCGTATTGGTGATCCTTGCACCAGGTGGAGGGATAAAAGGAATTTTCTCTATATGTCCAGGAACCTGGCTCAGCGTTTGAAAAATGTCCAATGGTATTTTCTTTTGATTTACATCTTTTCTTTATTGATTGATAAAGACAAACTGGACTCAGCCAGTGTGGAAAACAGGGAGATTTCTTTTATCCCACATCATCTTGTTCCTAGTTTTTTATCTAAAAAACATTCTGGTAAAACCCTGATTCGCTCAAAGCGTGAGGATGCGCGACTCTCAATGCTGGGAAGCATCAATGCACTGGATGACGATAATATTAGAAAAATCCGTTTTTTAACGATAACAGCTCCAACCGGGTTAGGTAAGACTTTGTCTGGGTTTGAATGCGCTCTTCTGCTACGGGAGCGCATTCAAAAAGTAGAGGGATACATCCCACGGATTATCTCAGCTATCCCATTTTTAAATATTATTGAACAAACGCAGAAGGATTACGAACAGGTTTTAGCGGGAGATGCGGGGCATTACGGAAGGCTGGTAATCCACCATAGCCTTGCCGATATATCCCGGTTAGCCCGTGGCGATGAAGGGGAGTTTTCTCTTGAGCAGGCCTTACTTGAAGTGGAGTCGTGGGAAGGAGACGTAATCCTGACCACTTTCGTACAGCTATTTCAATCCTTATTTACCGGAAACAACCGGATGCTAAAAAAAATACATAAATTAGCCGGAAGTATAGTCATCTTGGACGAGGTGCAGTCAGTGCCTGATCGGTATCAACCCCTTATAGGTGCACTCTTAAGAAAAATAAGCGAGTTTTATGGCACCCGGTTTATTCTAATGACTGCTACACAACCGAAGATCCTGGAATTCGGCGATTTGCTTTTAAATGAAGGCAATGGAGGAGAGACACCTTTAGAATTGTTACAAGATCATAAGAGTTATTTTTCTCAAAACAGACGGACAAGGTTAATACCTTTATTGGAAGAAAAGCTTAATACAGAAATGTTTGCTTCTTTAATAACTAGCTATAGAAGCCCTGGTCAATCTTTGCTGGTTGTAGTAAACACTATCAGTAGGAGTATAGAATTGTTTCGAGATTTGAAAAAAAGGTTTGAGAAAGAACGGGATAAGCCGATACTTTTATATCTCTCCACAAATATTGTACCAATGCAGCGTAAGCAAATAATTAGAAAAGCAGAGGAATTACTGAAACAAAAAAAGCCTGTGATCTTGATATCTACTCAAACTATTGAAGCGGGAGTAGACCTTGATTTCGATTTGGGATTCAGGGACTTAGCCCCTTTGGAGTCCCTAATTCAGGTTGCGGGAAGAGTAAACAGGGAAGGTAAAAAAGGAGAATACCTGCCAGTATACATTGTTTCCTTGGAAGATGACGTGCAAAGGGTCTATGCATTTCATCATATTGACCGTACCAGGACTCTTTTAAAAAATAAGGCAGAAATATTAGAAACAGAGTACGGTGATTTGGTTCAAGAATATTATGAACAATCATTGAGAGATGGTGTTTCAGAAGAATCCAGGTATATTTGGGAAGAGGGAGTTATGAAACTTGATTTCGAGGTTTTGAAGGTTTTTAAGCTTATTAATAATATTGATGAAGTGATTGATGTATTTGTGGAAATACCTTCATCGGTAGATTCGATGTCGCAGGCGACACGTCTGGCAGATGCTTATGAAGAAGCTCTTGCAAACCCAGAGAAATGGGATTGGGGAAAATTTAAGGATTTAATAGATGATAGCATTATATCGAATATAGGCCAAAAACCAGACACCTTTCAACGCAAAACAATACTCAAAGTGCTTAGGTCAAAAATTAATGAATATGTTATACATATTCGAAAAAGTCGTTCATTAAATAATAGGCCCCTGGATTTTAGTGCCAGGGGCGGAGTTAAGTCAAATTTGTTCTGGATACCACCCGCACAATTAGAATACTATTACGATTTAAAAACCGGTTTTAAAGACGAATCAAATAAAGCCTTTTTGTATTAAATTGTAACTCATAAAACCCACTTTATTATAAAGCTCACTACAACGTATGAAGAATGCAAGAAAGATATATAGAATGGTTGTTTCAATATACGAATAAGATAAAGTGTTTCATTACGACTGCTTTTATATTGGAATAATTTACAAGATAATTATAAGTAATAGTCATGAGTCTTTTGGATTCAGCATAGGGGGCTTTAACAGTGGAAAGCCGGGAATTAAAAGTTAACGGTACACTTGTTTGGTATTACTTTATCTGCCCAAGGGAGGTCTGGCTAATTGCTCACCAGATCAATCCGGACGAGGACAACGCCAACGTCAGCTTAGGGCGATTTATCCAGGATTATTCTTACCCACGTGAACGTAAGGAGATACTAGTAGGCAATAGTAAAATGGATGTGTTCAGGGTCAGCAAAGAAGGTTTTGTAGTTGGTGAGGTCAAAAAAAGCTCCAGGTATCGCAATAGTGCCCGCATGCAATTGGCATTCTACCTGAGCGAGTTAAAACAACGCGGTATCGCAGCAAAGGGTGAATTGCGTTTCCCCAGGGAAAAGCGTAAAGAAGAAGTGATTCTAGATCGGCAAATGGAACTGGAACTGGATCGTGTACGTAGGGAAATTTTACGCATTCTTTATATGCCAGAGCCACCAGCGCCGATAAAAATAAACTTCTGTAAAAAGTGTGCTTATGCCGAATTTTGCTGGTCGTAGATGACCACAGCTAAGCAGGAGATGTCTTTATGAAAAAAACGATTTACATCTTTTCCAGCGGTGAACTCTCGCGTAAAGATAACACCATTTATTTCGAGAATGATGAAGGCAGACGTTTTATTCCGGTGGAAGACACCGGAGAAATAATGGTTTTTGGCGAATTAGATTTTAACAAAAAGCTATTAGAATTTCTTTCAGTAAAAGAGATTACGTTGCATTTTTTTAACTATCATGGATATTACATGGGTTCCTTTTATCCGCGTGAACACCTGAACTCCGGCTATATGATTCTCAAACAAGCAGAATATTATTTAGATGAAGAAAAGCGTTTGGCTATTGCGCAAGAATTTGTCCACGGTGCGTCTAAAAATATCCGACAGGTCTTAAAATACTACCACGGACGAGAAAAGAACGTAGACGGCAATATAAAAGCCGTGGAAAATTTACTTGCGGCCATAGAAGAATGCAAGGAAATTTCAGCGCTGATGGCCCTGGAGGGAAATATACGTGATCATTACTACCAGGCTTTTGATGAAATAGTGGGTAATCCTGACTTTACCTTCCAGGAACGTAGTCGGCGCCCCCCAAAAAACCATTTAAACACACTGATCAGTTTCGGGAATTCCCTCATGTATACTATTTGTCTTAGTGAGATTTATAAAACCCATCTAGATCCCCGCATCGGTTACCTGCATGCAACCAATTTCCGTCGTTTTACACTTAACCTGGACATAGCCGAAATATTCAAGCCGATTATAGTAGATAGACTAATTTTTACTTTACTGGGAAAAAAGATGATCACAAAGGACGACTTCGAGCGTTCTACTGAAGGTATCATGTTGAAAGAAAGGGCTAAAAAGTGTTTTGTAGAAAACCTTGATGAAAAGTTAAAAACAACCATTAACCACAGGGATATAGGACGACCGGTCTCTTACCGCAGGTTAATCCGTTTGGAGTTATACAAACTGGAAAAACACCTAATAGGTGAAAAAGAATACCGGGCATTTGTGGCCAGATGGTAGAAGATGTTGAAGGGTTGGTGATTAATAACTGTTTGTCATATTAGTTTATGATGTCGGCCAAAAAAGAGTTGTAAAAGTCCTAAAAAAGTGTCGCCAGTATCTTAACTGGGTTCAAAACTCTGTACTGGAGGGTGAGATTTCAGATGCCAACCTCAAGAAGCTGAAAATGGAGTTGGAACGAATTATTAGAAAAGATGAGGATTCTGTGATAATATATTGCTTACGTACTACAAAATACTCTTCCCGTGAAATAATAGGATTGAAGAAAGGTGGAGACGAAAATATAATTTAATATATAGGTTTGTAATAATACAAAAATTTCGTCGTTCACAGATAGCGTAAAGGTAGTAGGAGAGCGACGACAAAAGAAGATAAGATTTCTCAGTGATAAAAGGGTCTTAGATAAAACGAGTATTGAAGAGCTTATATGTACATAAAAATATGTACAATATTTTTGGGGGATTTGACGGGTTTTTAGCCTACCTATAAGGAATTGAAACACAAGATTGAAATATTATCATTGGGAAGATTATGAGTTTTTAGCCTACCTATAAGGAATTGAAACCCATATACTGCTGGAGGGGTATTTTTTTTTGCGACAGTTTTTAGCCTACCTATAAGGAATTGAAACGCGGCTGAGATCGACAAGGTGGAGCAGAAATACAAGTTTTTAGCCTACCTATAAGGAATTGAAACTTGTCATAAATCACCACCTTTGGCTCCTCAATATCAGGTTTTTAGCCTACCTATAAGGAATTGAAACATATCAGCCTTGCCGGCAATTATCTTCCTGCCAGTAACGTTTTTAGCCTACCTATAAGGAATTGAAACTCAGTTTACTATCCATTTGATACCACCACCAATCCGCGTTTTTAGCCTACCTATAAGGAATTGAAACCTGGCCGGGACAAGGTTTTGTACTATCTTCATTCTCGTTTTTAGCCTACCTATAAGGAATTGAAACAACTGAAATTCCTTTGCTATCTGCCGTTTAGCATCAGGTTTTTAGCCTACCTATAAGGAATTGAAACACTCGATTTATGCCCCAGCCCTTTTCATTCAGTTTAGTTTTTAGCCTACCTATAAGGAATTGAAACCAATGTTTGCATCTTCCTAATATCTTTGGGTTTATCGTTTTTAGCCTACCTATAAGGAATTGAAACACAGGGTGCCGTCATCCCCCGCTGCTGGGTTCATAGTTTTTAGCCTACCTATAAGGAATTGAAACTCCTCGAACCAGCCGACAGCGGGCAACACCAGTTCAGTTTTTAGCCTACCTATAAGGAATTGAAACACCAGCTTCAGCAGCAAAAGGTTGAGATGCAGCAAAGTTTTTAGCCTACCTATAAGGAATTGAAACCCCAACTTGATAGCCAAGCCAGCCAAGCACAGTCCGTTTTTAGCCTACCTATAAGGAATTGAAACCTTTTTGAGGTTTCATTGTGCTGTTATCACCACCTCATTGTTTTTAGCCTACCTATAAGGAATTGAAACGCATGTTCCCGCAGGTCAGCCATCCCAGCGGCTTCCGTTTTTAGCCTACCTATAAGGAATTGAAACGTGTAAAGCGTTTTGCCTTCTGCCGTCAATGCCCTCGTTTTTAGCCTACCTATAAGGAATTGAAACACAGGAACGCCGTCGATAAAGTGATCTACAGTATGTCCGTTTTTAGCCTACCTATAAGGAATTGAAACCGGAAAACTTCTGTGATCACATAACCTGGCGCTGTGTTTTTAGCCTACCTATAAGGAATTGAAACTAAATCGTGATGTAAGGACTGTTGTCATGTGCCACAGCGTTTTTAGCCTACCTATAAGGAATTGAAACAGCTGTGCGTAGTGATAAGACATATGCACACCTCCTTAGTTTTTAGCCTACCTATAAGGAATTGAAACCGCCCTGGTGGTCAATTCCGCTTCGGCAAACACACCAGTTTTTAGCCTACCTATAAGGAATTGAAACATGGACTGAAGAAAGCTATAGACCTGTGGAAGGCCGTTTTTAGCCTACCTATAAGGAATTGAAACTAGATCGTGATGTAAGGACTGTTGCCATGCCCCACAGTTTTTAGCCTACCTATAAGGAATTGAAACCTTGAAAACCTCCGGGGACAAGTTAAAACTTTTGAGTTTTTAGCCTACCTATAAGGAATTGAAACTAATAAACCAAGGGAGGGATTAAAAATGAATGACGGGTTTTTAGCCTACCTATAAGGAATTGAAACGAAAGCGTACCGACTAAACTGTTAGCATGGTTTTTCGTTTTTAGCCTACCTATAAGGAATTGAAACAACAAATGGCTGCAATGGTGGATTCTTATATGCCGCGTTTTTAGCCTACCTATAAGGAATTGAAACACAAAGAAGTCGAAGATTTGATCAATGCTGCCCGGCGTTTTTAGCCTACCTATAAGGAATTGAAACATGAAAACATGGATACCATAGATAGGAAACTAAAAGAGTTTTTAGCCTACCTATAAGGAATTGAAACTCCAAAGGAACAAGTTTCTGGTAGGCCCAGGTTCTTGTTTTTAGCCTACCTATAAGGAATTGAAACAGGGGATATTCATGCTTTGGGGAAATGCAGTATTACAGTTTTTAGCCTACCTATAAGGAATTGAAACCTGACCAGCGAGGGCAACGGCGACCACCAAAAAACTGTTTTTAGCCTACCTATAAGGAATTGAAACTCCAAATCTACATCCTGCCAACGAAGGGCTAAAAGCGTTTTTAGCCTACCTATAAGGAATTGAAACTATAATGAGGCTGCGGTACGAGCTCAAGTATTTTTATCGTTTTTAGCCTACCTATAAGGAATTGAAACTAAGCAATTGGCCAAACGAGTAGCGATTGCACCTAGGTTTTTAGCCTACCTATAAGGAATTGAAACTTTCGCTAAGCATCGCTCCTTTTCCTTATCGCTTCTAAGTTTTTAGCCTACCTATAAGGAATTGAAACCCTGTTACGGTGTTGTTGTTCGATGAGGACGAGTAGTTTTTAGCCTACCTATAAGGAATTGAAACTGCAAATATTGGCTCAATCCTGTTTGGAATCCCTGGGTTTTTAGCCTACCTATAAGGAATTGAAACATGGTTATGCAAAACCTTTACATTGTGCATGGTCGAGTTTTTAGCCTACCTATAAGGAATTGAAACTATCGGTGCGCTTCGCGTTTTGAATCGAACACAATACCGTTTTTAGCCTACCTATAAGGAATTGAAACAAAGCCCGGGCAGATGGTATCGAAGCCGAAATAAATGTTTTTAGCCTACCTATAAGGAATTGAAACTAGCATGAAAAAGGGACTAAATGAACTGTGTGATGAGTTTTTAGCCTACCTATAAGGAATTGAAACCCGGAAAGTGTTAAAAGCTTCCTTGGTGGGGTGGTTAAGTTTTTAGCCTACCTATAAGGAATTGAAACACCTAAACAAAAATGAGCTTCAGAATGTTAGAATACAGTTTTTAGCCTACCTATAAGGAATTGAAACTTGGCGAGGTGATATATATATCCGAGAATGAATTGCGTTTTTAGCCTACCTATAAGGAATTGAAACCGCTGTCCGGGTGTACTCTTGGATTTTTCGGATGAGTTTTTAGCCTACCTATAAGGAATTGAAACACTGCTACATGAGCCAGGGCACAGCGGAGGCGCTGGGTTTTTAGCCTACCTATAAGGAATTGAAACGCTGTGGCAAGCACCTTGATAAGCGCAGCCTTTGCGGTTTTTAGCCTACCTATAAGGAATTGAAACACCTAAACAAAAATGAGCTTCAGAATGTTAGAATACAGTTTTTAGCCTACCTATAAGGAATTGAAACTTACCTGCCCCCAGGCCTCAACCGGCGAAAGGATGGGTTTTTAGCCTACCTATAAGGAATTGAAACTCCTGCATATGTGGGAAATTAGCAACGGCAAGCGCCGTTTTTAGCCTACCTATAAGGAATTGAAACTTTACATCAGACCTTACGGCCATGTCACCAGTCTGAGTTTTTAGCCTACCTATAAGGAATTGAAACCCGCGGCTTATACCACAGCAGAAAAGACCAAGCTAGGTTTTTAGCCTACCTATAAGGAATTGAAACACTGATAAACCCACGCTAGGCACGGCTGCAAGCAGAGTTTTTAGCCTACCTATAAGGAATTGAAACAGAGGATTGAGATAACTCCCTTGGTCGCCTGTATAGCGTTTTTAGCCTACCTATAAGGAATTGAAACGGGTATTAGATTGCCGCTCTCGAAGCGGTTTTTTCTGTTTTTAGCCTACCTATAAGGAATTGAAACCGAGAGGGAATGCCCTGGACGATGCATTGTCGTCTGTTTTTAGCCTACCTATAAGGAATTGAAACAGAGGATTGAGATAACTCCCTTGGTCGCCTGTATAGCGTTTTTAGCCTACCTATAAGGAATTGAAACGAAGAACAGTTATTTCGCCTGAATGCGGTATAGTTAGTTTTTAGCCTACCTATAAGGAATTGAAACGCTTTATTGCTGTGCCGATACACATTGTTTTCACCTCGTTTTTAGCCTACCTATAAGGAATTGAAACCCAGCGGCAGTTTGACACGCCGGCAGCGGCGAAAAGGTTTTTAGCCTACCTATAAGGAATTGAAACTCATCTCTTTCGTCGTGGTGCCAGCCCCGCGCAGTGTTTTTAGCCTACCTATAAGGAATTGAAACCTGCGCTAAACGCTTTGCCTGCTTCTGGCGGCGAAGTTTTTAGCCTACCTATAAGGAATTGAAACGCCGCTGGGACAGGTATATCGCTAACACCGGACGCGGTTTTTAGCCTACCTATAAGGAATTGAAACCTGTTAATGCGGTCCTCAAGCATCCGGACCTTTGCCCGTTTTTAGCCTACCTATAAGGAATTGAAACACTTCAGCTCCAGCCGCTATGCCGTCCAGTTTGCTTGTTTTTAGCCTACCTATAAGGAATTGAAACGGCTTCCACAGCCCGACAAAGTACGGCCCTGGGCGGTTTTTAGCCTACCTATAAGGAATTGAAACCGCTATTGGCATGCGCCATTGGTCAGGCACGACCCGTTTTTAGCCTACCTATAAGGAATTGAAACC
>LFRM01391459.1_pt1 | contig 25719 bp, 19 predicted proteins | sample 618341 | NCBI WGS metagenome assembly LFRM01 (sample SAMN03654438, study PRJNA283298) | anaerobic digester metagenome | isolation source: pool of bioreactors CSTR01a, CSTR02a, and CSTR03a thermophilic anaerobic... | place: Denmark: Kgs. Lyngby | collected 2014-05-21 | reverse complement strand
CCTGGCAGTGATGCTAAGTACCAGTGCGTGTGTTTGCGAGCAATCCGCACGCCCATCGGCTGACCATAAAATGCATGCAATAGCTCAAGATGCTCGAGCAAAATTGACTCTAATGCGTTTAAACTGATGGCAGGCAGTAATTGACCCGTAGCAAGGAAATGATTGATTTCCTGAAAAATCCACGGCCGTCCTTGTGCTGCGCGACCAATCAATAAGCCGTCTGCGCCCGTGTGTTGCAGGACCTGTTGGGCCTTGAATGGGCTGTCAATATCGCCATTAGCGAAGACTGGAATTGATATGGTTTGCTTAATAAGTGCAATAGTATCGTATTCGGCGTCACCATTGTAGCGATCTGCACGTGTGCGGCCATGTACCGCAAGGGCATTGATACCTTCTTGCTCAGCAATCCTAGCAATTGTCACACCATTTTTGTTGTCTTGATCCCAGCCCGTACGGATTTTTAAGGTGACAGGAACCTCAACCGCAGCACGCACCGCCTGCAGAATCTGCGTGACGAGCGCCTCATCTTTGAGCAGTGCGGAGCCGGCTGCTTTATTGCAGACTTTTTTCGCCGGGCAACCCATATTGATATCAATAATATGGGCACCAAGTTCCACACATTGTTGCGCGGCATAGGCCAGCATCGCTGGATCAGCTCCGGCTATTTGCATCGAGCGTGGCTCAGGATCGCTGTCGGTTAATAAGCGCAAACTGGATTTGCGACTGCTCCAGAGGCTGGTGTCGCTGGTGAGCATTTCTGATACGGTTAAACCGGCACCAAAACGCGCACATAACTGGCGTTGTGGACGGTCAGTGACGCCCGCCATTGGCGCGAGAATCAGGTTGTTAGTTAATGTGTAGGAACCAATACGAACCATCGACATGGACTGCCCAGCCTGCGCGCGGCGTAAAAATAAATTAGATAAGGTCGCCTATGATACCTGCTCTACCCAGATGGATAAAGCGGCAAGCCTATTGTTATAAAAAATGCGTGTTCAATATGACTGATTTAAACATATGAGTTCTAGAGTGATCAGCGCCAAATTCAGAGTAAATTCCACAGCGAGTCAAAGTCTTCGCTCATTGGGTTATCGATGGGGTCTGCACTTGTTGGAGGATCGATTGGCTTAATAGGTGTTGTTACCTTGTACTCAAATTGACTGATACTGCCAGTGTGCATTGTACGTTTCACTAGCGTTGCTTTAAGCTCGGTACCTTGTTGGTTAATAGCGACTTTATGTCCTTCTTGAAAAGGAATACGTGGTGCGATAACGCTGGCAGGTTGTGATAATGCATTGATTTCCGGAACTAATAAAGCGCGCAGGAATTGGCTAGAGGTATCGTTGTTACGTAATAATTGCAAGCCACATGGCTGGGCGTTGGGTGCAATCAGTTCAATACCCATTTGCGTGATGGCATTATCAACTTGACGTATCCAACGAACCAGAGCAGTTGACCATATGCCATTTTCAGCTTGGCATATCGCAGTGATTTCACCAGCTTGCAGTTGAGAAGGTATAGTGTCATGCCAGGCTAAGCAGTAACCTCCTGGGCTACTATTGACTATACTCAAAGAGTAACTCGGGTACAGTGCAACAGAAGATTTAGCGCTGCGCTTATAGGGTGCATCATCTAATGTAGGTAGGTTGCTATACTCAATCAAGTTAACATCTAAAGGGTTGAACTCAGCGTCTTGTTTAACATCACTGGCAGTATCCCAAATATCACGCTCAGCGTTGTCAGTTTTATATTCAACAATGCCGACTTGGTGTGATTTGAGTGTGTCTTCAAAAGATTCTTGGCCGGATAAATAGTAATGTACAGCACTCATGCCTAGGCATACCTGCAGCGTACCTTGACTGCTAGTGCGTTGAAAATCACGTTTTGCAATATTATCCCAAGCGCTGCACAGCTGAGCCAAAAGCGTGCTGGACATCGTTTCAGGTAGAACAATCTTGTGCCTGATGCTTTTATCGCCAAAAGTTTGTTGATGACGCACTAGCGCTTCAGCTAAATCTTGCGTATTCAGGCCCACTCGAGTTTCACTGTGAGGGTGTTCTAGTAATTCTTTATAGCGTGGTGGGGCATCGTTATTGAGGTCCGCTACAAATAAACTAGTGGGTAAGTCGGCACTTTGTAGTTTAGTCAGCAGTACCCAGCTGGGTAGGATATTGGCTAAAATTGCAATATCGCTTTGACGCATTTGGTTCGTGCGCGCACAGCTTAATAAAAGCGCACAACTATAGGCTGACTCAACACTTTGCTCGGAGATTGTGCTGAGCATAGGGTCGCGAATTAATTGTGTATGTACATTATTTTGCGCAGCCAGTTTATAGATTTGATGCAATTCAAGCCAGAATAGAGGCGGTGCGGTAAAATAAAGCTGATAGGTGCGCACCTGTGAAATAAATAGGCTATGTACGGCACGCTGCAAGGCTAACGCAAGGATTGGACCTTTCTGCTGTAGGGTTCCAGCAATGACTAATTTATAGCCAACAGTCAGATGGTTTTGTAATGCTTGACAAAGATTGGCAACTTTTTGCGGGCGTTCATCGAGCATCACTGAGTTATTTAAAAAGTGTTTTTCTAGTTGAGAGTTAATAAATAACACTTCAGGGCGCAACAGCTCTAATAACTGCACACGGTTTTCAGCATCAGTTTTAAAGTCATTGAGCTCGATGAGTGCTTGATAAAGTAGGCGCGCAGTCTCACCAATATTGGCTTTAGGCAGGTCTTGGATCCACGATTTAAAATCACGTACATTGGGCTTACAAAACACTAATTTTGTTTGTTCTGGTGTAGGCACTTGTAGGCGTAATTGTTGAGTTTGTGTATCCATTAGTTTTCCTGCTTAAATTACCGAGAGACGCTGGAACTTGAGTGATGGCTATATGCTATGCGCATTGTACATTTTTAGGGCTAAAATTCTACGGCGATACGTTGGCCAACTTGGACTGCGCTGGCTGCTTGTAAATCGCTTTCCCAGTTGACGTGGCCAGGCCCAAACAAAACAATAGCTGTTGAGCCCAATTTAAAGCGACCTAACTCAGCGCCTTTTTCTAGGGTGATGGGTTGGCGGGCGGCTTGACTGTAATCATAGCTGCGTAACTCACGCAAGGGGGGGGTGATCATGCCTGCCCATACGGTTTCAATACTGGCAACAATCATCGCGCCGACTAAAACTACTGCCATGGGGCCTTGTTCTGTATCAAAAATGCAGGCAACGCGCTCATTGCGTGCAAATAACTCAGGTACATTTTCAGCAGTGGTGTTATTCACAGAAAATAAACGTCCGGGAATATAAACCATTTCACGTAAAATACCTGTGAGTGGCATATGCACACGGTGGTAGTCTTTGGGTGATAGATAAACGGTTGAAAAATGACCGCCCATAAAGGGTGTGGCGCGTTCAGCATCGCCACCTAACAGCTCAACTAAGCTAAAACTATGGCCTTTGGCCTGAAAAATACGGCCATGCTCAATACAACCCATTTGACTGATGACACCGTCAGCGGGCGATAACACAGCTTTCTCACTCTCATCCAGCGGGCGGGCGTCAGCTTTAAGAGCTCGAGTAAAAAAATCATTAAAGTGTTTGTAGGCACTTGGGTCTTCTAATAGCGCCTCACTCATATTGACTTGATAGCGCTTAACAAACCAAGCAATCAGACGGTTTTTAAACCAGATTGTTTCGCACTCTGCCAATCTGCCAATCCAGCGTGACAACAGATGGTGAGGCAATACATATTGGATAAAAATAAACAGACGCTGCTTGATGTGCATGTATATTGGGTCCTATGTAGCTGTGGGTATAAAAGTTAGAGTTGTCTTGGCAGTTTAGCAGAAGTAGGTTGCTAGGCTTGCAGATGAACTGATTGTGCAAATAATACTACTAGCTACTAATAGTAGTGTTGATACAGCAGCGCATATCTTAGCGCTTACGCGAGCTAAAGAGTACCAAGGCGCGCTGGATATATTCTAATGTTTTTTGCAAACCTTGGATTGTAACGGGGTGCAGCACTGTGGTGAATTGATCTGCTGCAATCAGCATGGCAATTCGGTTGCCGTTGGATACAGATGCCAACATCCAGTGTGTATCGGCAAATACTCTGATAAGTTCAGCAGGTAATTGCTCATTGATTCGTGCTGCATTGCTGTTGTCAATCAGTAGGTTTGTTGGCTGTGTCATAAAGTGTTTGATGGCGGGTGTTATACCCAGCGCAAAGGTGTTGGGAAGCTGCTTAGCGCTAATGCCATGCAAGTGGCTGATTTTTGCATACTGAGCTTTCTGATCCAGAGTCATAATACAAATACGTTGTAGGCCGCAGGCTTGTAAAGCAAGACTGATACGCTCGATTAACTGCACTGGATTGCTAAACGCACTGGGTGCGCGCATCAGTTCAGTGCAATGCAAGCGCCATTGGGTTAAGTCTTCAGTGCTGGGTGCATAATGCTTGGGTGATGTTGCTGGTTGACGTAGACGCTGCGTGTGCCAGGGCCACAGTAAGGCTTGTGCTGGGTGCCATAGATCACGTTTTTTTTGCTGGCGAGCATGGCTAACAGCTAATTGATGGGTGGCATTTTGTATCGTGCTAAGGTCGTCTTTTAAGTACAAACTGATTAAACGCTGCCAGCGGATGCATTGTTCACTACCCCAAGAGCTGTGTGCAGCCATCACTAAGCCACAGGTAAAAACTAAGGTGTTAGCGGGTCGATTGAGCCAGCTATTGAGAGTGGGTAATTGATCAAGTTTTTGCTGCTGCAATAAAGGTTGTTCGAATTTTCGTGCGATATGTAAGGCTTGGACTAACATCTGCGGGTTGTCGCTGAGTAAGCTATAGCCTTCAATAATCCAGTTGGGTAACTTCCAGTGTTGCGCTAGACCTAAACAGAGTGTCGTGAGCGGCATACCCAGTAATTCACGTTCCACATCAATAGCAGGTTCATTATTACCTAGAACACGCCGTTCCCATTCGGTAAAAAACTCAGGGTAACGGGTGAGTAACGGCCAGCTGGGTGATAAAAACAGCAGGCTGCCCCAATGAATCTCGTGCCAGAAACGCGCCATACGTGCGCTAAATAAGCCCATGGCTTGAACATTAAGATGTTGGCCGATCAGCCAGACTTGGCGTAATGCAAAGGGTATGCTGGTTTCTTCATCATCAATCAGGCTGTTGAGTAAGTCTGCGCAGCGCTGTAAGCCCAGGCGAGTTAAAGCATTTTCCAGTGTTTGTACAGGCTCTGCTAGAGAACTGCTACCGCGATTAGCTTCACGCATAATAATAAAAGCGATAGTGGGTGCTTGACTGATCACCTGCGCAATATCACGTAAGGATTTATTTGGGCTTTTTAAAATATGTAAAGCCCGCTCACGATGCGCTTTATAAACAGGCAGACGAGTATGATCCAGCTGTTTTATCCACTGCTCTAAACTTTTATGGTGAGGTATTATGCTCGTCATATATTCAGTCTCTAGACTACGCCCCCAGTGGGTATTGATGGCATCATAGTAACCAATATTTACAAAGGCTGTTATCCTTTACTTAGTTTTGGAATTAGTGCGACTTATCTTATGATAAAAATCATTGGAATCATTGTTGTTTTCGGTAGTGTCTTAGCCGGGTTTGTTTTATCGGGCGGAAAAATTGCTTCTATTATTCAGCCCTTTGAAGTGCTGATTATTGGTGGTGCCGCGATGGGCGCTTTTCTGCAAGCCAACAGCAGCAGTACATTTATGCAAGTGCTGAAAAAGTCGTTAGCGATGTTTAGCTCGCGCTTTACTAAAGCCTTATATTTAGATGTGCTCAAAATGCTTTACGAAGTGCTCAATAAAAGCCGCCGAGAAGGCATGATGGCTATTGAAGCTGATATTGAAGATCCAGCCTCCAGTCCCATTTTTAGTAATTATCCAGCTATCCTCAAAGATGAACGCATGACCGAGTTTGTCTGTGACTATTTACGAATTATGACCACGGGTAATATGGCGCCGCATGAGTTTGAAGGTTTGTTCGATATGGAACTCACCAGCCTTAAAGAAGACCTCGATCATCCCAGTCATGCAGTGACTAGTATTGCTGACGGCTTACCCGGTTTTGGTATTGTGGCAGCAGTATTGGGTATTGTTGTGACTATGGCTATGTTGGGTGAAGCTGAGCAAGCGGCTTTAGGTCAGCACGTGGGTGCAGCACTAGTGGGTACCTTCTTGGGTATTTTAGCGGCCTATGGTTTCTTTGGTCCGTTAGCCACCAGTTTGGCGCATGACGCTAAAGAAGAACTGAATTTGTATGAGGCGATTAAGGCAACCTTAGTGGCTTCAGCCTCAGGTATGCCGCCCAGTTTGGCTGTAGAGTTTGGTCGTAAAGTGTTATTTGGAGGACATCGCCCAACCTTTGCTGAATTGGAACAAGCTGTGCGAGGCGGCTAAAATTTATGGATACCAATCAGCCGATCATAGTTAAACGCGTTAAAAAAATTGCTGCAGGCCACCATGGTGGCGCATGGAAAATTGCCTTTGCTGACTTTGCCGTGGCCATGATGGCGTTTTTTCTGGTGATGTGGCTGATGTCATCTGCGACTCCCGAGCAAAANNCCCACACCGGCACCTGATAAAACTTTAAACCCTGAAGTCAGTGATGAAATCTCTTTAGATTCGCAAACTCTGACTGAGCAGCAAGCTCAGAAACTATTTGAGCAATTGGAGCTTGAGCGTTTCGATATGTTGTTGGTTGAGTTGCAGCGAAAAATTAATGATGACATCGCTTTGCAGCCTTATAAAGATCAGATTCTGATGGATGTTTCGCGTGATGGCTTACGTATTCAGATTACTGATGCTGCCAATCGTCCGATGTTTGATTTAGGCAGTGCGCGTTTACAGCCTTACTTTGAAGATATACTCTATATCATGGCTGATACCATACGAGCCTTGCCGAATAGAATCAGTATTGGAGGTCACACTGACGCTAAACCTTTTGCCAGTAATTCGGGCTTTGGGAACTGGGAGCTGTCAGCCAACCGTGCCAATGCTGCGCGTCGTGCTCTGCATGCGGGTGGTTTAGAGGATGATAAAGTTGCGCGTGTTGCCGGCTATGCCTCATCAATATTATTTGATCAGGCTGACCCCTATAATCCAAATAATAGACGCATTGATATTTTAGTACTGACCAAGCGTGCTCAGCAGGTGATCGAAGGTGTAGCGCAGGACGATGCCGAACAGCCTAAAGCTATTGATGCAAGCCCTAAGCAAACAGAAAAGCCGCTACGTGAGCGGGTTAATGTGTTTGAACAGGGTGTTTTACAGTTTGAAGATATAGGCAATTAATTAATGAACAGCCCTAGCGGATTGATTGGCCTAGGGCTGTAATTATTTAGTGTTTTTCGGTATTGATGCCGCTGATAATATGTTTAAAGCTCGCTAAACGTTGCGGGTGGATTTGACCTGCTTCAACAGCCGTTAATAACGCACAACCTGGCTCATGCTCATGGCTGCAGTTGCGAAAGCGACACAGGCCTAAGTGTTCCTGAAACTCAATAAAGCCTGCTTCAACATCAGCCACGCTCACGTGACCTAAGCCAAATTCACGAATACCCGGTGAGTCAATCAATTGGCCACCCGCCGGAAAGTGAAATAAGCGTGCGGTGGTGGTGGTGTGTGTACCTTTGCCGGTCAACTCAGACAGTGCGCCAACACGAGTGTCTGTATCGGGCAGTAAGCGGTTGACTAAAGATGATTTACCCACACCTGACTGGCCGACAAAAACGCTAACTTGATCATTGAGTTGCGCTTGCAGTTTTTCCAGGCCATCACCGGAATAGGCTGAGACTTCCAGCAGTGGATAACCCAGTGAATGGTAGGTGTTGAGTAAGTTATGCGCGCGCGACTCACCGCAGGGGTCAAGTAAGTCAGATTTATTCAGCAGTAACAGCGGCTTAATACCGGCGTGTTCTGCAGCAATAATATAGCGGTCAATTAAGTTGGCGTGCGGTTCAGGCAGCGGTGCAAAGACAATTACAATCAGATCAACGTTGGCCGCGACAGGCTTTAACGTGCCGCGTGAATCTGGGCGGCGTAACTCACTGTGACGCGGTAATTGCGCAACAATAACGCCGAGGCCTTGATTACCTGGACGCCATACCACGCGATCACCGGTGACCAGCGCCGGTAAGTTAGCGCGCAAGTAGCAACGGTAGGTTTGGCCGGCCAGTTCAGGTGACTCGGCTTCGACTTCAACTTGCACGCCAAAGTGCGCGATAACTAGGCCGTGCTGCTCTTCACCTAAATCGCCACCTTCAAGTTCTTCCAGCGTGCGCTCTTCACGTTTGGCGGCACGCGCAAGGCGTTCGTCTTGGATTTTATTAACACGCCAGCCTTGGCGGCGATTAAGAGTACGTTTGGCCATATAACACTCATTGTATTAAAACGCTGAACAGGGCGTGTTGTTGTGTTAACACGCCTTGAGTTTATTTGTTTGCAGGTAAACCACGCTGAATACGCCATGCGCGCGCGGTAATCACAAATAGGGTAATTGCCGTTAACGGTACCACATAGCCGAGCATGGCATCGGCAAAGGTGTTAGCAAAAGGCTCGCCATTGCTTTGCATAATCAGGTAAGCGGTATAAGCCACGTAGTAGCCTAAAAACAGTGCACCTTCCCAGCGGTTAATACTATAGCCAGCAAAGAATACCGGCAGGCAGGCAATCATGACTGCCATCATCACAGGGAAATCAAAATCAATGGCGCTGCGGGCAACGGAGATACTTTCAGGTGAGACCAAGCCGGCCAAGCCTAATACCGCCAGCAAGTTAAATAAGTTGCTGCCAACAATATTACCCACGGCAATATCACGCTCGCCTTTCCAAGCAGCAATCAGTGATGTGGCCAGTTCAGGCAAGGACGTGCCTATAGCGATAATAGTTAAGCCAATCACCAGTTCGGATAAACCCAGCGCTTGCGCTAAGCTAACGGCGCCCGTTACCAGCAGGTTGGAGCCAGTGATTAATAAGACTAAACCTATTAATAAATACGCTATATTAATGAGTGAGGCAAAACGGTGCGGGTTAATATCTGCGGTGTATTCATCGTCACCCGCTAAGGTTTTACCGGCCTTAAAAGCTTTGAGGCTGCTGATAATTAAATAGCCTGTATAAACAATAATACAGCTAAATAAAATCAAACCATCGATGCGACTGTAGCTGCCATCCAAGGCTAACAGCCAAGCTAAAAAGCCTGCGGCAATCATAATAGGCACATCAAAACGCACCAGTTGCCGTGAGACAACCAGTGGAATAATCAGCGCTGATAAACCCAGCACCACTAATACGTTAAAAATATTACTGCCAATTACGTTACCGATCGCAATATCACCTTGGCCCATAAAAGCCGACTGAGTGCTGACCGCCATTTCTGGAGCGCTGGTGCCAAAGGCCACTACAGTTAAACCGATAATTAACGGTGAAATACCAAAACGGGCTGCTAGGCGCGCGGCACCATGCACTAAAACTTCAGCGCCGAGTACCAGCAAAATAAAGCCGCCGATCAGATAAACAAAGGTAAGAATAGACATGCGGTAGTTCGAACTCTTGAAATAGGGTAGTAGGTGCTAGATTAGCAGGTTGTCATGCTGCAGTGATGGACTTTTGCAGAGAACTTAGTGCAAGACCTGCAGGCGTACCGGAGCTACACCGCTATTTAGCATATCGATTTTATTGGCGGCAGCACGGGATAAATCAATAATGCGCCCTTTGCTATAGGGGCCGCGATCATTGATGCGCACTGTGACATTTTTGTTGTTATGCAGATTGGTGACTTTAACGCGAGTGCCAAAGGCGAGGGTGCGATGTGCAGCAGTGAGTTTGTTTTGGTTGAAGCGTTCGCCACTGGCGGTTTTTTTACCATGATGCTGAGGGCCGTACCATGATGCTTGGCCACTCTGTGTGGTGTCCGTGCTGGTGCGGTGTGATGAGCAAGCGCCTAAAAACAGCAGCGCAGCAAGCAACACATAAATGCGCATAAGACAGTTCCTGGGATGGTGCAGAGAGTGCCGATGCAGCTGGTCTTAAGTGACCAGCTGCAGTGCGGCTTATCAGTTACAGATCAAGCTTTTGCTTAAGTAACTCATTGACTTGTTGTGGGTTGGCTTTGCCCTTGGATGCGCGCATCGCCTGACCGACAAAGAAACCAAACATCTTGCCACGTTTGTTTTCATCGCTGGCGCGGTACTGTTCAACTTGCTCAGCGTTAGCTGCAAGCACTTCATCGAGCATGGCTTCGATAGCGCCGCTGTCGGTGACTTGTTTTAGGCCTTGCTGTTCAATAATCTGATCGGCATCACCTTGGCCTTGCGCCATGGCTTCAAACACTTTCTTGGCAATATTGCCAGAAATGGTGTTGTCTTTAATACGCAAAAGCATGCCGCCCAGTTGTTCGGCGCTGACAGGCGATTCGGTGATCTCCAGGTTTTCTTTATTGAGTAGGCCGGAGAGGTCACCCATCACCCAGTTGGTCGCTAATTTAGCATCTTGGCAAATCTGTTCTACCACTTCAAAGTAATCGGCCATTTCACGGCTGGCAGATAAGACACTGGCGTCGTAGGTGGATAAGCCAAAAGCTGACTCAAAACGCTCACGCTTCTGTGTGGGTAACTCAGGCAGTTGAGTGCGTAAGTCATCCAACATCTCGCGTGGAATATGCACGGGCAATAAGTCCGGGCAGGGGAAGTAGCGGTAATCGTTGGCTTCTTCTTTGCTGCGCATGGAGCGAGTTTCGTCTTTATTAGCATCATAGAGACGGGTTTCTTGTACGACCTTGCCACCGTCCTCAATCAATTCAATTTGACGTTGAATTTCATGATTGATAGCGCGCTCAATAAAGCGAAAGGAGTTGACGTTCTTGATTTCTGTACGTGTACCCAGTTCAGTTTGGCCTTTGGGGCGCACTGACACGTTACAGTCACAACGGAATGAGCCTTCAGCCATATTGCCGTCACAGATATTCAAGTAACGCACTAAGGTGTGAATCGCTTTAGCATAAGCTACGGCTTCTTTAGCGTTGCTCAACTCAGGTTCAGAAACGATTTCCAGCAGCGGGGTGCCAGCACGATTGAGGTCAATGCCGGTCATGCCGCTGAAGTCTTCGTGCAAACTTTTACCCGCATCTTCTTCAAGGTGCGCACGGGTAATGCCAACACGTTTAATGCTGCCATCTTCCAGAGGGATATCCAGGTGGCCTAGACCGACAATCGGATCATCCATTTGGCTGGTTTGGTAGCCTTTAGGCAGGTCCGGGTAGAAGTAGTTTTTGCGCGCGAAAATATTGTGCTCGGCGATATGTGCATCCACTGCTAAACCAAACATACAGGCCATACGCACGGCCTCTTGGTTGAGTACCGGTAAGGTACCCGGCATCGCCAAGTCAATTAAGCTGGCCTGAGTATTCGGCTCGGCACCAAAGGCGGTGGCGCTGCCGGAAAATATTTTAGTGTTAGTTGCGAGCTGTGCGTGGATTTCCAGCCCGATCACGGTTTCCCATTGCATGTGAGTCGTCCTCAGAATCCGGCTGGCGCGTTAGTGTGCCAAGCAGTGTGTTGTTGAAATTGGTGTGCCACTTGCAGCATACGTGCTTCTTGGAAGTACGGAGCTTGCAGCTGTACGCCAACCGGTAAGCCATCAATCATGCCCGCTGGCATAGATAGGCCTGGAATACCCGCCAAGTTAGCCGGCACAGTATAAATATCTTCTAAGTAGGCAGCTACAGGGTCATTGACCTTGCTACCTAAGTGCCAAGGCAGATTCGGTGTCGTTGGGCCAAGAATCAGATCGACATCTTTAAAGACGCTGACAAAGTCATTTTTAATTAAACGGCGGATTTTTTGCGCTTTTAAATAATAGGCATCGTAATAGCCGGTCGACAGCGCATAAGTGCCCATCATAATGCGGCGTTTCACTTCTTCGCCAAAGGCTTCATCGCGAGAGCGTAAGTAGAGATCTTCTAGATCTTTTGGATCCTCACAACGGTGCCCAAAACGTACACCATCAAAGCGCGCTAAGTTGGTGGAGGCTTCAGCTGAGGCAATCACATAATAAGCAGGCACGGCGTGCGGCAATGTTGGCAGGCTGATATCAACAAAGGTTGCACCGAACTGCTTGAGTTGCTCAATGGCTGCGTTAACCACATCACCAATGCGCGCATCGAGGCTGCTGCAGAAGTACTCTTTGGGCAAACCAATGCGCAAGCCTTGCAGCGGCTGAGTTAAGGCTGCGGCGTAATCATCCACAGGTTGTTGGGCGCTGGTGGAGTCGCGCTCATCAAAACCGGCCGTGGCTTGCAGTAACATGGCGCAATCTTCAGCGTTGTGCGCTAAAAAACCCGCCTGATCAAAACTTGATGCGTAAGCGGTCATGCCCCAGCGTGAAATGCGCCCGTAGGTGGGCTTGATGCCGGTAAGGCCGGTAAAGGCTGCAGGCTGACGAATCGAGCCACCACTGTCGCTACCGGTGGCGGCTGGCACTAAACGTGCGGCCACGGCCACAGCGCTACCGCTGGATGATCCACCGGGTACACGTGAAGTATCCCATGGGTTTTTGCTGGCGCCATAAAAACTGGTTTCGCCCGATGAGCCCATGGCAAACTCATCCATATTCAGTTTGCCTAAGCTGACGCAGCCTGCAACGTTGAGTTTCTCAATCACAGCCGCATTATAAGGTGCGATAAAATTATCCAGCGTTTTTGAAGCGCAGCTGGTGCGTACGCCTGCAGTGCAGAATAAATCTTTATGCGCTAAAGGCACGCCCAGTAGTGGCGATGTATTACCCTGAGTGCGCAAAGTATCTGCAGTCTTGGCTTGTTGCAAAGCCGTGTCGGCTGTAACGGTAATAAAACTATTGAGCTGTGGATCAAGTTGCTCAATGCGGGTTAATAAATGACTGGTCAGCTCCTGAGCAGAAAACTGCTTGGCAGCCAGTGCTTTAGAGATAGTGGCTAAGCTAAGTTGATGCATGACAAATACGTCCTTAATCGATGACTTTGGGTACCAGGTATAAGCCGTTTTCTACAGCAGGTGCGAGGGCTTGGTAGTCATCACGGTGGTTGCTTTCTGTGACAGTATCAGGGCGTAAGCGCTGGTGGGTTTCCAGCGGGTTGGCCAATGGAGTGATAGTGTCTGTGTCGACCGCTTGCATGGCATTGATCATGTCGAGGACGGCATTTAAGGAAGTCGTGCTTTTATCGATTTGCGCGTCATCAAGACCCAGTCGAGCCAAGTGCGCAAGTTTTTCCACGTCGCAGCGTTCAATTGCCATGTGAGGATCTCCTTGGTAAAGAATGTGTGTCGGCGAATTTAAGCAGTCAAAGGGAACAATCTATTGATTGCTGTATCTATAAGCCAGTTGCATCATATCGATGTCAATAAAGTGCTAATCTATCACAGTGCGTACCTTGCTCAAAAGGACGATGATTGTTAGAGTTTCCTATTATTTTTTAATTAGCGTTTCCATTGCGCGTTGCCTAGGGTTATTTATCCCATGTTTAAGAAATTACGCGGCATGTTTTCCAGTGATTTATCCATTGATTTAGGAACTGCCAACACCCTTATTTATGTACGTGAGCGCGGTATTGTCTTAGACGAACCATCTGTCGTCGCGATCCGTACGCGTGGCAACCAAAAAAGTGTGGTTGCTGTGGGTACCGATGCTAAACGTATGCTGGGTCGTACCCCGGGAAATATTTGTGCAATTCGCCCCATGAAAGATGGTGTGATTGCCGATTTTAGTGTGTGTGAAAAAATGCTGCAGTACTTTATTAATAAAGTGCACGAAAACAGCTTTCTACAACCCAGTCCACGCGTTTTGATTTGTGTACCCTGCAAATCCACTCAGGTTGAGCGACGTGCGATTCGTGAATCAGCCTTAGGTGCTGGTGCGCGCGAAGTGTTTTTAATTGAAGAGCCTATGGCTGCTGCGATCGGTGCAGGTTTGCCGGTGGATGAAGCGCGTGGTTCGATGGTGGTAGATATTGGTGGTGGTACCACTGAGATTGCCTTGATTTCACTTAATGGTGTGGTATACGCCGAATCCGTACGTGTCGGTGGTGACCGTTTTGATGAAGCTATTATCAGTTATGTGCGCCGTAACTACGGCAGCTTAATTGGTGAGTCGACGGCAGAACGTATTAAACAAGAAATTGGCGCAGCCTTCCCAGGCGGCGAATTATTAGAGTTTGATGTGCGTGGTCGCAACCTTGCTGAAGGTATTCCACGCAGCTTTACTTTGAATTCTGATGAAGTGTTAGAAGCGCTGCAAGAGTCATTAGCGGCTATTGTTCAAGCTGTGAAAAGTGCTTTAGAGCAGTCCCCCCCTGAGTTGGCTTCTGATATTGCTGAGCGTGGTTTAGTACTGACCGGTGGTGGTGCTTTATTACGTGATATGGATAAGTTAATTGCACAAGAAACAGGTTTGCCAGTGATTGTGGCTGAAAACCCAAAAAACTGTGTTGCTTTAGGCGGTGGACGTGCTTTAGAAATGATGGATAGTAATTCGATGGATTTATTATCAGCCGAGTAAGTACTCTAAAATAACTGAACCATGTTTATGCAGTACTGATCCTAATTCTTAACTGCACAATAGAAGTGTACTGTTGCGCAGTTAGGTCATCGAGGATGCATTATTAAGCCATTATTTGCTAAAACTACTGTATTAAGTACACGTTTTTTAATTCTTACCTGCTTCTCTGTTGCATTGATTTTTGTTGATGCGCGGCTTGAGCTGCTTAAGCCCGTGCGTAGCAGTTTAGGGATGGTACTCACCCCTTTATACTGGTTGGGTGATATGCCGGTGCGCGCATGGACAGATACCTTGCAAATGTTTAGTAGCCGTACTGATTTGCTAGCTGAAAATGAACAACTGCGTGCAGAAACCTTGCTGATGCAGCGTCGTTTGCAAAAGCTCGCCACGCTGACCGAGCAAAATGTGCGTTTGCGTGAGCTACTCAATTCTTCAGCCTTAATTGATGACCGCGTTTTAGTCGCCGAATTAATTGGTATTGATCCCAACCCGCATACTCATCGTGTTCTGATTAACCGTGGCAGCAGCAGTGGTGTGACTTTAGGTCAGCCGGTCTTAGATGCGCGTGGAGTCATGGGACAAGTGATTGAGGTGATGCCTTACAGCTCGCGTGTCTTGCTGATTACGGACAGTAATCACAGTATTCCGGTGCAGGTCAATCGTAATGGCTTGCGCGCAATCGCCAGCGGAACAGGTGACTTAGAGTCGATCGAATTGCGTTATGTGACTGATACGGCCGATATTCGTGAGGGTGATTTATTAGTCACTTCAGGGATGGGCCAGCGTTTTCCAGTGGGGTACCCAGTGGCTGTGGTCAGTGAAGTGCAGCGTAATACAGGGCAGCCCTTTACGCGTATACAGGCACTGCCTGCAGCCAATCTTAATCGCAGTCGTTATCTGTTATTAGTTTTTAGTGATGGTAAAGGCTCAATGCAGGCGCTAGAGCAAGAGGTCGAAAATGCTTTAGAAGATGCTAAACAGCTGCTTAAGGCAACAGAAACAACTGCTGCGGAGGCGCAATAAGTGAGTGCATTATTAGGCCGAGGGGGCGCTATTATGTGGGCGACCTTGATTATTGCTTTATTACTTTCTGTCGCGCCGATGCCAGAACATTTAGAAATGGCCCGACCATTATGGTTGGCACTGGTGTTAACCTTTTGGGCGATCAACTATCCGCATCAGGTGGGCTTGCTGGTTGCTTGGAGTTTAGGTATTGCGCAAGATGTTTTATATGGCACTTTATTTGGCCAGCATGCCTTAGCTCTTATGCTGGTGGTGTTTTTAGTACTCACCCTGCAGCAGCGTATTAAACTTTTCCCTTTATGGCAGCAGTCTTGCGCCTTATTGGTTATTTATGGTGTGGCACAGTTGGTTTTACTCTGGCTGAGTACATTATCAGGAGTACGACCGGAGTTGAGTTATTATATTGTACCTGTCTTAGTCAGTTGCCTGCTTTGGCCTTGGCTATTTCTCTTGCTTAATAATGTGAAGCGTCTGCGTGGTTTAAGTTAACCAGGTAGGGCTAATGTTGTGTTGTCGTCAGTGTTATCTGCGATCTTGCGTTGTTCGCTGTACTTAACATAACGCTGTAGTCTTCTTCGTCGTAGTGTTCTTTATGCAAGGTGCTGGTTTTTGCACAGCCTATATCTTGTGGCATTGCGTTCAATAGATTGTGCATATCCAGGCTGTAGACTGAGAGCATCATGAGTGAAGAAATTCTAATCAATATCACGCCAATGGAATCACGCGTGGCTGTGGTTGAAAACGGCGTTTTACAAGAAGTACATGTTGAGCGTACTCAGCGTCGCGGCATTGTCGGCAATATCTATAAAGGTAAAATAGTCCGTGTGTTACCGGGTATGCAGGCGGCTTTTGTTGATATTGGTTTGTCACGTGCAGCCTTTATTCATGCTGCTGATATTACCGCTCGTGAAGGAATGACAGGCGAAGGTATCAGTGGCTTAGTGCATGAAGGTCAAGCGCTGGTTGTGCAAGTGACTAAAGACCCTATTGGTAGCAAGGGTGCACGTCTCACCACCAACCTCTCGATCCCCTCACGTTATCTTGTCTATATGCCCAGCAGCAGGCATATTGGTGTGTCGCTCAAAATTGAAGAAGAAGTTGAGCGTGAGCGTTTAAAGCAAGCGGTAACTGAATGCTTGGCCAGTGAAGGGCTTGAAGATCAAGGCGGTTTTATTATCCGTACCGCCACTGAAGGTGCGGATATATCAGCGATTATGTTAGATATTCGTTACTTGCACCGTTTATGGGAGCAAGTGCGCGAGCAAATGAAAGTCTGCGGTGCTCCGACTGTTATTTATGAAGAGTTGTCGTTACCTTTGCGTACATTGCGTGATTTGGCAGCGGAACATACAGAGAAAGTGCGGATTGATTCGCGTGAAACCCTGCAAAAAGCATTACAGTTTGTCGGCGAGTTGATGCCGGAAATTGCGGATCGAGTCGAGCATTATCCAGGTGAGCGTCCAATATTTGATTTGTATGGTATTGAAGACGAAATTCAAAAAGCCCTTGAGCGTAAAGTACCGTTGAAATCAGGCGGCCACTTAGTCATAGATCCAACTGAAGCTATGACCACTATTGATGTGAATACCGGGGCCTTTGTCGGTCATCGCAATCTTGAAGAGACTGTGTTTAAAACCAATTTGGAAGCCGCATTGACTATTGCTCGACAACTGCGTTTGCGCAATGTGGGTGGCATTATCATTATTGACTTTATTGATATGGAAGATGAAGAGCACCGACGCCAAGTACTGCGCACCCTTGAGCGTCAGTTGGAGCGCGACTATGCAAAAACCAATATTATTGGTATTACTGAGTTGGGCTTAGTACAAATGACCCGCAAGCGTACGCGGGAAAGTTTAGCACAAGTGCTGTGTGAACCTTGTTCGACCTGTCAGGGTCGCGGCAATATGCGTACCGCAGAAACCATTTGCTATGAGATCTTTCGTGAGATTTTACGTGAGGCTCGCGCCTTTCAAGCCGATGGTTATATGGTATTGGCCAGTCAAAGTGTGGTCGATCGTTTGCTGGATGAGGAGTCCGCCAATGTGGCAGATTTGGAGTCATTTATTGGTCATCCTGTACGTTTTCAAGTCGAGAGTATGTACTCGCAGGAGCAGTATGATGTTGTTTTACTCTGACTTAGCTATTGCGTAGACATTGAGCATGAGTACTGCTATGGCTGTACTAAATAGGCTGCTGCGCGCGGGCTTATGGCTACTAGTGGGTCTGCTGATTACCGCCGCTCTGTATGTGAGTCTAGGCCGGCAATTGGTACCCTTAGTGGCAGAGTACCGTGCTGAAATACAGCAGCAGTTAGAACACAGTCTGCAACAGATGATTGAGATTGAGCAGCTAGAAGGCAGTTGGCAGGGCTTTTCGCCGCGCCTCGCTGCGCATTATGTCACTTTGGGTGAGGGCGAGAAGGCGGTGCAGGTTGAAGCTCTGCATATTCAGCCGGACATTATTGCCAGTCTGTGGGCCAGAGAGTTGCGCTTAAAAGCCGTGACTTTGCAAGGCTTACAAATTCATTTACAGGAAGATCAATCTGGGCAATGGGTGCTGCAAGGCTTGCATATTCAAGACGCTAAACAGGCGGCTTTTCAGCTCAATGATGCTTTAGCGCAACTGCAGCACTTGGGTCAGTTCAGTGTATTAAACAGTCGTGTTATTGTGCAGGCTTATCAGCATCAGCCTTTAGCGTTGACCTATGCAGGCTTTACCTTGAGTCAGTCAGGAGTGCAGCAGCGTTTGGATTTGCGTGCGGTTTTACCCGATGGCGAAACCCTTGAGCTCAGCGCGCAAGGCCAGTTGATTGAGTCCGATTGGCGTAAAAGTGCCTTGGCAGTGTATCTGAAAACTCCCAGCAGTAATCTGGCCCAGTGGATTCCTGATCGTTATTTAGCTGGTTGGCAGTTGGATACATTTAAAATGGGCGGTCAATTGTGGTTGCAAGCTGCACAAGGTCAGATGCACAGCGCTGCATTCCAGCTGAAAACGTTAGAGTTGCAAGGGCAGGCTGAAAACTTAGCTCCTTTAAATATACGCAGCGATGATGCCTTGGCTTTTTACCAGCATGCTGGGAGTGTCCATACCGCTTGGTTTGCACGCTTAGCCCTGCATATTGATGATTTACCTAAGCGTGATCTGCATCTGTGGACGAGCTATACGGATAACGAAACAGCCCTATGGCAGCTGGGATTGCAGCAGCTTGAAGTTTCTGATGTGCGGCATATTATTGAGCGCGTTGTTACTTTGCCGGAAGTCGCAGTTGATGTTTTACAGAGCATGCAACCCAAAGGCGAGTTGCGCAACGCACAGGTGCAATGGCGTCCCGATGCGCCTCTGGCTGAGCGCTTAACCTTTGTCAGTAATGTTAAGAATGTTGAGTTTTCTGCTTGGCATGATGTGCCGGCATCCAGTGGTATTAGTGGGCAAATCTCTGGTGGCTTATTGCAAGGTGAATTACGGCTGGCCAGTGATCAGGGTTTCAGTCTGCATTTGGCGAACTTGTTTGCTAAGCCTTGGCAGTATGAGCGCGCTCATGCGCAACTGCTTTGGCACTTTGATGATGAAGGTTTTACCTTGCGCAGCCCTTACTTGCAGGTTAAAGGTGAAGAGGGTGATATCGGTGGGGATTTTTTAATCCGACTGCTCAATGATCCAACTGCAGAAGATTATATGGATCTGCGTGTGGGTTTGCGCGATGGTGATGCGCGTTTTACCGCAAAGTATTTACCCAGCCGTGTGCCGGAGTTCAGTGATGATTTAGAGCACTGGCTTAATACGGCGATTCAAGCGGGGCATATCGATCAGGGGTATTTTCAGTATCAAGGCTCGCTGAATAAAGGAGCACCCGCAACCGCCCGCTCTTTGACCTTGTATTTTGCAGTGCAAGAAGCGCAACTTGAATATCAGCCAGGCTGGCCTGCGGTAACCGATGCAACAGCTGAGGTGCTGATTGAAGACAGTGGTGTGCGTATTTATATTGAGCAGGGCAAAATACTCAATTCACCTATTACCACGGCCTATGCCGAAGTAGAGCATGGTGCCGCGGGTCAAATTCCTGTGCTGCAGCTGCATGCTGAATTAAATAGCAGTATGACTGATGGCTTATATTTCTTACAAAAAACACCCATCGCCAATGAAACATTAGAGTTTTCCAAGTGGAAGGGTAAAGGACGTTTACCGGTTGCTTTAGATTTGACTGTGCCATTGGCCGTGCAGCAGCCTGTACGTATTAAACTGGCCTTAGATGCCCAACGTGTTGAGCTGGATATGCCTGATATTAATCTGCAATTACGAGATTTAACAGGGCAATTTATCTTTGATAACCAAAGTGGCTTAAGTGCTAAAAAGGTCGCAGGCCGATTTTTAGGCCAAGCTTTTTCTGGGGATATTACTGCCAATGGGCATGTCGGGCAGTTAAGTACAGAGATTGATGTGCGCGGGTTGATGCCACTGGAGCGCTTAATTCAATGGGGCGCTATAGCTGAGCCACTTCCAGTATCAGGAAGCCTACCTTATCGCTTGCGTATTTTACTTGACGGTGAGGACAGCCAGCTGCGCATTGATTCCAGTTTGCTTGGTGTCAAAGTCGATTTGCCAGCACCCTTAGGCAAAGCGGCCAACCAAGAAAGCTATGCGGATTGGCGCATGACTTTAGTGGGCAAAGAGCGGCGCTATTGGTTTGATTATGCTGATCAGGTCAGCCTGAGTTTAGCGGCAACTCCAGACAATATATTGGCTGGGCGTGCGCAGTTGCGTTTAGGCGGAGGGCTGGCGCGACTGCCAACGCAAGAAGGGATGTATATCAGTGGTCGTTTGAATACCCTTGATTTTGAGCAGTGGCAGCAGGTGATGCAGCGCTATACCTTGCCAGAGCAAAGTAGTGCGCAGCTCTTGAAAAGTGTTCAGTTGGATATTCGTAAATTCAGTGGTTTTGGTTTGTCAGTTGATCAGTTAAATGTTGATTTTAGGCCGCAGCCAGCTGGTTGGCAGTTGTTGCTCGATAGCCAAAAGCTTAAAGGTCAGATCAAAGATCCGGGTACGAATCAGCCTTTACGTGTGCATTTAGCACATCTGTATTTACCCGCGAGCGTGGACAGCGCGGAGCCTGAAGTGGACGCCTTGGCGGGCTTTGATATGCGCAGTATTCCAGCACTGAATATACAACTGGATGCTCTGTATCGAGGTACTGATCATTTGGGAGTGTGGGCATTACAGACTCGCCCACAGGCGCAAGGTGTACTTTTTGATCAGATTAATTTATCCCTTAAAGGTTTAAATGTGACAGGGCAGTTAGGCTGGGAGCGAGCTAATGGCCAGGTTAGAAGTTGGTTTGACGGACGGTTAGGTGGTGGTGATCTGGGTGCTGTGCTGGCGGCTTGGGGGTTTGCACCGAGTATCACCAGTGAAGCCTTTCGTGCTGATACCCATTTGCGCTGGGTAGGCTCACCTGCGGCTTTTAATTTGGCCAAATTAAGTGGTGATGCGGATATCAGCTTTCGCAAAGGACAATTGGTTAGCGTGGATGGCTCGGCGCAAGCTTTACGCGTTTTTGGTTTGCTTAACTTTGATTCGATTGGTCGGCGTTTGCGCTTAGATTTTTCTGATTTATTTGGTAAAGGTTTAGCTTACGATAGTATCAAAGGGCAGTTGCAGGTCGATAAGGGGGTGTATCGCACGCAAGCCCCGCTGCATTTGCAAGGGCCCTCAAGTAATTTTGAGTTTGATGGGCAGCTGAATCTAGTCAGTGATCAGGTTAAGGCTAAGCTGTTAGTGACTTTACCCTTAACCAATAACTTACCACTGGCGGCTATTGCTGTGGGCGCACCGGCGGTGGGTGGGGCGCTGTTTTTAGTGGATCGATTAATAGGTGATCGTTTATCGCGCTTTGCCAGTGTCACTTACCATATTTCTGGTGATTGGCAGCAGCCTGATATTTCTTTAGTGAAAAAGCCTGCTAAATAGCAGGCTAGATGCACAGTGTGACGGCCAGCTAGGCGCCTTGTGCGATGGGTAGCAACTGCGCATCAGCTAGAATTTTACGCGCATGCAGCAGTGACTCTTCGGTAAGGTCGATGCCGCCCAACATGCGGGCAACTTCTTCTACACGTTGCTCGTGGCTGAGCACTTTAACAGCCGTGTGGGTGGATTTTTGTTTGCGCTCTTTATGCACATAGAGGTGTTGGTGACCTTGGGCTGCGACTTGCGGTAAGTGCGTAACAGTTAAAACTTGACCGTTTTCACCCAGTTGACGCAGCAGTTGACCGACAATTTCAGCGGTCGGTCCACCAATGCCCACATCCACTTCGTCAAATACTAAGGTCGGGACGCGCGAGGTTTGCGCGGTAATCACCTGAATCGCCAAGCTAATCCGTGACAGCTCACCACCGGATGCAACTTTCGCCAAGGCACGTAAGGGCTGGCCCGGGTTAGCGCTGACTAAAAATTCAATACTCTCTAAGCCGTAAGCTGTGGGTGTCGCGGATTCGCTAGGTTGCAGTACCACACTAAACTCACCATCAGGCATACCCAGCATATGCAGTTGCTGCATTACTGCACTAGCGAGTTTTTTCGCCGCTTTGTGGCGTAGCTTGCTCAAAGCTTGGGCTTTTTGGTTGAACTCAGTCACCAGTAGGGTGGCTGCTTGTTGTAAGTGCTCAAGGCTCGCGTCATCAGCGTCCAGTGATTCGAGTTCAGTTTGCAGTTGTGCTTGCAGCGCATACAGCTGCTCAGGCATCACGCGGTGTTTGCGCGCTAAGGTATAAATGCTATCCAGGCGTTCTTCAATCCATTGTTGGCGTTGTGGATCAGCATCAAAATTATCGACGAAATTATTAAACTCACTGACTGCTTCTTCCATCTGGATATGGGCGCTGGCCAGCAACTCTGTGGCTTGCACAAAAGCTTGAGGTGCCGCAGTGATGGCGTTAGCACGTTGCAGTAAAGAACCAATGATACTCAAAACATTACTGCTGTCATTATCGCTGCAGGTATCAATAATTTGTCGGCAATTTTCCAACAGGCTTTCAGAGTTGCTTAAGCTTTTATGCTCTTGTTCAAGCTGCTCAACCTCGTCAGCCTGCACCGCTAAAATATCTAGCTCTTCTAATTGGTAGGTCAGTAATTGGCGACGTGCGCGCTGCTCTTCTTCGTTAGCTTTAAGTTGGGCCAATTGCTGCTGCGTGTTACGCCAGCGCTGAGCGATACTTTGTATGCCGCGTGAATGCTCGGTAGCACCAGCAAACTCATCGAGTAAACGGCGATGCGTATCGGTTTTTAATAGGGATTGATGCTCATGCTGACTGTGGATATCAATCAGTAGTTCGCCTACAGCTTTTAAGTCAGCCAAGGGGCAGGGAGTGCCGTTGATATAGGCGCGTGAGCGACCTTCGCGGGTGATCACGCGGCGTAATAGGCAGTGCGGCCCGTTTTCTAAATCGCGCTCTTTGAGCCAATGCTGGGCTTCAGGAATACGAGATATATCAAAGCTGCTGAGAATATCGGCTTTATCAGCACCGGGGCGAATCACGCTGCTATCAGTACGTGCGCCTAAAGTCAGGCTTAAGGCGTCGAGCATAATTGACTTGCCGGCACCGGTTTCACCGGTGATAACGCTCATACCTTCGTGTAACTCAAGATCAAGGTGATCGACGATGGCGTAATTTTGTACTGAAATATGGACTAGCATGGCTACAGCTCCCGTGTTGTGCTGTTCATTTATACAGTTAAATAAGCAGTGTTTTCAAGAGGCAGTGTGTGATTCTTATCAAAAAGTCTATAAACCCGACAGTCGGTGAAGGCTCTAAGCGCGTGTTTTGCAGGCTTGGATGGGGGTTGCATAAAAAAATAAATAAATTCGTCTGTTGACGCTTGAAGTTATCAGCACCAGCCCCATATAACCATGCATAACGCAGGTGAATGTCCTGCATGACTTTGTTAAGGAGGGTGCCATGACTGACGAGCAAACTTTAGACGAGCAAACGTCTGACTTAGATGCTGATAATCAACAAGCCGAAGTAGGCTCTGCAGATCAACGCATCGCTGAATTAGAAGATCAACTCGCGACTGCGCAAGAAAATGCCTTGCGTGCGGCTGCAGAAATGCAAAACGTTCGTCGTCGTGCTGAGCAAGATATTGAAAAGGCACATAAATTTGCCTTGGAAAAATTTGCTACGGATTTATTAGCGGTGCTCGACAGCTTAGAGCGCGGTATTGAAGTCTCAGATCCGAGCGATGAAAAAATTCGCCCGATGCGCGAAGGTATGGAGTTGACCTATAAGCTGTTTTTGGACACGCTCAAGCGCTTCCAAGTTGAGCGTTTGGACCCACAAGGCGAGCCCTTTAATCCAGAGCAGCAACAAGCAATGGCCATGGAAGAAAGCATCCATGTTGAGCCCAATAGCGTGTTGAAAGTGTTCCAGTGTGGTTATGCCATGAACGGTCGTTTACTGCGCCCAGCCATGGTTGTGGTCAGTAAAGCGCCGAGTGAGCCACCGGTAAAAATTGATGAGCAGGCTTGAAATTTTCATAAACGGCCCCATCTAGTTAAACAAGTTAATTAATATGTTATTCAGTCCAGCATCAGCTGTGAATTAAACAGAATTTAGGAGATTTAAAATGGGTAAAATTATCGGTATTGACTTGGGTACCACCAACTCATGCGTATCAGTCATGGAAAACGGTGTTGCTAAAATTCTAGAAAACGCAGAAGGCGGTCGTACCACTCCTTCAATCATTGCTTACACCAATGATGGCGAAATTCTAGTTGGTCAAGCGGCTAAGCGTCAGGCTGTCACCAACCCGCACAACACGCTCTATGCAGTGAAGCGTTTGATCGGTCGTCGTTTTGACGAAGATGTTGTACAAAAAGATATTCAGATGGTCCCTTACAAAATCGCTAAAGCAGACAATGGTGATGCTTGGGTGGAAGTGAAGGGCGAGAAAATGGCGCCACCGCAAATCTCTGCGGAAGTGCTGAAGAAAATGAAAAAGACCGCCGAAGACTACCTTGGTGAGCCAGTGACCGAAGCGGTTGTCACTGTACCTGCATACTTTAACGACAGTCAGCGTCAAGCCACTAAAGATGCGGGCCGTATTGCTGGCCTAGATGTTAAGCGCATCATTAACGAGCCAACCGCAGCAGCACTGGCTTACGGTATGGACAAGGCAGCAGGCGACCACACTGTTATCGTCTATGACTTGGGTGGTGGTACTTTTGACGTTTCAGTCATTGAAATTGCGGAAGTCGATGGCGAGCACCAGTTTGAAGTGTTGGCGACCAATGGTGATACCTTCCTTGGTGGTGAAGACTTTGACAATATGCTGATCAATGATCTTGTTGATCAGTTTAAGAAAGACAGTGGTATGGACCTCAAAGGTGACCCACTGGCGATGCAGCGTCTAAAAGAAGCTGCAGAAAAAGCAAAAATTGAGTTGTCTTCAGCGCAGCAGACCGATGTGAACCTGCCGTATATCACTGCAGATGCAAGCGGTCCTAAGCACCTGAACTTGGTGGTAACGCGTGCAAAACTTGAAGGTCTGGTTGGCGATTTAGTTGCACGTACTCTTGAGCCATGCCGTGTGGCGCTGAAAGATGCGGGTATTGACGTCAGCGAGATCAACGATGTGATCTTGGTGGGTGGTCAAACACGTATGCCATTAGTGCAAAAAGCCGTAGCTGATTTCTTTAAGAAAGAAGCGCGTCGCGATGTAAACCCTGATGAAGCAGTAGCTATGGGTGCGGCAATTCAAGGTGCGGTATTGTCTGGTGATGTGAAAGACGTTCTGCTGTTAGACGTCAGCCCATTGACACTTGGTATTGAAACCATGGGTGGCATCATGACGGCGCTGATTGAGAAAAACACCACGATTCCGACCAAGAAATCACAAGTGTTCTCAACCGCAGACGACAACCAAAACGCAGTAACCATTCACGTATTGCAAGGTGAACGTAAGCAGGCGGCAGTGAATAAATCACTGGGTCGTTTTGACTTGACAGATATTCCACCAGCACCACGTGGCACGCCACAAATTGAAGTGACCTTTGACATTGATGCCAACGGTATTCTGAACGTATCAGCTAAAGATAAGGCCACGGGTAAAGAGCAGTCCATCGTGATTAAAGCCAACTCCGGTTT